>ERZ857922.1939-NODE-1939-length-22921-cov-4.308449_pt1 | contig 22921 bp, 17 predicted proteins | sample MGYA00519579_ERZ857922 | MGnify/ENA primary metagenome ERZ857922 (study PRJEB31778, sample SAMEA3449375) | human gut metagenome | biome: human gut; feature: human-associated habitat; material: faeces | place: United Kingdom | collected 2010/2012 ... | reverse complement strand
TACCCCCCTATTTACATTCTCTTGGACGAAATTTATTTCATGGATGTTTCATGATTATTCTTTTTAGTGATATGATGCGGTGTATTGTTGAAACTCATGTCTTTCTTTTTTACGCGGCAAATCGAAGCCGTGTAACTGCGTAACAGTGCTATCATCATTGATGGTAGTTTTGTTATGCTGACGAAAAAGTCTTGGGTGTACATATTCCGGGGTATTGCTAAGAGATATGTTCCTATTTTGATGATTAGCAGGTAATACCATTTAATTGCAACGGAAAACGATACGACAGACCAGAAGAGTATCATCAGGAATATCAGCAAAAAACGGACTGGTCTGGGGAAAGGGATCCATTGGATGACCTTGTCAATATATGACAGATTTATCTTCCTTATATTAAAATCCTTTGTTATCAGGGAAAATGCAAGAATCTGAGCATGGAACCATCTTGACCGTTGTCTGATCAGAATGTCTTGTCTGGCGGTCTTCTCATCATATACATATATATCATCACTGTAATCTACGAATATGTTGTCTCTGGCCAGGATAGCTTCCAGTTCTTTGTCTTCCGCAAAGGTTTTGCACTCATGCATATGTTGTTTCAGCCATTCAAAATCAAAAACCATTCCGGAACCGATCAAAGCTGATGATAGTCCGACGTTCACACGTCCTTTTCTGAATATAGTATTATTTATCTCTTCTGAAATGCCATCCCACACGGCAACGGATGTATTTTCATTTTTCCGGGTTCTGTGGGCCTGCAATACTTTAACTGTTTGTGTGGCTTGGTTTATGCGGGTCAGGAAGTCTGTGTCGGTAATATTATCGGCGTCCATAATAATAACCCGGTCAAATCCTTCCAAGTGATCTAATGCATAAGATATGGATTTATGCTTCATACTTTCTTGAAAGTCAGGAGTAAAAAGAGTTATTGGCAATTGCCCCAAAGCGAGATTGGTTGCCTCCTCCATATGATCAGAGACCACTACTACCTGAAATTTATCCCGGGGATAATCTTGCTTCATAAAACTTTCAACAGATTCTTTTATTACCCGGTCTTCCTTATAGGCAGCAAAGATAACTACAATGCTTTGTGTTTTAACATGGTCTGTCTTTCCTTTTTTTCTTTTGACAAAAGAGGCCAAAGTGAAAAAAAGATTGTATCCTGTGAATATCGCAGTGATGATGAACAGGAGTGTATCCAATTGAAATAGAAAATTCATTCTCTTTTTTTTGCAAAAATAGCTATAAATATTTAAGATGTATTGAAATTCAAAATGTTTTTATGTTATTCTGATTTGTCTTTTTTTGTTTTAGAATGTAAGTAATATGGTGTGTATTTGAAAATATTTAATGATAATATGTATTTTTTTATTGGGTAACCAATAAATAATGAGCAAATAATAGCAAAAATAGTAAGATAAATCCCTTCCATAAGAGTCGAATTTTCAAGTTTAGGAAATCCAATTATATACCGTCCAATTTCAAAACACAAAATATGCAAAGCAAAAATAATTAATGAGTTTTTCCCTAGATACTTCAATATAAAGGCTAGACACCTTATCTTCTCAATGTGTTTGCTAAAATATAGAATAATACAAGAGGCACTTATGGCTGCTAATATCGAAATTGGAAAATAATTACCTAAATGGTTTAACATTACATCTACATTTATATTTAAGTAAACAGCACTAATATAAATAATACTTCCAATGATAATTATAACTATTTGCTTTTGTAAGGAAAATGTAAGTATAGCATGTTGATTAATCCACTGTCCTATATGTAAAAATATTATCATAGATAAAGAAGTGCTTAAATATAAAGGTAATAAGATCCTCATTTTGTATAATGAAAAGCCTATTAGTAGACAAATTAATGATAATAATGATTTTATGAATTCTTTTTCTGTACATTTACTAATTAGAAAATATATAATTTGTACTTCAAACAGAGACAAAAAGAACCATAAAGGGCGTACAACTCCATATGGTTTGATAATGACGCCAGGACTTATTGTGAATAATTCTGAATGATTTGTCCCATAATATAGTACAGCTGAAGCTGTTTTACATATAATAAAGAAAAGTATATATGGATATATATATATTTTTAATTTCTTTTTAACTACTTCAATGAAGCTAAGGCATTCATCTTTAAAAAAATAACCTGATAAAAGAAAAAATAGCGGCATATGAAATAAATAGATTTCTTCTTTAATTGGACATACATTGGGTAAATGTCCCCATACAACAGTTATTATACCTATTCCTTTAGCTATATCTATGATATTGTTTCTGTTAGACATACGATTTGTTGATTAATGTTATTTTGACAACTAAATATATGGATGATTTTTTTGTTATTTTTTCCCAAGAAATAATATTCTTGTGATTTTCCATTTTACTAATATTCTTTCTAACGTAATAGGAAGTATTATTGCTACTATAGTGGCAAAAACAAATGTAACAAAACTATTATGTATATGTATTTTAGATATTAAAATACGACCACCAGCAGTTCCAAATCCATGGAATAGGTATATTGTGTAAGCATATTGGGCTAACCATACGAAAAAAGTATTTTTTAGATTAATGGATACAAGAAAGGCTGATGATATCATACCAATGGGAATTGTTAAATGAAGTATGGTGTAATAAGTGAATGTTTCTGGTAAGAAATAGTCTATTTGCTGAAAGATAATACCTACTAATGTTCCTAGTAGATATATTTTTTGTAAAGTTGAAGTACATAACTTTTGTTTAAATCTATTTAGTCCTAGGCCAACTATGAAAAATGGTATGAGGTATAGTGCGTTTTTAAATGCAAAAAAATTAGGAATAGATTCTGAAATTATATGTGATACTTGACAAAAGCATAGTCCCCATGATATCATTGTTATTATACACCAGTTTTTAAATGATTTTATAAGATTTGATATTTCAAAAATAGAGATAAAACTAAAAACTAAAAAAAGTGCAGGTAGATACCAAAATAATGTATATGGATATATGTATATTTTCCATATTTTTTCTAAAGACTCTTTCTGATTTGTTCCAGGTATTAAATATTGAAGGATGAAATAGGTCGTTCCAACAAATATTAAAGGGAAAAGAAGCCGCCTTGCTTTTTTTTGTAAAAATGTTATAACTGTTAGAGAGTTTACTGGGTGTAATGCATATACCCAACCTGATATAACGGTAAATAATGGCATTCTTATATTTTCAAATAAGCAATATAAATATCTGTATATAGAATTTTCATCTACTTGCATACCTCCAGTAGATCCTGAACCTATTACATGCCCCATAACAACAAACAGAATAGCTATTCCTCTTAGTGTTTCGATATGAAGTGATTTTTTTTGTATCATAATATAATAAATTGATTAATTATTAATATATAGTCTATATAATAGTGATAACTTTTTTCATTTGTTCTACCCAGGAAAGTGATTGAATAGAGTTTCGTATCTCTAATGGAGACATTTTTCTTTTTTGATAGAATTCTATGATTAGTCTAATATCAATAGGACTTTCGTCTGCCGGAACTTTTAGGATATAAGGCTTGTCTTCAAAGTCACTGTCTTGTTCCGAATAGATGAAAGATAAGCCGCGAGCAGCATATTCCCGGTTCTTAAGTGTTTTTATATTGGTTATACCACTACGATGGCGGGCCAGACTACCAATGGCCATATCTGATTGTTCAAAAAGCAGATCTAATTCTTCACCATGTTTTGCCCCATGTAGAATGATATAAGACTCCAGATGATTTGTTTCAATCAGTGGTAAAATGTCGTTTTTCTCTCTTTCCCCGAAAAAATTACCGACTAGGTGGAAAAACACTTTGTAGTCAGGGTCTTTCTTATAATAATTAACCAGGCCTTGTACAAGACGGTCGAATCCATGCCAGTAGTGTATTTCTGCGACTCCAATCAAATGGAGCTCGTGAGAAGTGTCATTTGTTTTTTGTTTCAATTTTATTTTACTAAAATCGACTCCATTGGATATCTGGATTGTGGGAGTACCAAAAATACTTTTATAATCAGAGAATGTAACAATCCGGCATAAATGTTTGGCTAGACTATTCCTGAAATACTTATCCAGAAATCGTTGTAGTTTCCTTCCGGAAGAGGGCTTCTCATTATCATAGGGGTAAGTCGGAATTTCCATAACAACACGGATGCCCGCTTTACGCATTTTTTTTACCATTTTGATCGTAAACGGGTTGGCATTATGATCTGAACGGATATATACGAAACGAATACCTTCATTAATTGCATAATCTGCGATTGAATTGAATTCAATCCGTTTTAGTAGTTTCCCTTTTATTCCTCGTCCATAATCACATAAAATGGCATCATCGATCATCCTGTATTTATTTCCATCGGACTCGCTCAGATAACAGGTTTGTACATCTAAACCACAGGCCTTTAATGCATCTACCTGATAATGTATTTTTTTACTGATACCATTTGTTTCACTGAAACCATGATATACGAGGAATAGGGCTTTCATCTTTTAATTTTAGATTTAATCAGATTGATAATATCATATTCTCCTTTTATTTGTATGTATGCTACATAGACTATTGAAAATATGCAGCCTTTTAATAATAGACTGATGTATGTAGGACATTTGTTCGGCACATAATACATAGGTAATATGCAAACAATTAATATTCCAGTAAGCAAAATAGGAGAGACGAACTGCTTCCAGAATGTCTGAAGGCCTTGTTTAAAGGTGATTTTGTACATCCAGATATAACATTGTACAAAGTTTATTGTAAATGTAAGGGATATACACCATGCTACAGCTTCTAATGTCTTGAAAAAAAATATTCCGGTTAATATTCCTATGATATTAAGCAGAGTAGAGAATACCCCACAAATAAATAAACTTTTAGTATCATTTGCTGCTTGAAAAATGGAACCGGAGGTAGAAAGGATTACCTGTATACCAACCGATATGGATAATATTTGAAAGACGGGAATAGAAGGCATCCATTGTTCACCAAAGATAATTAGGATTATTTCCCGAGAGCAGAACCATAATAATACAGATAAGGGGAATCCGATAAAAGCCAGGAAACGAACTACTTTATTATATGAAGCTGAAAGCCTGGACAAATCGTTTTGAAAGTCTGCGAATATAGGATGCATAACCGGAGATATGACATGTGTGATATTCTGAAGAGGCAACATCATAAGACGGTATGATTTTTCATAATATCCTAATGAAACCATATTCATATATTTTCCTATCAGTAATTTATCTAAATTCCGACTGAAATAATTGATCACATTGAACATAAACTGATAAGTAGAGAAGCTAAGAATTTTTTTCATGGATTGAATTCCCCATGTACCGGATAACTTCTGTGGTTTTTTCCGGAAAGATATGAGAAATAGTAATATACTGGACAATATGGGATTAATGATTAATGCATATAGTCCAGCTCCCATCAAAGCGGCAGTTATGGCTAAACTTCCTCCGGCAATCTGAATTGTTAAACTACGGTATGCAATGAATTTAAATTCTTTTCCTCTGAATAACAATGCATTTGGTACAATGTTGGCAGAGGCGAAGAATAAGTTCAGTGACAGTAGTTGACAGATGCTTAATAACGTATCGCTTTGGTAAAAATGGGAGATAGGCCATGAACATAAGAAAAAAATTATAGAGATACCAATACCCAACCAAAGGGTAAAGGAAAAGATATTGCTGAGATCATTTTCGGATAATTCTTTATTTTGTATGATTGCCGGTGCTATTCCAAGATCGCTGAATATACCAAAAAAAGAAATAATAACTGTTGCAATTGCTACTACACCAAAATCTTCCGGCTCAATGAGACGAGCTAGTATCCCGGCTATTACTAAGGATATTATTATTCCTGAATATTTAGCTATTGCCGTATAAAAAACACCGGATAGAAGTTCTTTCTTTGTGGAAGACATGTAATCTATTTTTTTAAGAATGATTTAAACAGTAAAATAAGGATGTTTTTTCCGGAGACATACCTTTTGTAATCTTTGATACAGCGTCTTGCTATGTATAAGCGATCTTTAAAAGGCATTTTGTAAGATAACCATACGGCTGCATTCAACATTTTAGACAAATGTTTATCAACTATATACCGTGTTTCTGTATGTTCAGAGGCATAAGTAAATAATCTATCTGTTATGATAAAATAACTATCTATGTTTTTTAAGGAGAATTTACGTGTCATAATAGAGTCACTGCGAAACCTTCTTTTAAAGAAATTTTTATGGATACACATTACTCGATTTGCTTGTAAATATAGTAGAGTGCTGAATAACTGATCCTCGTGAATAATACCCGGCAGAAAAAGAAGATTTATCTCTTTTAGAAATTTAGTGTTTATAAGATTTAAACAGGGAGATGGAGAATATTTGTTTTTTTCTACCAAGATTGTAAATAGCTGTGATCCTGTGTATAATGTGTCTGGGCTAGTACAATCCTTACGCTGATAATTAAGATGAATGTTAAAATTTGTCTCTTTATTAAGAATGTCAGCATCAAAAAAAATAAAATCTAATGCATTTTCTTCACATTTGAAAAAACATGATTCCAAAGCTTCAGGCTCAAGATAATCATCACTATCCATGAAATATAGGTATTTCCCTTTAGCAATACTAATTCCTTGATTACGCGTAGCAGAAGGACCTTGGTTCCCTCTGCTATAGACCTGTATTCGGTCATCTTCATTTGCTAATTTTCGGATTATGGATAAAGAGTTATCTGTAGAACCATCATTTATGATAATGATTTCTATATCCTGTAGGGTTTGATTCATGATAGACCTGACGGCCTCTTCCACGAACTCTTCAGTGTTATATACTGGTATTATAATGCTAACCATAGAGTTTGACATTGGATTCATGTTATATTTTGATCCACTTTTGTATATTCGGATCATATCTTTTTATGATTTTTGCAGGATTTCCCACAGCAACACAGAAATCCGGTATGTCTTTGGTAACAACACTTCCTGCACCGATTTGACACCTTTTTCCAATATGCACTCCGGCTACAACGACTGAGTTTGCTCCTATATGTGAATCATTATCAATCACAACTTCTTTTTTTACAAGAGGCTGTTCATTGGAGTCGCAAGTACCGTCTTCATATCCGTGGTTAAAACCTGAGATGAATACATGTTGTCCCAAGCCAACTTTATCCCCTAGCTTTGCCGGACCGATAACTACAGATCCTATGCCTATTCTGGCATTATTTCCAATAATAACATCTCCTGCACCATTATTTATGGTAGTAAAGTCTTCTACTAAAGAATCTGTACCAACAACAAATTGATTCCAGGGAAACACATCTATTCTTGACCGGTTTCTTCTGATAACAGCTCCTTTTCCTTTTTTATGCAAAAATGGATTCACAAACCATTTAACCCAAAGTCTGGGCCTCGGATTTTTAGGAGATGATATTAAAAACAAAATGAACTGTTTTAGTCTCTCATTTTGTTTTATTTTTTGTTTAAGACTACTATTCATAATTTTATCCTATATATTCCGATAGATTTTTAATAAAGATAAAGCTGTACTCTTCCAGGAGAATTTATTTACTCGTTGTAATCCGTAATCGACTTGTCCGACATAATATTGATGATCATTCTCTAATAAGAGTAATTTATTTGCAATATCTTCTTCATTGAATGGATCTGCCAGTATTCCTTTTTCACCTGCAATTTCCGGCATGGCAGAAGTATTTCCCGCAATTACAGGTGTGCCGCAAGCCATTGCTTCAAGCATAGGGATACCAAAACTTTCCCGGAGTGATGTATATAGAAAAGCATATGCTCCATTATATAAATAAGCCAAATCCTTGTTGGGAATGTATCCCGGATAGGAGAGATAAGGTTTGATATCTTCTATTCCTTGTTCTTTAAGTATAATATCTAGCTTGTCTTCTTTTAAGTCGGCAATCAGTAGAGGACGTTTTTTCTCTGACTTCTTTAAGTAGATACTATAAGCCTTTAATGTGCGTGGCACATTTTTTTTAGGATCAGTATTTCCTAAAAAGAAAAGATACTCTTGGCCTGCTATATATTTTTCTGTAACAGATGCTACATCAGGTATTGGATGGAAATGCTGATTATAGCCATTGTATATTGCCGTTATCTGATTCTCACAAAGATGTAATGCCTTTTTAATACGGTTACATTCAAAATTGGAGACTGTGATGATCTTTTTGCATTGGGGGAGAATGCGAGGAACGATCCAGCGACGATAATACCATCCCATATTTTGATACCACGATTTATTTCCGCTTTGCCGCGGTTCTAAAAATATAATATCATGTAGTGTCAGTATCAAGGGTACCGGGCAATAAATAGGAGCTGTGTTACTTGTACAATGTAGTAAATCTGCTTTTATCTTTGCTACGGCACGAGGTAAGGCAATCTGCTCCCAAAGTGGATATGTAGAACAGTTGACTTCTATGATATGCATATTGGGTGTCTCCTCCAGACAGCGATCATTTCCCGGACTTACAAAAATATAATACTCATTCTCTTTATCTATTTTTTGTAATTCCCGTATGCTTTCTAAAGCAACGAAGTCCATTCCATGTTTATTAGAACGGAATATACGTTGAGCTTCAATGGCTATTTTCATATTTTACAGAGTGTTTAGTATGGATAAATTTTTTACTTCCTCCTCTTAACCGGAAAAGGTTTAGAAACATAAGAAAAAACAGAATTGGCAAACTGATGATTGCCTTTTTAAACTGCTTATCAACCAGATAATCGGGAACTGCTAAACTGAAGGTTATACCAATGAAAAGTAATAATCCCCACCATTTAATTGATAGAAATATATTTATAACAGTAAAAAAACAAGCGATAAGGATAACGAATCCTAACAACAAAATACGGGGGGGCATCATCCATTGGAATAGCTTATCACAATAATCCCATTTCCCGCTCAACATCGCTCCGGGTAATTGAGAGATCCCTGAAAACAGATTACTGAATTGAGTCGCTAACCAACGGCGTCGTTGGTTGTAAAATTCTTTTTTACCTCTTACTTTTTCATCATAGGTATAGACATCTTCCAGATATTCAATATATATATTTTGTAAAAGTAATTTACGTTCCATGTGTTTGTCTTCACCTATTTCATCAATTCCCTGGATTATTTTTTTGAATAGATCATATTCAAAAGCCATTCCTGATCCGCTTAAACCGGAAGAAAACCCAAGTCGTGTATGCCCTTTTCTAAAAATAGAGTTATTAATTTCTTCACTGACAGCATCTAGCACAGCCGTATTTGTATCCCGATTTTTAGCAACTCTATGTGTTTGTATTGCCAAGCATCCGGAATAGAAGGCATCGTTTATTTTATCCAGGAAATGAGGATTTACTACATTATCCGCATCAAGTACAACTACCATATCATAAGATAATTTGTTATCTTCTATGTATTCGATCGCTTTATGTAATGCATAGATCTTAGTACTCATGGGATCAGATATTGGGGTAACCATTGCTGTTATTCCCTCCAATCTGGCGATTGTATCTTCTCTCATTTGATCGGATATCACAATCACATCATATAATTCCCTGGGATAATCCTGCTTGAAAAATGACTGTACAGAATCTATAATCACATCATCTTCCATATAGGCAGGGAACAATATGGCGTACCTGTGTTTCTTATTTGCTTTAGGATAAGAATAAACAGCCTTTTTTTTAGAATAGGCTGCGAAGATGAATAGATATAAAACTGCTATAAGGAAAAGTAAAAACAAAACAGCATCTATAAGCAGAAATAAATATTCCTGTTTATCTATCCAGTTATTCTTTAAGCTAAATAATAGTTCTATCATGTTTTATTATCAACTAGTCGGTTTATGAATAATTTTTGATTTTATCACTGAGTTCCTTATCAAAATATTTTCCATTCAAAATGAAACTCATTCCCATGAATGCTATAACCATCGTGGGGAATTGTCCCCAAAATGAATTCCCATATGCACTTAAAAACATACCGAATATAGCACATAGCCATCCCGTTAATATTCCTTTTAGCTCAGGATCATGTATATTAAACATTAAAATCCATGTTCCGCGAGCTATGGTAATAAAAACCATACCCATATATAATATTAAACCAATGATTCCTGTTTCAACCCATATCTTGACATACCAAGAATCAGTAGGGATGGATGTTGTAAAACGTCTGGATACTTTTACTCCCAAGCCATCACCGGATAATCCTAATCCTTCTCCAAATGGTTTGTATTTTAAATATTCCTTTAATTTTTTCTGGTTCTCTTTACGGACAATATATGAAGCATCTTTACTTGGTGTAAAAGCAGTTCTCATTCTTTTGATAGTCGCATTACTTTGACCGATCATTGTAAAAGCAAAGAACACGTAAATCAGAATCAAAGACGCTGTTCCAATTAAAATAGACCGAGTCTGTTTGCTAACTACGGTATAAAGTGCTAATCCGGCCAATGGTACAATTATTGCACCTCGAGTACCGGAAAGCATCATTGTATACAAAGAAGCAATAGCTACGCTTGCATAATAAATCTTGAATGCTTTATTTTTCATATATAAAGAAGTTATACCAAAAATAATACCAGCACCTCCCATATTGGATCCCATGTTACTCGCATCTGTGAAAAAGGAGAAATAACGTATACCGGAATGAATTATATGGGTCGTTGCACCTCCATTGTTGAGCCATCGGGTTTCATAGGTATCAAAACCAAAATATTTTTGCATAAAGGTTTTTAATACGGCCAATACAGTGAATAATGAAAATGTAAATAAAAGAGCTTTCAATGTTTTGTATCTGGTACATAGTAGTGATGTAAGAATTGTTATAGTTAGTCCGTTAATGATTAACCCTCTGGATAAAATCCACCCTTCAAATACTCCACTTGGATTCATCACTTCCAAAATGCAATAGAAGGTCCATATTGCTGATAATGCACTTAGAATGTGAAAGCATCTTTTCCATTTGATACTATGATAAAGTGCACTATGCACAAAAATAAGTACAAGGGTAAGTACATATAAAATATCCATGATTATACTTATTCCTTCTATAGGCATATAACGGGTGATCCCTAAAATGAAATAATTGATAGTAAAGATTATGAATAACATTAATTGAGGATATCTTAAGATTAGAATTCCTGCAATACATATTAGTGGAAATGCTGTAATTACTGCAAAAAGTGCCATATTCATGGATAATAAAGCCATGAGAATACCAACCAGCCCTATCAATATAATAAGATAGAGAAGCTTTATTGAACGAGTTTCAACAGGTATGTAATTACTATTATTCATGCTTATCCCTTTATAGCAGAATTTTTTGCTGTTAATCCCATATATATAATACGATTGGAGAATGAACGTATAGAAGTTTCCGGAGGTAATTGGCCTGTAAAATCTTCTACAGCTTCACGGCTTGCATTATTTAAATAAAGGAATAACGGCTTGTCTTGAGCCATGTCCATTAGATATTTCACAAATTCTTCATCACTATTCTTCCATACTCTACGGGCATTAGCTATTAAAAGATTTACATCTGCCTTATTTAATAGACAAATCGGCAGACTATTATCTTTAATAGAAGGATATTCCAACAGGAGAATATCCATTTGATCATGGTCTTCTATGTAGGAACTTATTTCTCCTGAAGACAGATATGTCGCATCAATTGGAAAATCTATTCCCGCTACCAGATATTTGACATTGAATCCGATTTCTTTCCAATATTCTAATAAATATTGGCAAACAAAACTTTTCCCTTCTTTTCTTTCTATGCTTAGTATATTAATATGAAATATTTTTCCTTTTTTCATGTGTTGAACAAGTCGATTACATGTATAGGCTGCAGATATTCTGTTACAAGCTTTTATAAATCCTCTGTATTTTAATTGCTGGTTACCTGTGAAAGCGCCTAAAACATTCATTTTAGTAAGCCTGCGGGCACGTTCTGCATCCCGTAGAGTTCTGTCTAATAACTCTACGATTAAATTCAGACCAATAATGAATATTATACTACCGGCAAATGCAGCTATGATTAACAGCACACGTTTACTTTTATCGCTGAAAAGAGGAAATGTCGGTTCTGATATAGTGTTCAATGTTGCAGTAGTTAATTGCAAATTCTTTTGTTTCATTTTAGCCATATTCAAAGCATGTAACACCTGCAAATAAGCTTCTTCTGTCACATGTATTTCACGCTCTTGCCTGTTTATCTGGGTTCCTACAGGAGAATATGTCTTATATTGTTCAATGAATTCTTTTTTCCTTTGGTCTAATATCTTCAATTCAGCTTTTGCTTTGATATTGATAATGGTTTGTGCTAACCACTCATTGACTAATCCATCGATAGAAATACCTTCCTTACTTTCTTTATAATTATTGATTTGTTCTGTTAGTGTTGCTACTTTTTTCTCTGCATTCTTTAAATCATCTTTGTATTTCAATAATTTCAGATCGTCATTTTGAGTATCTTCCGTTGTAAATATTTCTATTTCCGTTATTTTTCCATTTATTTTAGATATTTCTTCTAAAGCTTTGATAAACTCGTCATTAGCTTGTACTAACTTGATACGAATTCGCATATATTGTTCAAGGCTTTCAAGTAATTGTGAGGAACTGTTGATTCTACGAATTACTTCTTCATAGCGATTTTCAAAATCTGAAAATGAACCGGCGATAGCTTTTGTTTGTTCCTGATAGTTTATTACGCTATTCTTGATATTGTAATCCGTAAGCTCATTTTCGAGATTATTTAATTGACTTCGTAATCTTTTTTGCTCAACTTCGTAATATTTTACGATGTCATCGGCAGTTTTATATTTTAATTGATTATAGGAGATACGTAATTCTTCACTAAGGAGTTTCACTGTTGTTAATGTAATACCTGGGTCGGTAGATGTATAGGCAATGTCAATCAGATCGCTATTACCCAGGCGTTTTACAATGATTTGGGATAATGCGCCATAACTATAGTAAGGAGTGAATCCGTTAAATAACTTATACAAGAAATTATGTGTATCACTTTGCTTATATTTCTCAAGGTTACTTATCGTTTTCTTAAAAGAATCTTTATCAATTAAATTCAGGACTTCTTTAGGAACAAAGCTAACTAGGTTCTGATAGTTTTTGGCAGTTATATATTTATTATCAACATTGGGATCTCCATTAATAAGATTCAATGCTAATAATTTCATTGATACGGTTTCTAAAGTACCTTTTGATTTAGTAAGGTTTACCAAATTGTCGAAGGTATTGTTTACACTCATCCAATCCGGTTTACTTTCACTCTCTAATCCAGTATTAGATGTAATGCCGGTATAGATAGACGTATTCACTGTATATTTTTTTTGCATGAACTGTGTAAAGTATGCAACTAATGCCGTGACAACTAACGTTCCTAATATTAGTTGATAGCGAATGCGGTGTAGAAAACGGGATATATAGAGTGTGATATCCATAAGTCATCTGTTTATGATCTTTACATTTGTGAGCATCTCTAGTAGAGTGACAGCATTATGTAAAGCAGTTCGTCCTTCCTGATAAAGGATGATTGCATTAGTACGTCTTCCTTTCTCTATGGAAAGTTCTCCAATACCAATTTTCCCATTAATGAAGTCCTGTTCGGATATTTTCATTTGAGCGTTATACAATGCTGCAGCATCCGATTTCGCTTTTAGAGTGGCTAAAGATTGTAATACATTGTTATACGCCTCCAATATTTTTAATTTCCGTTCCTCTATTGACATTTCGTACTCGTAATCTAATTGACGGAAATGTGCTTTCTTTGCTCTTATCTTTTGTTTGTGACTAAACAAATCACCGAAAGGTATTGATATGGATAAGCCTGCACTATATGTACTTTGATTACTACCCAGGCTAGTCATAAACATTGGATCTTCCACTGTTTTTGTAGTAGATAACTGAACGATCTTTCCGTACTGGTACTGTCCGTATATTCTGAAATAGTCCAACCATTCTCTCCTTGATACTTTCATTTCAGCATTAGCTTCTTCCCGTTTGGCTTCATATATTTTTATAGAGGGATGATCGTAAACAGATTGTAAGAAAACAGAAAGAGGAGGAAGTTGAACCCGTTCATAGTCGTCTAACATGGCCTGTATAGAATCTGCATTGGCCATGGCTGTTACTTCTACTGTTGTAGCTTTGTCAAAATAGTTGCTTTTCTTTTTTTGACAGAAACAGTAAGACGTATTTATCAGTAACAATATAATGAGAATATTTTTCATCAGATATTTATACATCCTCCTTTTGGATAAACGCTGTGAACGTTTTAATAATGATCCTCATATCCATACGAAAAGAAAACTCTTTCGCGTACTTGATATCCAGTTGTTTCCGCTCTTCGGCAGACATTTTTCCTGCACTACCCCGTTTTTCAACTTGCCAGAGTCCGGTCAGTCCGGCAGGACCCATGAAACGTTGCACATATTCGTCGCTTGTAAGCAATTCGGCTTCGTAAAGGGGGAGAGGACGGTTTCCTACAACAGACATATCACCTTTTAGGATGTTGAATAATTGCGGAAGTTCATCAATACTATATTTTCGAATGAAATGACCGACACGAGTGATTCGTGGGTCGTTTTCCAGTTTGAAGAAGGCATTAGAACGTTCGGTTCGTTTAGTTTTCAGGTAATTATTTTCGGATGTACTTAGGTTGTCCGAAAATAAAAGAATATCCTGTTCTTGTTTCTGTTCGCTGGAACAGGATTGCTGAGATATCTCAGCGGCCGAAGAAGAGTTTAAAGACTCTTCTTCGGCCATATTTTTGGTATACTGATTTAATTGCTGATATTCAGCCAGCCGTTTATCAGCATCCGAATACATGGAACGGAACTTGTAAAAGTCAAAAATCTTATAGTTGCTGCCTACACGTTTTGATTTGTATACAATCTTCCCATTACTTTCGGTACGAATAGCTAATGCCGTCAGGATAAGTATCGGGGATAAACAAAGAATAGCTGACCCCGAAGCCAGGATATCGAATGTTCGTTTCCATAAAGGCAGTCTGAATTCAGCCAAAGATGACATCTGATTATCTTTTCTGGCTTTTTCCTTTTCTTTGAAATCAATAATGACAGAAAATAATTTCTGCAAATCATCCTTGGAGGTGTTCTTTGATATCATGCAATCAGTACCGGCTCTCAGATAAGGAATTTTCTCTTCCTTACTTAACGTTTCACTGATTAAAATAATGTATAGGGTAGGATATAACTTATGCAGTTGGGCAATAGTTGGTATATCTGTTGCCATATCGGACCTCTCCATAAAAACACAAAAATCGATGTATTCAATACTGGACAGACAAGATTTTATCTGCTGGAAGGTGATACATTCGATGATTTTGCATTGCAAAGTTTCACGTAAGTGAGCGGCAAGAGGAATATTATGTCCCCAAAAGATATATTCCATACAAAATGTTGTTATTTACCCTAGCGTTTAGTTATTTATCTCAAAAGTCTTTTTACCCGAACCCTTAATTCTTCAGGATTAAAAGGTTTCAGAATAAAATCTTCTGCCCCTTCTTCAAAAAGACGTATTCTGTTCGCGCTACTTTCAACGCTTGACAGAATCAATACCGGAATGTGATTAAAAAGAGCATTCGCCTTTAGATAACATAAGAATTCTTCTCCACTCATTTCGGGCATATTCAAATCGGATATCACTCCGTCAGGAATATTTCCTTCATTAAGCCAGGCTATAGCTTTAATCGGATTTTCTCTATATGTGACGTCATATAGAGAAGATAAATAAAGCATTATAATCTTTGCTATCTCCGGCTTATCATCAACCAATAGAATTGACTGTTTCATGTTTTTATATACTAGTGCTGTTTTTATTTACTTCAATGCACAAAATTAAAATAATTATTTAATAAAACGTATAAAAATCAAAGGTTTTTATAGGAGAATAGTCTTTTCTCCAAAGAATGTTATATATGGAAATTATTCTTTAAGTTTGCAAAGCGAAACTTAGTCGATATATTGAATTGATAAATAAAGAAATGAATATACCCTTTAAAGTATTAAATATAAGCATTATACTCGCCGCTATGCTTTCCGGTTGTCAGCCGGAAATGCCTGTTACATCTTCAATAATAATTGATTTGGACGGCTTTTCTGTTCCTGTTAATAAAAATTTGTATGGAGTAACAATTGAAGAGATAAACCATGCCATTGATGGGGGAGTATATGCGGAGATGATACAAAACCGCAGTTTTGAGGATGGAGTGCCTCCTTTAAACTGCCCTTATGATGCCAAGCGAAATGTATTAAGCACACCTAACGGATGGACGATTCCTTTTATTCGTCCCGATTCAACACCCGGCTGGCGGAAAATTTCTTCAAATACCAGTATATGGCCTGATAATAAGGAGTTGATTAATGATAAAAATAAACGCTCTTTATTGGTTTCTATTGCCGCTTCTTCGGAAACCGGGAGAGGAGGCGTGGTTGCAACCGGTTATAATGGACTTTCCATACGTGAGGGTGAAAAATATGAATTGTCCTTATATCTGAAAGGTGGGTCGATGATTCCTAAAAAGGTTCGTATCTTTTTAGGCGATTCTGTGGCAGAAACACCTTTGAGTGAAACTTTTGATGTTTCTCCGATATATGAATGGAGGAAATACAAACATACGTTTACCGCTTCGGAAAGCACAAATAATGCTGTTTTGGCTATTACGGCAGATACTTCTATTGTATTCTGGATGGATATGGTTTCTCTATTTCCTCAAAAAACCTGGAAAGACAGGCCTAACGGTCTGCGTCCTGATTTAATGGAGATGATTTCTTCGTTGAACCCCCAGTTTGTCCGTTTTCCGGGAGGGAGTTTTGTAGAAGGTTATACGGCCGGAACGTATCCGGTCTGGCATGAAACCATTGGAGATATTTCTACACGTAGGAATTTCTGGAATATATGGGCGTATGGTTCGACCAACGGTATGGGGTATCATGAATATCTGCAAATGTGCGAAGATTTGGATGCGGAACCGCTTTATGTGATTAATAGCGGGGTGACAAGCCAAAGCCGCCGGCCGCGTTATGAGGATATTACAGCTATGAACAAGTTGGTTCAGGATGCATTGGATGCGATTGCTTATGCCAATCAGCCTGCTGATTCGACTTTTGGTGCTATGCGTGCCAGGAATGGGCATCCGGAGCCGTTTGACTTGAAATACATAGAGATTGGGAGTGAGAATTATGGGCAGGAATATTCAAAGCGTTTTGACCTTTTTAAAAAAGCTATTAATGAGGCTTATCCTGAAATTACTGTGATTAAGAGTTCATTTATTTCAGGGAAAAACCGTAACGAGTGGACTGATTATCATTTTTATTCCGGTGAAGATTTCCTTATCGCAAATCATGACAGATACGAGACCGGGCAATATCTGAGAAGATTTCCTGCGGTTTTCATCGGTGAGTTCAGTATGGGCGATGTCTCTTTGCAAGGAACTTTGCGGGCGGCGATAGGAGAAGCCTGTTTTCTGCTTGGTGTGGAGAGTAGTCCGGAAGTGGTAAAACACCTGGCCTATGCACCGGTATTGGGAAATGTAAATTATGATTTTCAGAGATATCCGGCTATTTCTTTTAATAATAACAGTGCAATCGGGTCTCCTTCTTATTATATGATGAAGATGTTTTCGGATAACCGGGGAGATGATTTGCTGAAAACAGAAATAGAAACATACAGCAGGCCCCAGGTTACATTCGGATATGCAGGAATCGAACTGTTTGATAACAGTTATGACTTTGAAGATGTGCGGATTGATGGCAAACCTGTAACGGATGCGATAGTCAGGACCGGAGGTTGGAAAGTAAATAACGGTACATTAACTCCCGATGCCAACCGTTGGAATTATATCTTAATGGGCGATTCGACAGCCCACGATTACACTTTTTCCATGAGAGTGAGAAGGAATAAAGGAAGCGGACAGATTCAGCTTCGTGTGCGGGATAATGGAAAAGAAGGAGAGGCCAACGATCATATTGCAGTTTCCATTGCTCCCGGAACCTGTGAGTTCTATCGTTCTGCCGGTGCCGTTAAAGACACATTGCGTTCTCCTGAACCTTATTCTTTTGAAAGCAACCGCTGGTATGATGTGAAAGTGGTTTGTAAGGATGAAGCCGTAAGTTGTTATGTCGATGACAAATTGGTGCATGAGGTTGTATTACCTCCGCTGCCGTCGCTGGTTTCTGTTGCCACATTGGAGAAGGAGACCAATACGATTATACTGAAAGTCGTAAATACGACACAACATGAAGAAAAGACGGAATTGAATATAAAAGGTGCTAGTGTCAAAAATGATGCGGAAATCCTTCAATTGACCGGCGAGCCTTTGGTGCGTAATACATTTGATAATCCGACCCGGATTGTTCCGGTATCGAAGAATATCACTTTCTCTCTGGGGGGACCAATGGTTTATTCTTTCCCGCCCAACTCGATTACCATTATGAAGATGAAAGTCGATTAAGATAAAGAAAGGCCCTGAACAGTGACGTCCAGGGCCTTTTTTGTGATTACCAAAATGTGATTAATGAACCAGCATTTCCGGAGTGATGCGGGTGAATCTTTCTGCATCCGCTTTACGCAGTTTTACACTGCCGTCATTCCAGTTGGAAGGCCATCCGCCGATGATATGTCCGAGGAATACCACTTTGATTTCATGCAGGCCGGCAGCCAAAGCAACAGAAGTATCGTGGCGTGAGAAACGTTTTACTTCACCGCCATTGTTGATTAGCAGTTTGCCGTCAATCCAAACTTCTTCGTTGTCAGAAGAGATATAGTAAACGCCATCTTCCGGAATATTTACATAACCGGTTGCAACGGCAGCATACTGTTTAACGCCTCTCATTGATTCGCTGGTCTTGACAACGCTGGTAAGTTCGCGCAAATCTTTCATGGTCGATTTCTTCCATTCTTTTACGTCAGCCAGTTTCGATGATTCAAGGAACATACCGTCAGTAACCTGCATTTCCAGTCCCGGAGTTGTTTTAGTAACTTCCTTAGCCGGAGCCAGTGCCTGTTTTTCTACAGTGATTGTACGAGTCTTGCTCATTTTACCGGAAGGTAATACGGAGCGGATTTTCAATATGCCTGATTCTGTGAATTCGATAGGAGCAGAGTAAACAGTTGATTCGGCAGTCGGTTCTGTTCCGTCGATTGTATATACCATTTTGACAGGGCGAGTTGTTTTGAATGCCAGAGATGCTTTATCCGTAAATGCAACGAAGTTACATGAGCCATTCGGCTGCTCCGGTTGTGGGATATGATAGTTGATGTTGTGTGCATCCAGACGAACATAAGCATTATCAAGTCTGCGTTCGAAATCTTTATAATCCTTACGGTTTAGCGGACTCCATCCGATTTCGGCCAAAGCCAACATACGAGGATACATGCGATATTCCATCAAATCGGTGTTGTACATATATTCCGACCAGTTGTTACACTGAACACCGATTACATGCTGGGCTTTGCCTGTTGTAACCAATGTGTCAGGAATCGGGTTATAGCTGTATACTTTTTCAATCGTAGCATATCCGCCGATAGTTACCGGTTCTATTTTGGAATCTCCCTGATATTGGTCAAGATACATACCACCGCTTCCCGGAGTCATAATCACATCGTGGTCCATGTTAGCAGCAGCGATACCGCCGGCTTCACCACGCCATGACATAACAGTTGCAGACGGTGCAAGACCACCTTCCAGGATTTCATCCCAACCAATGATTTTCTTTCCGTATTTGCCGGAAAGATATTTTTCCATACGTTGTACGAAGTAACTCTGCAAACGTTCTTCCGCGCTGTGCTGTTTGTCGCCTTTTAACCCTTCTTCCTTGATACGTTTCTGGCATAGCGGACATTCTTTCCAGCTGATCTTCGGACATTCGTCACCTCCGATATGGAAATATTCACTGGGGAACAACGGGGCGATTTCATCAATCACGTCTTCCAGGAACTTGAATGTTTCTTCTTTGCCGGCACACATTACGATGTCTTCAACACCCCAGATGATACGCGGAGTACCCGGTTCGCCTTTACAAGACAATTCAGGATAACCGGCGATAGCAGCCATTTCGTGTCCCGGAAGTTCCAGTTCAGGAATAACTGTGATGAAGCGATCGGCTGCATATTTCACAACTTCCTTGATTTCTTCCTGTGTATAGAAGCCGCCGTACTCAGTGCCTTCGCCTTCGATACGTTTTGCTCCGACTTCTGTCAGTTTCGGATATTTCTTGATTTCGATACGCCAGCCCTGGTCGTCTGTTAAGTGCCAGTGCATGCGGTTGACCTTGAACAAGGATAATACGTCAATCTGTTTCTTTACATTTTCAACTGGGATGAAATGGCGACACGGGTCAAGCATGAAGCCACGGTATCCGAAACGCGGTTCGTCTTTTACCGAAACACATGGAGTTGTCCATGCGATACCGTTTACAACAACCGGACTTTCGATTTCTGCCGGCAACAGTTGCATGAATGTCTGCATACCGTAGAACAAACCTTGCGGAGTTTTAGCTTTTACAACAACTCCATTGGCAGTTACGTCGAGTGTGTAACCCTCGTTATTTACGTCCAGTGATTCATCGATGAGCAATGAAATCCCGTTAGAAACTTCTTTGTCGCCGACTGTTACCTGATAACCTGTTGCCAGATTCATTTTAGAAGCAAAAAATTCAGCCACAGTCTTAGCTTCCGGAGTGGAAGCCTGGAAAGCCATATTTTTGCCAACTTTAAAGACTCCTTCGTTCTGAGTCAGACTTACAGGTACAGGAATTACATTGATACCCTGATTATAAGGCATCTGTTTTGTAGGCCCTTCGCTGCATGACGCAAGGATACATAGTGCTGCGCCTGCACACATTGAAACGAGCTTCTTCATGTTATAAAGATAAGTTTATAGATAATTGTGAATTTTGTTTTTCGTAGGGGCGGCCCTAGCGGTCGTCCCGGTATTTACTCCGGTTAAACAGATATTTTTGCCGCTTATACGGTATTTATATACTATATATAATATAATGTATAGGGACAGCGGTTTAGTGCCGGCCCTATACAAGGTATTTTACCATGCGAAGATTGGATATTCTTTCATGATGCTGTTTACTTTTTCGCGAACAGCGGTGATTGTCTTATCACATTCGGGAGCAGAAAGAACAGTGTCGATTAATTCAACGATTTCAGCCATCAGCGGTTCTTTGGCACCACGGGTTGTGATAGCCGGAGTACCGACACGGATACCTGAAGTCTGGAATGCTGAACGACTGTCGAACGGAACCATGTTCTTATTGACAGTGATGTCGGCTGCAACCAATGCTTTTTCAGCAACTTTACCGGTCAGTTCAGGGAATTTCTTACGCAGGTCTATCAGCATACTGTGATTGTCCGTACCATCGGAAATAATCTTATACCCCTTATCGATAAATGCTTTAGCCATAGCAGCTGCATTTGCCTTCACCTGAGCCTGATATGTTTTGTATTCCGGTTCCAGTGCTTCGCCGAAAGCAACGGCTTTAGCAGCAATTACATGTTCCAGCGGACCTCCCTGGATTCCCGGGAATACGGCTGAATCGAGTAACTGCGACATCTTTTTGATTTCGCCTTTCGGAGTCTTCTTTCCCCATGGGTTTTCGAAGTCTTTGCCTAACAGGATGATACCTCCACGCGGACCACGCAGCGTTTTATGAGTCGTAGAAGTCACGATGTGGGCATATTCCAACGGGTTGTTCAGTAAACCTGCAGCAATCAGACCGGCAGGGTGAGCCATGTCTATCATCAACAGGGCGCCTACTTTGTCGGCAATTTCGCGCATACGTTTGTAATCCCATTCACGTGAATAAGCAGAACCGCCACCGACAATCAATTTCGGTTTTTCGCGCAGTGCAACTTCTTCCATCTGGTCGTAATCGACGCGTCCGGTTTCTTCTTTTACGTTATATTCTGTTGCTTTATATAGGATACCTGAACTATTTACGGGAGAACCATGAGAAAGGTGGCCGCCATGTGCCAGATTCAAACCGAGGAATGTATCCCCTGGGTTAAGAACTGCCAGGAATACGGCTGCATTTGCCTGTGCTCCCGAGTGAGGCTGGACATTTGCCCATTCAGCATTGAAGATTTGTTTCAACCGTTCGATAGCAATCGTTTCGCTCTGGTCTACTACCTCGCAACCCCCATAATAACGCTTGCCGGGATAACCTTCGGCGTATTTGTTGGTCAGGCAGCTTCCCATGGCTTGCATCACCTGGTCGCTCACAAAGTTTTCAGAAGCAATCAGCTCGATACCTTTCAACTGGCGCTGATGTTCTTTTTCAATGATGTCGAAAATGATCTTGTCTTGTTTCATTACATGTAAAATTGGTTATTGCAATGAGTTCTCTGCTTATCAAAATGAGAGAATCGTCGCAAATTTACGATAAATTTCTGTATATATAGTCTAATTGTTATCAAAATATAAATAGAGAAAGGCAGGAATGAGGCCGTTTTTGTGCCTATCTTTGTCGTTCTCTGTATTTGTGGAAATGATGTTACTTATTTCGGCTGTCAAGAGGTAATAGAATCTGTTTTCTTACTATTCCTCAATTTTGTATTAGTGTATTTGTCTTTTTGTAAATAAAGTTGACTCTTTAAAGAATCAACAATGAAAAAGAAGAATTATTATCAAGAGAGAGAGCATCATCTGATGTGTCATGAGATTTATCGCCTTCGTGTAGTAGAAGGCCTGGAAGTCGCCGCGATAGTAGAAAAACTGGGTATAAGTCGTTCTCGAGTTTACCGTGCATTAACTATCTTTGAGGTTGATACCCCCCAAAAAGCAGCAATGATGAAGAAACAAGGCAAAGAGGTAACAGAGGAAGAT
>ERZ857922.1928-NODE-1928-length-23013-cov-4.071740_pt1 | contig 23013 bp, 20 predicted proteins | sample MGYA00519579_ERZ857922 | MGnify/ENA primary metagenome ERZ857922 (study PRJEB31778, sample SAMEA3449375) | human gut metagenome | biome: human gut; feature: human-associated habitat; material: faeces | place: United Kingdom | collected 2010/2012 ... | reverse complement strand
TCGACCTCATTTGCGTGGGGACCGACGGCACGGACGGCCCCACGGACGCGGCGGGCGGCTACGCCTTCAGCGGCGATCTGGCACGGCTGCGCGCCATCGGGCTGCACCCGAAAGAAAGCCTCGACGCCAACGACAGCTACCCCTTGCTGCTCAAGGCCGGAACCCTCCTGCGCACCGGCCCCACGCGCACCAATGTCATGGATATGGCCATCATGCTGGTCAGGCCGAAATAACAGGAGCAGAAAACTCTTTTTAGGTCTTTTCGGCTATGTACAAGGTGAAAAAAGGAGAGTAATCGTTCTCGTTCACGACCGGCGGGTCAGGACGGGGTCCGGGACGGGGCGTCCCGGAAAAGCGCTGGATGCGGACAAGCGAGGAGCGAAACGCACAGGAACGGCATACCGTCCTTCCGGTCTCCGGGGCGGAAACGGCCCCGCGGGTTCAACAGATATGGGAGGAGATCATGTCTGGTTTATGGTATTTCTGGGGCAGCCTCGCGTTGCTGCTCGGCGGGTACTTCGTGTACGGCGCGTTCGTGGAAAAAGTGTTCGGAGCTGATTTCGGGCGTCTCACGCCGGTCAAAAGCCGGCGCGACGGCGTGGACTACATTGAACTGCCCCGCTACAAGATTTTTCTCATCCAGCTTCTGAACATCGCCGGACTCGGTCCTATTTTCGGAGCTATTATGGGAGCAAAATTCGGGACTTCTTCTTTTTTATGGATCGTATTCGGTACTATATTCGCCGGAGCAGTACATGATTATCTTTCCGGGATGATCTCTTTACGGCATAACGGAGAGAGCCTTCCGGAAACTATCGGACGTTATTTAGGCGTCACCACCAAACAGATCATGCGGGGCTTTACAGTAATTTTAATGATACTGGTCGGTGCCGTTTTTGTTGCAGGTCCGGCAGAATTACTCGCAATGTTGACTCCCGAATCTCTTGATTCTACATTCTGGATTTATGTAGTATTTATCTATTACATCATCGCTACACTATTCCCTATCGATAAAATAATCGGACGGGTATATCCCTTTTTTGCTGCCGCATTGCTCTTTATGGCGATTGGAATACTTGCCGTATTACTCATTCAGTTTCCTGCCATACCCGAAATCACCGACGGACTACAAAACAAACATCCGAATGCGGTAAATTCCCCAATCTTTCCAATGATGTTCATTAGCATTGCCTGCGGGGCAATTTCAGGATTTCACGCAACTCAATCTCCATTAATGGCTCGATGCATGACCAATGAAAATCAAGGACGTTCGATATTTTATGGTTCTATGGTTACCGAAGGTATTGTCGCTCTGATATGGGCAGCAGCAGCTACTTACTTTTTCAGCCCTGAAGGCCAATCGGCATTCGGGATAACCGAAAATGCAGATAATGTAAACGGAAGTGCTGCTATCATCGTGCAAAAAATTTCTGAAGGCTGGTTAGGGGTTATCGGTGGATTCTTAGCCATACTCGGAGTAATCGCAGCCCCCATAACGTCAGGAGATACCGCATTCCGCTCTGCTCGCCTTATTATTGCGGATTTTATGAAGATAGAACAAAAGTCGATTACCAAACGGTTAGTAATTTGCATTCCTTTATTTATACTCGCAATCGGAATTCTTATCTACAGTCTTGCCGATAAAGACGGTTTTGAAATGATCTGGAGATATTTTGCATGGTGTAACCAAACTCTTGCCGTATTCACGCTATGGGCTATTACCGTATATCTCGCACAAAAAAAGAAATTACATTGGGTTACTCTTATTCCGGCCCTTTTTATGACAACAGTTACAATCACCTATATACTGTATGATCCTATCGGAATCAATCTTTCATATAATTTATCCGTAAGTATCGGAATCGGCATGGCCATCATTTCCGGAATCTATTTCTTTCTCAAATTACCGAAACTGAAAAACGGACAATAAACAGATACTATAATTCACTGTGAACTAATCATATAAAAGCCTGTCTGACTTTTTTTTTAACAGACAGGCTTTTAAAATTTCCGGTTTTCACCAACCATCATTTAACAGTCACTTCTCCTTTCAGTTCGATCGTTGCAGAAGAAGGGCCTACAGATATTTCGAACAATCCGGGTTCTACAACTCGCTGCATATCGGCATTGATCAATGAAAAATGTTCGGGAGTTAAAATAATCTCTACGGTTTTCTTTTCTCCCGGAGCTAACTCTACACGAGAAAATCCTTTTAAGGCTTTTCCGGGAAGCGATACGTTACTAACCTTATCGGTCAAATACAACTGGCATATTTCCGTACCTCGCATTTTACCTGTATTCTCAACAGTAAAAGAAACCGTAAGATTCTCATCCTTATTTATTTCCTTAGCAGACAATTGCATATCTCCATACTTAAATGTCGTATAACTAAGTCCATGACCAAATGCGTATAATGGAGTCGTATTTCCATCTACGTACCAATGTTTAAAAGAACGTTTTTTTAGATAAGTAACCGGCAATTGCCCTTGGGAACGAGGGACACTGACTGTCAGTTTACCCGAAGGATTGATATCTCCGAAAAGAGCCTCCACAATGGCTTTTCCTCCAAATTCTCCCGGATACCAAGCATCTAATATGGCATCGGAATATTCATCTGCCGGAGTCATTACGAACGGGCGGCCATGCATCAATACCGTAGCTGCCGGACATCCGGATGCATGCACAGCTTGCAACAGCTTGACATCTCGCTCATTCATATTCAAATTCTGCCGGTCTTTCCCCTCTCCGACGAGATTCATCGATTCTCCTACAACAACAATAGTAATATCCGACGTGCGTGCCGAAGCAATAACCCGATTATATAAAGCATCGGCAGACATAGTACGACCGACAAGCCTCCATTCGATAGAAGTCCATGCATTATCATCGATTTCCGCATATTCCACCTGTATCGGGAGTATCTGTCCGGCTTGTAAACGAATACGGTATGTACCATTGTTTTTACCATTATCCCACTGATCGATGACCAGCTTTCCGCCTAAATACAGTTTACTCCAATTATCTGCAGACATCTTGAACTCATACTCTCCGGTTACAGGAGCTTTTATGACCCCTTTCCAACGAGCCGAAAACATATCTCTGTTCACACCCGGAACAGGGCTTAAATTATGCCAATAATGTGAAATCTCAGGATCTACACTCTTATACGCCGGAGTTCCTTTCAGGTCTATTCCGTTAAAAAATTCCACATAAACACCATTTTCCCCACCGGCTTCTGTATACAGTACCGAATTGGGAATAGATTTGAAAGAATCTTCTATCTGACTTTCTATAAAATCGATACGGACATTTTTACCGAATTTATCTTTTAATGCCTCATATACCGTAATACCTCTTGCCTGAGCCGGAGAATAACCGCCCAACAACGACTGATTTGCCAGTTCTCCCACCAGAGTAATACGTTTTACATCTTGTTTAAACGGCAACGTATTGTTTTCATTTTTCAACAAGATCAAAGACTCTTGTGCAGCTTTCAAAGCTAAAGCCTTATGTTCCGCATTATTTTCGGCTTGAACAGCCAGAGAGTCCTCAGTATAAGGATTCTCAAATAATCCCAAACGGAATTTCAGCCTTAATACATCGGCAACCCTACTATCGAGAACTGCTTCATCCAGCGTTCCGTTTTTAACGGCCTCGACAACAGCTTTCTGAAAATCATCGTAAGGGAAATCGTAAAACTGCATATTCAACCCGGCTTTAAGAGATTTAACGACAGCATCTTCAGTATCCACAGCCGTATGATGATCGTTTACCTGTCTTCTTATAGCTCCTAAATCCGATACTACAATGCCGTCAAAACCCCACTCTTCACGTAAGATTTTAGACAACAGCCATTCATTCGCAACGCAAGGAATCCCGTCAATATCATGATAAGCGGCCATTACTCCTTGAGCGTGTCCCTCTTTCACCGCTTTTTCGAAAGTATACAAATGGAATGAACGGGCTTCTCGTTCGCCGATATTAACCGATGAGGCATTCGTCCCCGATTCCGGAATACCATGAATACCGAAATGTTTAGGCTCTGATGCCACGGTATTATTATCTCTCAAGTCATTGCCTTGCATACCTTTTACAAGATTAACCCCTAATCGAGAAGTCAAATACGGATCTTCACCGAAAGTTTCCTCAACACGCCCCCATCTTATTTCATGAGCAAGATCCAAATTCGGGCCCAATATGAAATGCACGCCATGAGCACGGGCTTCTGTGGCAATAACCCTTCCGATAGAATAGAGCATGGTTGTATCCCAGCTCGAAGAATTACCGATAGGAATAGGGAAAGCTGTACCTTTTACACCTTGATAGCCGTGCAATCCTTCCTCTATAAAAAGCAAAGGAATACCCAAACGCGAGTTTTCCACCGCATGTTTTTGTATAAGATTAGCTACTGCAGCATGAGCAGGATATAAATCATGGACAGCCCCGATACACATGCTATCTACAAAATGCTTCAACTGTTCGTCGGATAAAGTATTTTCGTCTATGACAATTTCTTTTGCCGACAGCATATCCAGTTGAGCAGCTTTTTCTTCTACTGTCATACGCCCCAATAAATCCTGTACTCGAGTTTCGACAGGTAATGACGAATCTTTGTAATCGGCTTTATTGCTACAAGCGACAAAAGCCGATACGAAAGCGCATAGGAATACGCTCCGGATAATTTTTTTTCTCTCTCTCATTTCTTTTCATTTATATATTAAAAGTTTCCTGATTAAAAACGGATTTGGTTTAATCCGGTCATCGGCTTGTCCCCTTTACGATCAATAAATATTGCCACCTCATCATACAAGAAAAGATTCACAGATCATCTTCTCTCCAATATACCGACACCCTGCGGCAATTTATATAAAATACTCCAAACAATCAAAATATAAACAAAAGTATTTTCACAAAACCGAAAAGTCTGTTCGATTTTTATATAAATACTTTTTCAATGTTGTGCTTTATTTAATCAAGCAAATAGCCATCGGTAAATGTTACCTTATAACCATCCAAAATGCCGGAAAGATAATTTCCGCTAACTATAATATCATCGAAATAACTGTAACCATCAGAAAATTCCATATCAATAGAATGTCCGTAAATATTCCAATCCCAATAGAAATATTCAGAAAACGTATCCAATAGATCCCCTGTATATATATTATAATAATCGTATCGTATTATCCCTCCTCCGTCTAAATAAAAGGAGAGTTCCCTACGGCATTCCGTATAATCGTCTTCGTCATAAAAATCTACCCAGACTCTATTACATAACATCTCAGCAGTATCCTGATCTTTTCCGAAACTGATTTCTTCACACGAAAAGAACACTACGCAGAAAACAAACAGGACAACCGTGACAACACCCGACTTATTTACCCAATTACACATTCTTCAACCGTTAATTATACATAAACATACAAATATAGGGAAATATCCTGCTTTTAGCAGAAAAACCGATAAAACAATAATAAAATAATATCTACATACTTTTTATCATTATAACAAAGCTGTTTTTCGTTGATTTTTCGTACCTTCGAGGCGATTTTTGAAAGCAGTAATATTTTATCAGATATGAGTAAAAAGTTTACCGAATATTCTCACTTCGATTTATCCGAGATAAACAAAGAGGTACTGAAAAAATGGGATGAAGAAAATGTATTCCACAAGAGTCTGGAAGTTCGTGAAGGTTGCCCGTCTTTCGTATTTTATGAAGGACCGCCTTCTGCAAACGGAATGCCGGGTATTCATCACGTAATGGCACGATCGATCAAAGATATTTTTTGCCGTTACAAAACGATGAAAGGGTTTCATGTTAAACGTAAAGCCGGTTGGGATACTCACGGATTACCCGTAGAATTAGGCGTAGAAAAAGCACTCGGAATTACCAAGGAAGATATCGGAAAGACGATCTCGGTAGCTGATTATAATGCCGCATGCCGTAAAGACGTGATGAAATATACCCGTGAATGGGAAGACCTTACTCATAAAATGGGATATTGGGTAGATATGAACGATCCTTATATCACATACGACAACCGTTATATCGAAACTCTATGGTGGTTATTAAAGCAACTTTATAATAAAGGACTGCTCTACAAAGGATATACGATTCAGCCTTACTCTCCGGCCGCAGGGACAGGATTGAGTTCTCATGAACTAAATCAGCCGGGGTGTTACAGAGATGTAAAAGACACGACTGTAGTCGCCCAGTTCAAAATGAAAAATCCGAAACCGGAAATGGCAGAGTGGGGAACTCCTTATTTCCTTGCATGGACGACGACTCCTTGGACACTACCGTCAAATACTGCGCTATGCGTAGGGCCGAAAATCGATTATGTTGCGGTGCAGTCTTATAACCCTTATAGCGGAAAGCCTATCACAGTAGTTTTGGCAAAGGCTTTATTGAATACTCATTTCAATCCGAAAGCGGCAGACTTAGCTTTAGAAGATTATAAACCCGGAGACAAATTGATTCCCTATAAAGTGATTGCTGAATATAAAGGTCCGGACTTAGTCGGAATGGAATATGAACAACTTATTCCGTGGGTCAATCCGGGAGAAGGAGCATTCCGTGTCATTTCGGGAGATTATGTAACAACAGAAGACGGTACAGGTATCGTACATATTGCACCGACCTTCGGTGCTGATGACGCCCAAGTTGCTAAGGCTGCAGGAATACCTCCGTTACAAATGGTCAATAAAAAGGGAGAACTGCGTCCGATGGTAGATCTTACCGGAAAATTCTATTTACTCGATGAGCTGGACGACACATTTGTAAAAGAGTGTGTAAATGTAGATTTATACAAAGAATATGCCGGACGTTTCGTGAAAAATGCGTACGACCCGAATCTTACCGATAAAGACGAAACTCTCGATATTTCTATCTGTATGATGATGAAAGCCAATAATCAGGCATTCAAGATAGAAAAACATGTACATAATTATCCGCATTGCTGGCGTACCGACAAACCGGTATTATATTATCCGTTGGACAGTTGGTTTATCAAATCAACGGCTTGTAAAGATCAGATGATAGAACTGAACAAGACCATCAACTGGAAACCGGAATCTACCGGAACAGGACGTTTCGGAAAATGGCTGGAGAACTTGAATGACTGGAACTTGAGTCGTTCGCGCTACTGGGGTACACCTCTCCCTATTTGGCGTTCAGAAGAAGGAGAAGAAAAATGTATCGGATCGGTAGAAGAATTATATAACGAAATAGAAAAATCCATCGCTGCAGGATTCATGAAATCGAATCCGTACAAAGAAAAGGGGTTTGTACCGGGCGAATATAAAAAAGAAAATTACGACAAAATCGATTTACACAGGCCATACGTCGATGATATCGTGTTAGTATCGGAAAGCGGGAAACCGATGAAACGAGAAAGCGACTTAATCGATGTGTGGTTCGACTCGGGTGCAATGCCTTATGCTCAAATACATTATCCATTTGAAAATAAAGAGTTGCTCGACAGTCACGAAATATACCCGGCAGACTTCATTGCCGAAGGGGTAGATCAAACCCGCGGATGGTTCTTTACCCTCCATGCCATTGCCACAATGGTTTTCGGCAGCGTCGCCTATAAAGCCGTTATCTCAAACGGTCTTGTGCTTGACAAAAACGGGAATAAAATGTCCAAACGGTTAGGCAATGCCGTTGATCCGTTCTCTACGATTGAGAAATACGGTTCAGACCCACTGCGTTGGTACATGATCACCAACTCATCTCCATGGGATAATCTGAAATTCGATATAGACGGTATAGAGGAAGTTCGCCGAAAATTTTTCGGGACACTTTACAATACCTATTCGTTTTTTGCTTTATATGCGAATGTGGACGGATTTACATTCTCCGAGCCGGAAATCCCCGTAGCAGAACGTCCTGAAATAGATCGCTGGATCATTTCTTTGTTGAATACTCTTGTAAAAGAGGTTGACGAACATTATAATAATTTCGAACCGACCCGTGCAGGGCGTGCTATTTCCGACTTTGTTAACGATAATCTAAGCAACTGGTATGTGCGTCTTAACCGGAAACGGTTCTGGGGAGGAACGATGGATGCAGATAAACTGTCTGCTTATCAGACTTTATACACATGTCTGGAAACTGTCGCTGCACTTATGTCTCCCATAGCACCGTTCTTTGCAGACCGGTTGTTCAGAGACCTGACATCCGCAACCGGACATTCTGACAAATCGGTACATTTATGCGATTTTCCGACTTTACATCCGGAATATATAGACAAGACCTTAGAAGAACGTATGCAAATAGCTCAGGATATTACATCTATGGTACTTGCCTTGCGAAGAAAAGTAAATATTAAAGTACGTCAACCTCTAACAGCATTAATGGTTCCTGTTTTAGACGAAAAACAGAAAGAGGAAATCGAAGCGGTTAAAGATTTGATATTAAATGAAGTAAATGTAAAGGAACTGAATTTCGTAGACAATACGGCCGGAATACTCGTAAAACGGATCAAACCCGATTTTAAGAAGCTCGGACCGCGCTATGGAAAAATCATGAAGCAATTAGCCGCAGCTATCGCATCAATGGAACAAGAAGAAATAGCACGTTTCGAAACTGAAGGACAATTTACGTTCGATATCGAATCTCAACAGGCTACGATAGAATTGAATGATGTGGATATTATTTCTGAGGATATTCCCGGATGGTTAGTTGCCAATGAAGGACGATTGACTGTGGCTCTTGATATTACAGTCACAGAGGAACTTCGCCTTGAAGGAATAGCCCGAGAATTGGTCAATCGGATACAGAATATCAGAAAAGCGAGCGGTTTCGATATTACGGATAAAATAACCGTAAAACTGACCAGTCATTCTGAAACAGATTCTGCAATAAACAAATATGAAGATTACATAGCAAAACAAGTGCTTGCAGACTCGATAGAAATAGTCGATACCGTATCCGATGAGAATTGTACAGAGCTGGATTTCGATTCATTTAAATTACAAGTATCCGTAACAAAAGCATAAATTCGGTATTATTACCCTGGTAATTTTGTATATTGGGGTAATTTCTTTATTTTCGCATCATATTGTAAACTATATAACATCTACTATGTTATGTAGTAAATAAGAAAAAAAGGTTATTCACTTAAAAACCGTAAACCTATGAGTACAAAAACACGATATTCGGATGCAGAATTGGAAGAATTCCGCGCGATCATACAAGAAAAGCTCGACAAGGCTTACCGGGATTATGATCTGCTGAAGTCGGCAGTTATGAACGCTGACGGTAATGATACAAGTGATACTTCTCCTACGTTCAAAGTACTGGAAGAAGGTGCGACGACACTATCGAAAGAAGAAGCCGGTCAGTTAGCTCAACGACAGATGAAGTTCATACAACATCTGCAGGCTGCCATGGTAAGAATCGAGAACAAGACATACGGGATCTGCCGGGAAACCGGAGAATTGATTCCTAAAGAAAGATTACGGGCCGTACCTCATGCTACACTTAGTATCAATGCCAAAAAAGACCAGAAATAAAATCGGATCACTTTGAATCTGATATAAAATAACAATTCGACACTTGACGTATATACAAAACATACGGAACAGGCGTCGAATTGTCTTTATCGGACATCCGTAATACGGATAAATAACATCACACAGTTTAAAAAGAGGATGAAACTGACAAACGGAAAAATAGCTATACTGGTAATATTTTTAGTATTATTTATCGACCAGTTTACTAAAATATGGGTTAAAACTCACATGTATCTGGGTCAAGATATCGAAATCACAAAATGGTTTTATATTCTATTTATAGAAAACAACGGAATGGCTTTCGGTATAGAAATCATCAGCAAACTGTTTCTTAGTTTGTTTCGTATTGCAGCCGTTATTTTTATCGGATACTACTTGTATAAAATAGTACACCGTCCCTTTAAAAGAGGATATGTCGTTTGCATCGCTCTTATCCTTGCCGGTGCATTCGGTAATATAATAGATAGTGTTTTTTATGGTGTTATATTTGACAACCCGACACCTCCGTTTGTGGCAACCTTATTCCCCGAAGGCGGCGGTTACCAGTCGTTATTTCACGGGAAAGTCGTAGATATGCTCTATTTTCCTCTATTCCGGTTCTATTGGCCTGATTGGATTCCTTTTATCGGAGGAGATTCTTTCGAATTTTTTCGACCGGTTTTTAATATAGCCGATTCGGCTATTACTATAGGGGTAATCGTATTGCTGCTTTTTTATCGAAAATACTTAGCATCTGTGTCGAAGAACTAAATAGTCTTTTATGAGATCATTGTTTTATATAGCTTTATGCAGTGTAATTCTTTGCTTATTCTCGGCTTGTGACCGAACTCCCGATCACATTATCAAGCCTAAGGCAATGGAAGATCTCTTAGTCGATATTCATAAATCAGAAGCGATTATAGAAAAAAATTATCAGAAATACGGTTCCATAGAACAAAAAGAAGAACTGCGCAACGCTGTGCTAAAAAAGCATGGAGTAGATAAAGCTTTATTCGACTCTTCTCTAATGTGGTATGGGCATCATTTACCCAAATATATCAAAATATACGATAATGTCATAGCTCGTCTCAAAGAAGAAGATGAAGCCGTAAAAGTATTGATTGCCGAGAACAACTCCCAACCACTCTCCCGTCCCGGAGATTCTGTGAATATATGGCCGAAAGAACGCTTCTATGTTTTCGAACCTCATATCGGACGAAGTATATTGACTTTCGATATTCCTGCAGACGATAATTACCAAGAAAAAGATATTTTTATTTTAAAATTGAAATTCAGCATGTTACCTCAGATACATAAGCAATATCCTCATGTAACATTAGCTGTAAAACATAAAAATGACTCGATTCGCTTCATCAGTTCTAATATCCGCAATAACGGGTGGGCAGCATTCCGAGTCGAATCCGATTCGTCTGCTATCAATAAAATATACGGAAACATTATTGTTCCATCACGTCCCGATTGGATAAAAACTTACGCCGACAGCATTTCTCTCACCCGTATCCGTTATAGAAAGTCGGAAATAACACGACCGGAAATAACGGCAGAGAATGATTCTACCGCAACAAAATAAAAACCATGAAACGGGGATTTTTTGCACACTGCATTTGTTATAGAGAGCAAATATATCATAAACATATTCTTTTTCTAAATGAAAAAGATGAAATAATCGAAATAACTCCTTTTTTCAATGAAACGTCAAATACTACCTTTATCGATGGTATTTTGATTGTCGCATCTCCCTCATTCCATATTCATTTAAAAGACTTCATCGCTACGATAAAAAAACAGATAGAAAATCCTAAAACCCGATTATCCCTCGCCATTTTAAAAAATCCCGTGTATAAAAACAATATGCCTAATATGGGTGGGCGTTGTTTATTATGTAATATCCCGGAAATATGTTGGGAAAACGAGAGACCAGAATCCTTTTCTATCGAAATTAACGAAATTTTCCGACCCTAATTAATTTAAATAGCCATCAGAAATCAAAACTTCAAACAAAACCTTATATCCATAAAATCTTAGAATCGGTCTAAAAATCCGCTATACAAGAAGATATTTCAATAACATCGGACTCTGTGATTACCGGAGAAACCGGAAGACTTAACACTTCACGGCTAAGCAATACGGAGACAGGGAGGTTTAAATCATTATATTGATGATAACAAAACTGTTTATGAGGAGGGATAGGATAATGAATCATTGTCGGAATACCTTGTTTTTCAAGATAAGAGCGAAGTTCTTCCCGCCGTACGGTCCGAATCACATATTGATGCCACACATGTCCCTCAGGAGATTCTATACTGGGCTTTATAATGTCCTGATGGTTCAAATACTTATCATACCAAATAGCAACTTGGCGACGAGCTCGGTTTTCCTTATCGAGGTACTTTAACTTTACAGATAAAAATGCAGCCTGTAATTCATCCATACGGCTATTTACCCCTTGGTAAACATTTATATATTTTTCAATAGAACCATAATTGGCTAATGCACGAATCACATCGGTCAATTCCGTATCATTCGTAGTTATAGCTCCGGCATCACCCAACGCTCCTAAATTTTTTGCGGGATAAAAACTAATCGCCGCAGCATCACCCAACGCTCCAGTTTTGTATGTTCCGTTAAACCCTTCTACCCGACTGACCGCTCCTATCGCTTGAGCATTATCTTCTATAACTCTCAGTCTGTATTTTTCCGCCAAATGTTTTAACTCTTCATTCCAACAACAGCGGCCATAAAGATGTACTACCACAATCGCCCGAGTACGTTCGGTTATTTTCATCTCTACTTTTTCTATATCGAGATTGAATGTCTGTATATCAGGATCTACAAACACCGGTTTCAACCCATTATCGGTTATTGCCAATATCGTAGCGATAAAAGTATTGGCCGGTACTATAATTTCGTCTCCCGGTTGCATCAAACCCCTCACGATATAAGCCTTAAATATCAATCTCAATGCGTCCAAGCCATTTCCTACAGACACGGTATAACGACACCCCAGATAATCACTTAATTGATTTTCGAATGCGGCAACTCTTTTTCCTTGCAGATACCAACCGGAATCTATCACTTCTGACGCAACTTTTTTCAGTTCATCAGCATAACGTGCATTTATTTGCTGTAAATCTTGAAATTTCATCGATATAGAATCTTTCTGAACAAAGATACAAATTCTTAAAATATATCCTTACATTCCATCATTTCTTAAACATTTGCAGGTAGACCAAAAAACAAAAAATCCGGAATCGTTAAAATCCCGGACTTTTATGATAACATTTATTATCGATCAAAACCAACGCACGTAAGCAAAATCTTGGCGATGAGGAAGATCAGGATTTTTAGGATACATGCGGAACGAATATTTGTATGTTCCTGCTGCCCGTAACTGGTAATCGATGTGGAAGACAGTAGAATCATCTGTCGTTTTTACTACATTAAGTTCATACACCTGATAAGGTTTCATTTGACCGTCCTCAACAGGAGTAACGACTAATTCAACACCAATGCAGTTTCCAAGTCCTTTAGGATCAATAGCTACCTCAATCGGATATTCTTCGCCTACATGCGGACTGTAAAGTATCGCTTCGGGCAAGTTAACCGACTTAATTTCGATCGAATCCCATTTAGCTACGACTTCTTGCTTCCAAGCGGCTATTTCTTTGGCTTTTTTATAGTTGTCAGCAACCAAAAGTTTAGAACGTTTGGCCTCTTTGCTATAAAAACGATCAATATAATCTTTAAGCATACGATTCATCGTAAACTCTGGGGCAATCTGTGCAATGGAATTCTTAATATACTGAATCCATTCAGGTGAATACCCTTTGCTATTCTTAGCAAAATAAAGAGGTACGATTTGATTTTCAAGCATAGAATAAATCGTTGCAGCATCCAATTGATCTTGATGACCTTGATCTTGGAATGTCCGTTTATCTGTTAATGCCCAGCCTGCACCTTCTTTATAACCTTCATACCACCAGCCGTCAAGCACGGAGAAATTGAGAACTCCATTCATTTCGGCTTTTTCTCCAGATGTTCCGGATGCCTCTAAAGGGCGTGTCGGAGTATTTAGCCAAATATCTACACCGGATATCAGACGTTTGGCTACTTTCATGTCATAATTTTCCAAGAAAATAATCTTTCCTAAAAATTCAGGACGACGTGAAATTTCGACAATTCGTTTTATAAGATCTTGTCCAGCACCATCCGCAGGATGTGCTTTTCCAGAGAAAAGGAATTGTACCGGATATTGAGGATTATTCACGATCTTGGATAATCTTTCAAGATCGGTGAAAAGCAAGTGTGCCCGTTTGTAAGTTGCAAAACGACGAGCAAACCCGATAAGTAGTGCATTTGGGTCGATACGCTCAAGAACAGAAACAATTCGAGAGGGATCTCCCTGATTTTTCAACCAGTTTTCACGGAAATCGTCTTTCACAAAATTCACCAATTTATTTTTCATTGTCTGGCGAAGCTTCCAAATCTCCTCATCGGGTACGTCGTATATTTTTTCCCACATCTTACGGTCATCTTGATGCGTTAAAAAATCCCGTCCCAATTTCTCGACATAGAACTCTTTCCATTCGGTCGCCGCCCAAGTAGGAAAATGCACACCATTAGTCACATATCCCACATGAAGTTCTTCGGCTGCATATCCTTTCCAAATAGGCTGGAACATGTGTTGTGAAACTTTTCCGTGTAACCAGCTCACACCGTTTACTTCCTGACAGGTATTACATGCAAACACACTCATCGAGAATTTTTCGTTCGTCCCTGGATTTTCTCTTCCCAAATCCATCAAGTCTTGCCATGAAATTCCCAGTTTTGCAGGGAACTCACCCATATATTTTCCGAATAATCCTTCATCAAAACTATCATGACCGGCCGGAACAGGTGTATGCACCGTATAAAGCGACGAAGCACGAACGACCTCAAGAGCTTCTTCGAATGAAAGTTTTTCATTCTGAACATACTCTACCAACCTCTGCACATTAATAAGCGCAGCATGTCCTTCATTACAATGATAAATATCCTTCTTGATACCTAAACGCTTCAACATAAGAATACCACCTATACCAAGCATATATTCTTGTTTCATACGATGTTCCCAATCTCCCCCATACAACTGATATGTAATAGGTCTGTCAAACTCGCTATTCAAATCGAGATCGGTATCCATGAGGTATAAAGGAACCCGCCCGACGCTTACTTTCCAGATATTGGCGTAAATAATGCGTCCCGGATAAGGCACTTCTAAAACTATCGGATGCCCGTTTTCGTCAGTAACTTGCTCTACCGGAAGCTGGTTGAAATTTTGAGGTTCATAATTAGCCAACTGCTGTCCATCCATAGAAAGTGTCTGGGTAAAATATCCATATCGATATAAAAAACCCACTGCGACCATATCGACGTTACAGTCACTGGCCTCTTTTAAATAATCTCCGGCAAGAATTCCCAATCCTCCCGAATATATTTTCAGGATGTTAGCCAAACCGTATTCCATGCTGAAATAAGCTACAGAAGGAAGATCAGTTCTCTTTTCTACATCCATATATTTTTTAAATTCATCGTATAAGTCATTAATACGACGCATTATCGCCTTATCTGCCGCAATTTCTTCCAAGCGTTCATAATTAATCTGCTGAAGCATCAATACAGGATTCCCGTTTGTCGATTTCCACAATACCGGATCAATAGACCGGAACATTTCGATCGCCTCACTATGCCACACCCAACTAATGTTACGAGCCATCTCCTGCAAGATATCCAATTGTGCAGGAACTCTTGATTTTACCGTAATGTCACGCCAACACGGTGCGTTTGTATTACTTACTTGTACTTTCATATAACTTGGTTGTTAGTTAATAGTCTTTATATTTTATCTGTCTCTGCTTAATTAAAACAGCCTCTTTATTATAATGTTCTAATTGTCAGTTTTATTTACACTTTTCAAAGCCCAATTATAAGCTTGTTCATAATAAGAAATAAAATATTTCCACAATGCCTGCTTCGATGTTTTCATTGCAAGCTTGCGTATATTTTCGATTTCCGTTACTGTTTTACCGGACAAATCTCTTATTGTCTCCACTAATTGACTTGCCACTTCATCATAATTAGAATCTGTCCGATGTAATACGGCAACACCCTTTTCGTTCACAGGACAAGCTCCCGAAGGACAACTCCAAAGTCCGAATCCTGATAAATCGGTCGTAACAGTAGGAACTCCGAAAGCGATACTCTCCAACGGAGTATATCCCCACGGTTCATAATATGAAGGAAACGCTGTTGCATCCAGACCGATCAGCACATCGTAATACGAAAGATTCAATATACCGTCATCACCTTTTAAATATGAGGGAATAAAAATAATTTTGACTTTATCTTCCGGTCTGTTCGAGAACCCACCATTATGAATTTGCGACATAACACGGTCTTCGTTATAATTGTAAAGTGCATGTGTTATAAAAGGATCGGGCAATGCTGTTTTAAAATTTTCGACTGCATTCATCCGCAAAGCCAAATCTTCTCGCGCATTTCCTGACCATGCCGGAACCATCACGAAAGCAATTATTTCCTTTTCTCCCGTATAGGTTTCTTTCAGCCGCCGTACTGATTCTATGAAAAGGTCAATACCCTTATTTTTATATTCGTAACGTCCCGAAGTGGCTATTAAAAACGAACACTCATCCGGTTCATATCCAACTAATGAACCGGCAAGCTTCAATAACCGCTCACGAGCAATATTGCGTTTTTCCTCATATAAAGCTCCCTTAGGTACAAAATTCTCTTCAAATCCATTAGGCGTTACAATATCCGGACAGCGCTCGAGCAACTGAGCACATTCTCGCGCCGTTATATCACTCACCGTTGTAAAACAATGTGCCTGATGCGCCGCATGTTTTTCTAACGAATGTTTCGATACCATATTCAACTCTCTTGCCATCTGATCACCATTATATCCCGGCAAATAATCATAAAGAGGCTTATTATTCCCGGCAATAGAGCGCCCTATTGAAGTCGCATGAGTCGTAAAAACAGTAGCGACAGCCGGTAATTTATGCCTGATATACAGCAACCCCATACCGGTAATCCACTCATCAAAATGAGCTATCACTTTTAAGTTTTCTCCTCGAATATATTTATAGAAACTCTCTATCACGAGCGCCGAAGCATACGCAAAAATACACGACTCGTCATAATCACCATAAGCCGGTAACGAATCTACACCGAACCAATTCCACATATCGGTAAACAATTCATTACGGCAAGGGTACATATTATTGTAATCAATAAGGATAACAATCGGTCTGCCCGGAATATCCCAACGTCCGGTTCTGACCTGCAATCCTTCTTTTGCAGCTATCTTTTTCCAATCTTTGAAAAGAGAAGGAACTTCAATAAAATAAGGTGATTCTTTTTCTTTCCACAAATCAGGACCAATAAACACATTTCTATCCTTATTTATCTGTTGTAAAGTTTTTGCTTTAGTAGAAAGCACAGTATAAATACCACCCACCAAATTACAAACTTCCCAACTCACTTCAAAAAGATAGTCCAAGTTCAGGGGGTTCTTTTCCATATTAATCAATATTCAACACGTTTTTAATGTGTAAAAATAAAGTGCAAATGTACAACAATTATCTCTTCTAACGAAAATAAGTCTCTCTTTTTTAGAATAAAAACATTTTCAAATTCAACGTACAAAATATATTCACAGACAAACTCCTATAAAAAGAAAATGCTTTCTTTTTTTATACGACCTTATAAAAAAATAGCTATATTTGTCGGTATAACCTCTAAAATAAAAAGCTATGGCAAATAAAAGAGAACTAAAAAAAGAGATCAATTTCATCTCGAATGAACTTATTGCAGAATGTCTGTTCAACAAATTATACATAAAAAACAGTGATCCTCAAAAAATAGACGAACTACTATCAAGAATTATCAACTGCCAAGACGACTTCTTGCGTCGTGTAAATACTCCTGATGGTAAGGAAAACCCCAAACTGGTAAAAAAATATTACAAGAGTCTGATACAGTCTTTTGACAATAAAATCGGTGAAATATTAAAAGAATTAGGTGAACTGAACAAATAAAAAAGATGAGAAAAAAGGTATGCCGTTTCATTTTACACCTATTGGGTTGGAAAGTAGAAGTTTCAGTTCCCGATTATCCTAAATGTGTAATTTGCGTAGCTCCGCATACCAGCAATACCGATTTTTTTCTCGGGAAACTGGCATATCTTTCGATCGGAAGACATGCTGGATTTTTAATAAAAAAAGACTGGTTCTTTTTCCCTTTGAATATTATATTCCGGTCTATGGGGGGCATTCCCGTAGATCGGAGTAAACATTCTGATCTGATCGATCAGATCGTCGACAAATTCAACAAACACAAACATTTCAACATCGCCATTACCCCAGAAGCAACAAGAAAAAGAAATCCGGATTGGAAAAAAGGATTTTATTTTATCGCTCTAAAAGCAAATGTACCTATCGTACTGGCATATATTGATTATAAAGAAAAATCTATCGGGTTGAAAAAAACATTCATCCCTACCGGAGACTTTGAAAAAGATATGATCAAGATCAAACAATTCTATAAAAATTATCATGCTAAATACCCCGATTTGTTTGCTATAGAATAAAAACTTTTTTGCTACTTCTTCCCCTAAAGTTCCAAACTCATGAATGACCTCCGCATAACGCCAATACAAACAGATATTATCTGGGAAAATAAAGAAGCAAACCTAAACAAACAACAAATAACACTCCAAAAGCTAAAAGGGACAACCGATATTGTTATTTTTCCGGAAATGTTCACTACCGGATTTTCAATGAACAGTCGAAATCTTGCTGAAACTGAAAACGGAGAAACAATTTCGAGATTAAAGTATTGGGCAAATACTTATGAATTTGCTCTTGTCGGAAGTTTTATCTGTAATCAAAATGACAAGTTTTATAATCGAGGATTCTTTATAGCACCGGGTAACCAAATTAGATTTTATGACAAACGGCATTTATTCCGTGTAGGAAAAGAAAACCTAAGTTTTTCCGAAGGTCAACAACAAACAATAATTTCTTACAAAGGGTGGAATATTTGCTTATCGATATGTTATGATCTGCGTTTTCCGGTATGGTTACGCAACAATAATATCCGGTACGATCTATTAATCATACCGGCATGTTGGCCTCACTCTCGCATCTCGGTATGGGATATATTATTGCAAGCACGAGCAATAGAAAATCAAGCATACGTTTGCGGTGTAAATCGCATAGGGCATGATCTTACGGGAATATATTATTCCGGACACACTACCGTTATAGATCCGAAAGGAAAAATTATTTTATCGACACCCGAAGAAAGGGAAACACATATTACTACAACTTTATCGGCAGAAAAGTTAATCGCATTTAGACAAAAATTTCCTGTATTACAGGACGCCGACTCTTTTACTATACACATTTAATGTTTCTTGCAAGAAAGTTTTAAAAGATTTATGTACTTTTGTAGACAATAAATTGTTTTGATATCAATATGCCGTGCAATAGTTTGTTTTCACGCGCAGTTATATTCAATAACATAAAACTTAACGAAAAATGAAAAAATGGATGTATGTAGCAACTGCTGTTGTTCTTTGCGGAACAATCTCATGCAGTTCAAAAAAAGAAAGTAAATCGACACAATCTTATACAACTTCGACCGAAGTTCTGCAAGGAAGCTGGAATATTATTTCTGTCGATGGAAAAAAAATCGTCAGCGAAGAACCGACATTCCTCGCATTCGATCTCAAAGAAAAAAGAATACATGGAAATAATGGATGCAATATCATCAACGGGGAATTGATCGTCGGAGACGATGGTTCTTTCCGCTTAGATAAAGTTATCAGTACAATGAGGGCTTGTATGGGAGAGAATCCCGAACGCCAAATTATGGAAGCTCTTAATAATACGACTTCTTTTAAAATCGAATCTGATAAATTTCTCAAACTGTATAATGCAAATAAAAAAGAAGTGATCACTCTAAAAAGGCAACCATTCTCTGAGCTTGAAGGGACATGGGACGTCACCTTGATAAACGAAAAACCTCTCACCGATGATCAAAAGCCTTTTATTACATTCAATACAAAAGATCGGAAAATTACAGGAAACGCAGGCTGTAACCGTATGAACGGACAAATAACGACAGACAATGCCAATGAATATTTCCTATCTTTAGGACAGATTGCGACCACCCGTATGGCATGTCCGGGAAACACAGAACCTACATTTCTAAAAGCTTTAGAAAATGTAAAGGCATTTAAATTGTTACCGGAAAAGAATGGAAAAAAGTATGCAGGTCTTTGTGATTCGGAAGGGAAAATAATCATTACACTCGAAAAAAGAAACGACCGGTAAAAGAACATTCCGATATATAAAATAGCCCGATAGTCTATTCAAAGATTACCGGGCTATTTATTAAACTTATTAAAGACCGTTTTTATAAAAAGAAATAACTCGAATATCTAAAAATTCATGAACCAAATAGACATACAACAATTAAGAGACTGGGCAGCCGAATATAACCGAGATAAATTCATACATTCCGATCCGGTACAATTTCCGCACAGATATTCAGAAGCAAAAGATATAGAGATAAGCGCTTTTCTCACAGCATGGATTTCTTACGGTAATCGAAAATGTATCATAACCAAGGCCGAAGAATTGGATCGTATGTTCGGAGGCTCACCCCTACACTTTATCCTGAACAATAAATATTCTAACTATCAAAATAATTATAATAGTTTCTATCGCTTTTTCAAATATCACGATCTGTATGAAATTTGTGAACGAATGCATTATTGTTACCAAAAATTCGGATCTTTAGAGTCTGCATTAAAATCGACCCCCGGACAGACTCTTGTTCAACGAATACAAAATCTTTTTATCAATATAAACGGGATTCCGAAACCGGAAGGGAACTCGGCTTGCAAACGAATTTGTATGTTTTTGCGTTGGATGATCCGGCAAGATAAAACCGTAGATTTCGGAATCTGGGAAAGTTTTTCTCCATCAGAGCTGATAGTTCCTCTCGACACACACGTACATCAAATCGCAAAAAAATGCGGTATAACCCAAAGATCGACACCGGACATCAAAACAGCTATGGAAATAACAGACTTTATGAAACAAATTTTTCCTGAAGATCCCTGTCTCGGGGACTTTGCACTCTTCGGATACGGAATAAACAACAAATAATATTCCGAGAAAAAATCATAATTCTTTTTTAAATAAACCATATCTACCAATTGCTTCCCTTCTTCAAATATCGGATGGTCATAATGATCTGTAAAAAATCCTGGAAGATAATGAGAACGCACAAAGCCGCAATGTTCATAAAAAGATATGGTTGAAAAAGTATCTCCCGTCCCAACAAGCATAACCCGATAAGATTTTTTATAATGCTCAAATAAGAAATCTATCAAACGTCTGCCATATCCCTGTCGTTGATATTGAGGTAAGACAGCTATATTCTTTATTTCACAAACATTATCTCCTTCATCGGTAATAACACATGCCGCTACCGGAATCTCTTTTTTATAAAGGACAAACATCTCTCCTCTTTCCAAATAGCGGTCTATCATAGATTCCTGCTCATCGGCAAGCAGCAACAAATTAAGAAATCGTTTTTTATTTTCGGTAATACGAACTACCATTTATACACCTATTATACTTCCGATTTATTTAAAATAACTAATGCAGCTATTACTCCGGGAACCCATCCTACTATTGTAAGAATAAATACAATAAGAACAGATCCACAGCCTTTATCCAATACTGCAAGTGGTGGAAAGATAATAGAAAGAAGCACTCTACCCAATGACATATTCTTATTATTTATACATTTGCTGAATTACAAAGATAATTAATAGAAAATATATTATATAATCTCTCATTTGATTTCATTAACTTTATGGCACAAAATATAGAAATACTTTCATGAAAAAATGTAAGATTACCGTTATGCGAACGGCCTGCTATCGAGATTTAATGGCAAAATATGAAAACTATATCGAACATGCATGCGATATGAAAGAAGGACAAACATTTATCGCTAACGGTTGGGAAAAACCTGATGGCATGTGCGAGAGTGCTTGGCAAAGCATGTCGCCTTTTGTGATGACTTTAGCTCATGGCGGGAGCAATTTTTATAACGGATGGATGAAGAATAAAAAATCGGCCATGATCTCATGTAATGACGGATTTCGCCCGGTAAGTTTCTTAATCGAAACTTTGGATGAAGACGCAGAATGATTTGCGGATAAAATAGTTACTTTTGTAACAAAAAGAACTCTTTAAAAAGAACATCATGCTTGCATATACCTATATTGAACACGGAAAATTCAAATTGTTGGAAAAGCCAAGACCAGAAATAAGAGACTCCCGCGATGCAATCATCCGTGTGACTCTTAGCAGTATTTGCACCAGTGATCTACATATCAAACACGGAAGTGTACCACGTGCAATTCCCAGCATAACTGTCGGACATGAAATGGTAGGCGTTGTTGAACAAATAGGTGCTGACGTATTATCAGTCAAACCCGGTGACAGAGTCACGGTAAATGTTGAAACTTTCTGCGGTGAATGTTTTTTCTGCCGACACGGATATGTCAACAACTGTACCGATCCCAATGGGGGTTGGGCTTTGGGATGTCGCATCGACGGAGGTCAGGCCCAGTATGTCAGAGTACCGTTTGCCGATCAAGGATTGAATCGTATCCCTGATGCAGTCAGTGACGAACAGGCATTATTCGTCGGAGATATTCTTGCCACAGGCTTTTGGGCAACCCGTATTTCAGAAATTTCTGAAGAAGATACGGTACTCATCATTGGAGCAGGTCCTACGGGAATTTGTACTCTACTCTGCACAATGCTAAAAAAACCGCAACGTATCATTGTTTGTGAAAAATCCCCTGACAGGATTCATTTTGTCCGTGAACATTACCCTGATATACTGATAACAGAACCTGAAAATTGTAAGGAGTTTGTTCTCCAAAACAGTGATCACGGGGGAGCTGATGTCGTATTGGAAGTAGCAGGCAGTGAAAATACTTTTCGTCTGGCATGGGAATGTGCCCGTCCCAATGCTACCGTCACGGTCGTAGCCCTTTATGATAAACCGCAAATACTACCCTTACCTTATATGTACGGAAAAAATCTAACTTTTAAGACAGGAGGAGTGGACGGATGCGACTGTGCCGAGATTCTTACTTTGATAGAAAAAGGGAAAATAGATACAACCCCACTTATTACCCACCGATTTCCTTTGACTGAAATAGAAAAGGCCTACCACATTTTCGAGAATCGGGAAGACGGAGTTATTAAAGTGGCAATATCCAGCAAGACGGAAACTAACTAATAAAGTATCGAGAATAGGCCGTCTCAAACTGAAGTGACCCCCAAAAGTTGGACAAGTTAAACATTATCCCGTAATAGAAAGAGTTCGGTATTG
>ERZ857922.1910-NODE-1910-length-23148-cov-3.701338_pt1 | contig 23148 bp, 17 predicted proteins | sample MGYA00519579_ERZ857922 | MGnify/ENA primary metagenome ERZ857922 (study PRJEB31778, sample SAMEA3449375) | human gut metagenome | biome: human gut; feature: human-associated habitat; material: faeces | place: United Kingdom | collected 2010/2012 ... | reverse complement strand
AGTCTGTCTGCATATTTGCTCATCTTGAAGAAGTATGCTTCTTCTTTTGCAGGCTTACACTCACGTCCGCAGTCTGGGCATTTGCCGTCTACTAACTGAGACTCTGTCCAGAAAGACTCACACGGAGTACAGTACATTCCTTCGTAAGCTCCTTTGTAAATATCTCCCTGATCGTACAATTTTTTGAAAATCTTCTTAACCTGTGCTTCATGATCTTCGTCTGTTGTACGGATGAATTTGTCATAAGAAGTGTTCATCAGATCCCAGATCTTCTTGATCTCGCATGATGCATTGTCAACGAATTCCTTTGGTGTAACACCTGCTTCGTCTGCTTTCAGCTCAATCTTCTGTCCATGTTCGTCTGTTCCTGTCTGGAAGAATACATCGTATCCCTGACTTCTTTTATATCTTGCGATGGCATCTGCCAGCACGATCTCGTATGTGTTACCGATGTGCGGTTTGCCTGATGCATAAGCGATTGCTGTTGTAATATAATATTTTCCTTTATTACATTTTTCACACATGTCTTTTTCTCTCCTTTTATGTTTACCGGATATATTTCCTTCGCAGAATCTGAATATCTACATAACCTGCTGCCTGCAGGCTTTGGCTGCCAACAGATTTCTTTTCTATATAAACAAAAAATCTTCCCTGAATTCACTCCTCATAACTTCTGTTACAATTCATAAATCTCAGGGAAGACGAAAATCCGTGTTACCACTTCCATTCACTGCCAGTCTCGCAACTGATAGTCTCTGCGGGTGAAGCTGTTCACTCCACCTCACCGCTGTAAAGGGCGGAGCCCTTCGTGAACTTACATCTTTATCAATGCTCATCCACACCGCTCAGTAAGCCATCTTCTGTAACGTTCCACCTATCCCTCTCAGCAGCACACTGCGGCATCCTCACCGGCAGTTCACGGGATTCTCTGTAAGATTTCCTGTTACATACTCTCTTCATCACTGCGTTTGTCATATATCCACTCGTAATTTAAATCGTAGCATATAAGCGGGCGGGATGTCAAGGACTACAGACTGTACTCATCAATCTTCTGCAATTCTTCCTCTGTAAATGGCGCACTGTGTATTGCTTTTATATTATCCAGGATCTGCTGCGTTTTTGATGCACCGATCAGGACACTGGTAACTTCTTTTTTCTGAAGAAGCCAGGCAAGTGCCATATCCGCAAGCTTCTCACCACGCTGAGCCGCCAGTTCATTTAACTTACGAATCTGTTCCATACGCTCTGCGGTAAGAATACTTTCTTTCAAAAATCTTCCGTCCTTTCGAATACGGCTGTCTTCCGGGATCCCATTGAGATAACGGTCCGTCAACTGTCCCTGTGCCAGAGGACTGAATGTAATGAGTCCTTTTTTCAGATTGCCGGTCATATCCTTTAATCCATTCTTTTCTACTGTTCTGTCAAATATAGAATAACAGTTCTGATTGATCACAAACGGGCATTTCAGATCTTTCAGGATCGCTGCTGCCTGTTCCAAAGTCTCTCCATCATAATTTGAAAGTCCTACATAGAGTGCCTTTCCCTGACAAACAGCTGTTGCCAGAGCTCCCATTGTCTCCTCAAGCGGTGTCTCCGGATCCATTCTGTGGTGATAGAAAATATCCACATAATCCAGTCCCATACGTTTCAGGCTCTGATCCAGGCTCGCCAGCAGATATTTGCGGCTGCCCCAGTTGCCGTAAGGGCCTTCCCACATATCAAATCCGGCCTTTGTCGTAATGATCAGTTCATCACGATATGGCATCAGATCTTCTTTTAATATTCTGCCGAAATTTTTCTCCGCACTTCCGTAAGCCGGACCGTAATTATTGGCAAGATCAAACTGTGTGATACCATTATCAAATGCTGTGAAGCAAAGCTGCCTCATATTTTCATAATCGGATGCATCCCCAAAATTATGCCATAAGCCAAGCGAAATCTTGGGAAGCAGTAATCCGCTTCTTCCACAGCGGTTATATTCCATGATGTTGTATCGTTCTTTTGCAGGTGTATACATATATTGCCCTCCTTGCACCGTAGATGATTCCCCGGTGTGCTATGAATGAATTTAAAATTTTCATGTTTAGTATACTTCTCTGTTTTTCGTCCTGCAAGTCAGACTGATCACATTATTTTATATTTTTTAACGGCACCTATATTTCGTGTTCTTCACAATTACAGATCTGAAGTGCCGCTCCATTTTCCACCAAATATAGCCAGGCCATATTCGAGCGGACACCGGATATCATCTTCTAATTTTTTCTTATATTTTCCCATCATTCATATATGCTTCCACTTTTCACATCATTGACGCTTCTTCCCAGAAAGCTTATAATATTCTCGTTATTTACAGAAACTATACATAAGATTGGGGAATTTATTATGACCAGAAGACAATATTTCACCGCCGGTTTCAAGGACGGAATACCGATCTGTCTTGGATACATAGCGGTTTCATTTACATTTGGTATCATGGCGAAAAAAGTCGGAATTTCGATCTTTGATGCGGTTCTGATCTCTCTTACCAATGTGACCAGCGCCGGGCAGTTTGCAGGGCTGTCACTGATTGCATCGACCGCTTCTTATATAGAGATGGCCATCACACAGCTTATCATCAACTTAAGATACTGTCTGATGTCCTGTGCTCTTTCGCAGAAGATTGATCCGGAAGCGCCGCTGTTCCACCGTTTTCTCATTGCTTACGGTGTGACCGATGAGATCTTCGGCGTCACAGTTTGCAAGGGTGGAAAACTGAGTCCATTTTATTCTTACGGGGTTATATTTATCTCTGTATTCGGATGGGTATTCGGTACATTTCTTGGAATCCTGTCCGGTAATATATTACCGGCTCGTGTTGTCAGTGCATTAAGTGTCGCACTTTATGGTATGTTTCTGGCGATCATCATTCCGCCGGCCCGTAACAACCGTGTACTCGCAGGTGTTGTTGTCATTTCCATGGCAGCCAGCTTTTTATTTGATAAGACACCGGGACTTCGGAATATTTCATCCGGATTCCGTATTATCATCATTACTCTGATCATTGCAGGAATTGCGGCTTATTTCTTCCCGGTGAAAGAGGACGAGTACGATGAACTGGAAGAAGCTGGCGAATTGAGTGACAGTACAAAGGAGGCACACCATGAATCATAATATTTACATTTACATATTTGTGATGGCGGCAGTTACTTACCTGATCCGTATGCTTCCGCTGACGCTGATCCGCAAAGAGATTAAAAGCACGTATATCAAATCATTTTTATACTATGTCCCTTATGTGACGCTTGCTGCTATGACATTCCCGGCAATCCTCAGTGCCACTGCGAATATCTGGTCTGCACTTGCCGGATTTATCATCGCCGTATTTCTGGCCTACCGTGGCAAGAACCTGCTGAAGGTATCCTTGTTCGCATGTCTCGGCGTCTTTATTGTTGAGCTGATTACCGGATTATAAGTCATATAAGTTACCGGAAGTTTATGATATTGGCTTCCGGTTATAAACAATGAATACATATTTGCAGGAAATCCCCATATAAATGATACAAATGATTTATATGGGGATTTTTATGCAAAGGCAATGAGCGTCTTCGGAAAAAAATATCTGGAACGGTGGAAGCCTGATCTGATCGTTCCCGTTCCTCTGCATCCCAGAAAAAAAAGGATGAGAGGTTTTAACCAGGCAGCATATCTGGCAGAAAGGCTCAGTGTTCTTACGGGGATCCCATGGAATGAGCATCTGGTAAAGAAGATACGAAGCACAAGATCTCAGAAAAAACTTAATGCCACACAGAGGCGTCAGAACCTGAAAAATGCATATCAGGTAACCGAAAAGATCCCGGGTTTTTCTGTACTTGTGGTGGATGATGTATACACAACAGGAAGTACGGCAGATGCCATGGCAATGTGTCTTCTTGAGGCCGGTGCAGAGAAAGTTTATTTTCTGACAATATGCGCAGGAAGGGCATGAAACAGCCGAAAAAACACTTTTCATAGGTATGGAACTATGCTACAATAAATTTGATTGCAGTTAAACAGTATAACTGTATGGAAAGCGTAATGCAGATCATATATCGGGGATTTTCCTGATAAAGAAAGCTTATGAGGAGTTATTTTTATGGTAAATGAAGAAAAAGTGAAGATCATGAACCGTCTGGCCATGTATGAGCATGGAGAAGGCAGGAAGTATCTTCCGGTGAGCAGATATTATCGAAGTGATTATATTGGACTTGCACTGATCAGAAACTTTTTTCTGGTAACGATCGGATATATATTGGGACTTGCAGGCGTTGCCGCATATTTCAGCGAATATCTTATGGATAATGTGAATAAGATTAATCTGGTCGAGGTTGGGATCTATATCATCGTCGGTTATCTGATCGTGCTTGTTGTATATTCGATACTGACCTACATCCAGTATTCTGTGAAATATTTCCGGGCAAAAAAAAGTGTCAGGGAATATTATCAGGATCTTACAAGACTGGAAAAAATCTACGGGCGGGAGGAAAAAAGAAATCCGGTCCGGAGAAATGCAGGAGGACATAGAAAATGACAGCTTTACTTGAGATCAAACAGAATATCAAAAGATTTTACGGACAATATGAAGTATATATACTGCCGGTCCTGAAGTTTGTTCTGGCATTTGCCTATTTTCTCTGGATCAACAGCAATATGGGCTACATGAAACAGCTGGATAATATTTTTGTTGTCCTGATCCTGGCGCTTGTATGTTCGATCCTTCCGGTTTCCGTGATGATGTTTATGGGATTTGCGTTGATGATCGGGCACTGTTATGCAGTCGGGATCGAAACGGCAGGATTTATGCTGCTTCTTATTCTGTTTATGCTGATCCTGTTCCTAAGATTCAGCAGGTCACAGAATCTTGCAATGATCCTTACACCACTTTCCTTCGGATTTGGTGTTCCTGCACTTATGCCGATCGGAGCAGGCCTGCTGGGTAGTGCATTGTCAGCGCTTCCGGCCGGATGCGGTGTTGTGATCTATTATTTTATACGGTTTGTACATGCACAGTCGGCGGCACTCAGTGATCCTGCCGCAGAGATCACAGAAAAACTGAAGCTGATCTCTGACGGACTTGTCCACAACTGGGCAATGTGGATCACGGTGATCGCGTTTGTGGTAGTGATCCTGTTTGTGAACCTTCTGAGAACACGGGCGTTTGATTATGCATGGAGGATCGCTGTCATTGCCGGCGGCGTGATCTATATCCTGGTTATCCTTGCCGGAGATTTCTGCATTAGTATTACGGTAGCCATGGTGCCGATGATCCTGTCCACAGTGATCTCCGTACTGGCAGGATTTGTTCTGGAGTTCTTTGTTTTTGGCGGAGATTACAGCAGAACAGAACGGCTGGAATATGAAGATGACGAATATTATTACTACGTAAAGGCTGTTCCGAAGGCTTCCGTATCAACTTCTGAGAGAAGTATCAAGAAGATTAACGCAGAGCCTGTACGGGAAGAAAAGAAGAAAGAAGACAGGGTAGTTTTCAGGGATGAGGATTTTTCAGAACGTAAAGATCCCAGAACCGTATCAAGAATGGAAAATTTTGAAAATACAGTAAGTGAGAAACCGCAGGGATTGGACAAGATCGATTTCGAAAAACAGCTGGAGGAATCGCTGAAGGATCTTTAAACAGGAACGATTGGAATAGCTCAGGAAGAAAGGAGGAGACTTATGCAGAATGTGCTGACAGTTGTGGCCGGATATCTGGGGAAGATTTCCCTTCCGGGATTTGGCGTGATAGATATCATTGAGATCGGACTGATTTCCTTTTTTGTATATCAGTTTATGGTATGGATTAAATTTACCCGTGCTTATACCCTGCTCAAGGGTCTTCTGGTCATTGGCGCTTTTCTTGTGATCGCTTATATCTTCAAGATGAATACGATCCTGTGGATCGTATCAAAACTGGCCAGTGCACTGATCACGGCGATCGTTGTAATATTTCAACCTGAATTGCGAAAGGTCGTGGAACAGCTGGGACAGAAAAAAATCATGGCATCCATTTTTCCTTTTGATTCCGGCAAAGAAGTAAAAGAAAGATTTACAGATAAGACGGTCAATGAACTGATCAAAGCATGTTTTGATATGGCTGAGGTTAAGACAGGCGCACTGATCGTGATCGAACAGGAGATCAGACTTGATGAATATGTCAGAACGGGAATCAATGTGGATGCTCTTTTGACCAGTCAGCTGCTGATCAATATTTTTGAACACAATACACCACTCCATGACGGCGCAGTGATCGTAAGAGGAAATCGTATTGTTGCTGCGACCTGTTATCTTCCACTGTCTGACAATATGGAACTGAGTAAACAGCTTGGAACCAGACATCGTGCAGGTGTTGGAATCAGTGAAGTGACAGATTCTGTTACGATCATTGTTTCAGAGGAAACAGGACAGGTTTCTGTGGCACAGAACGGTCGGCTGTTGAGAAATATCAGTAGCAGTCAGCTTCGTGAAGTACTGGAAAAAGCACAGAATAAGAAAATTGTGGATAACAACAAACTGAGACAGTTGTTGAAGGGAAGAGTGAAACATGAAGAAAAAAATAGGAAATAATCTTTCTTTGAAAATTCTGTCTCTTGCAATTGCTATTCTGGTATGGCTTCTGGTTGTCAATATAAACAATCCGATCAGTACAAAGTCATTCATTGTGTCAGATGTGGAATTGCTGAATGAGGCATATATCGATGCAGACGGAAAAATGTGTATGCAGGATGAAGAACAGGTTCCCATCCGTGTGACGATCAAAGCTCAGAGAAAGATCCTGGACAGGATCTCACTCAATGATATTCGTGCGGTTGCGGATCTTCAGCAGGCGGTGAGCTTGAAAACAGATCCGGTCATGGTTCCGATCACTGTATCCTGTGGGCGGATTTCAGCAGACAATATTGAAGTGAGTCCGCAGAATATGAGCCTTCATCTGGAGGATAAAGATACACAGGAGTTTGTAGTAAATGTGAATACAAACAACACAAAACCTGACAGGGGCTATGAAATTGGAGCGCTGACTTCCAATCCGGAGAAAATCAAAATTACAGGTCCGGTGTCTCTGATCAATAAAATAGATAAGGTAAATGCTTCCATCGATGTAGATGGAGCAATGGAAGATGTGACTCAGGAGACCGATGTCAAGATCATTGATAAGAACGGTGAGGAATTTACCGATACAGACATGGGTTATCTGAATGTTTCGAAAGTATATGTAACTGCAAAATTATGGAAAGTTCAGTCGAATGTCAGAATCAGTGCAGAGTATTCCGGTACTCCGGCAGCAGGATATCAGGTGGAGAGTATTATGACAACACCGAATGTGATCAGTATTGCCGGAAGTGAAGATGCACTGGCAGCACTGAAAGTGCAGAATAATACGATCTGGCTGCCGGGTTCTGTGGCGGATATTTCGGATCGAAACAGTGATTTTGAAGAGAAAATCAATATTTCAGATTATCTTCCGGATGGCCTGAAGCTTACCAGCGATTCCAGTGAAGATGTATTTGTCAGAGTAAATATTCTTCCGGAGGGAAGCAATGTATGTGAGGTTCCGACAAAGAATATAATTGTGAATGATTCACCTGAGGGAATGCAGGTTTCATTTGATACTGCAAAGATAGAAATTCGTGTTAAGAAAACTTCCGATGATCTTGCAGATCTCACAGAAGGCGATATTAAAGCGTCAATAGATCTTAAGGGAATGAGCGAAGGAAGTTATGAAGTGCCTGTCAGCATAGAAATACCGAAGGGATATGAGCTGGTAGACGAAGTAACGACAGGGGTGGAGATTTCCAAAATTTCTACAGCAGATGAAAGCAATTAACAGGAGATTTCAGAATGGTAAGTCAGAAGATAACAGTCAATAATCCATCGGGACTTCATTTGCGCCCGGCTGGTATATTGTGTAATGAAGCTATAAAATACAGTTCCGCGATCACATTCACTTTTGAAGGCGGTACAGCAAACGCGAAGAGTGTATTGAGTGTACTGGGAGCATGTGTAAAATGCGGAGATGAAATTGAACTGGTCTGCGAAGGGGCAGACGAACAGGAAGCATTGAAAGCTTTGACCGATGCGATCAGCAGTGGTCTTGGTGAATAGAAACATATGTAAAGAAGTTTAAGGAGGAGTAGTCGTGAAAAAACAAGTTGTGGCAGTAATGTTGAGCCTTGCAATGTGCGCATCTACCGGTGCAGAAGCAAGTATTGTCAGTGCAGCCGAATTTTCTTCTGAGGTGTCAGCAGCAGAGGAAACGGAATCTGATGAAGCGTCCGTTGCGGACGAGAACGATGGTTCTGCAGTAGTAGATGATTCCGCAGTAGTAGATGATTCTGCAGTCGATATCGATTCAGATGTGGCAGCAGATGATGCAGATCAGGCAGAAGATAGCGTTTCGGCAGATACGGAAAATCAGGCAGATGTTGATTTCAGTTCCGGTGAGGAAGAGGTTGTGACTGAAGAGGCAGAGGATGAGGCTCCGGCAGTGACAGAAGAAACTGCAGAAGAAGCTGGTAAAGCAAATGAATCATCTGATGCTAATGGTAAAGTAGCTTCCCTTGAGTATACAAGATGGAAATTTGTAAATGGCAAATGGAAACTGGAAAAGTACTCACCTTCCAGAATACAGGAAACTGCAGCAGCTGTCGGAACAGAAGAAACTGCAGAAGCAGCAGGAACTGATGAGAATGCAGCTGTTGATACAGCAGCAGAAACTACAGAAGCTGTAGCAGATGAATCACAGGCGGCTGTTGATACAACTGCAGAAACTACAGAAGCTGTAGTAGATGAATCACAGGCAGCTGTTGAGACAGCAGTAGAAACACAGCAGACAGATGAGACACAGCCGGCTGCAGATGAACAGCAGGCAGAGGAAGCAGGTGCAAGTGCTTATTATACATCAGCAGATGGCCTGGTAAAGATTACAACATTGAATGTTAATAACAGTGTTCTGGCTTCAGGATATTATGCATTTGATAAAGATGGATATCTTCTGACAGGAAGAAATGCTGTTGGAAATGATTTCTATTATTTCCGTACAGAAGGCGATGTTCAGATTGTGAATGCGCTTTCTGCAAATATGAAGACGCCTTATAATTCTCAGCTCGGTCAGGCAATTTCCGATACATGGATCTGGGATGCAGGTCAGGGAGCATTTAACTATTATGGTCATGATAATGGTAAACAGGTAAATCTTGAAGCAAACAAGATCTACAGTATCAATGGAGCTTCTTACTATCTTCTGAATGGTGGTAAGCCATACGTAGGAGACCAGAAGATCAGCGGAGGCATCTGCTATTTCCAGCCGGCAGCATCTGCAGGAGATATTCCTGGTAAGATGGCAGTCAATGGATGGTTTGGAAAGAGTACCAATAAGGGTACACAGTGGCGTTATTTTAATGCAAACGGATATTACCAGAAAAAAGGAATCGGAGCATATAAGCTTCTGAGTAACAGCGACAATCTTTATCTGCTGGATGCAAATGGTTATCTGATCAGAAACAGAAAACCAGTCAAGGGTGCTGACAGATATTATTATATGGCTGACGGTAATGGTGTTGCATACAGAAACAAACTGATCAAATACGGCAAATACAGATACTATTTCACCGGCAACGGACGTCGCGCAACCTGGAAAAAACGTTGGGTGAAACTTTCCGGAGCAGGAAACCGCTATTATTATTTCGGAAAAGTAGCAGGGCGTGTTCAGGAACAGAAGGGAATCAAGAAAGTCACTGTCAATGGTAAATTTGTCGGATGGTTCTATTTCTCTTCCAAAGGTAACTCTTTTATAAACTGCTGGAAGAGCGGAAGATATTATCTCGCAGACGGACGTATGGCAAGTGGTGTTACCAAAATTAATGGTAAATATTACTTCTTTCAGAGATCCAGTTCCAAATCATATAGAGGTAAAGTATACAAAAGCAAATGGGTTAAGTATAATGGCAGATACTATTATGCTTCCAAAAGCGGTGTACTTGCAGAAAATGGCTGGAAACGTATCAAGACAGACGGAAGATTCTATTACTTCTATTTCAAGAATCTGACAGCTGTAACAAATAAAACCGGTGTAGAACACAATGGAACTTACGGAAGCCTGGATGGCAGAGGTCGTTTCATTGAGGCTGGCTGGGTTGTTGTAAATAACAACAGAAACTATGTACGTTATATCGATCCGAAGACTGGTAAATATGTCAAGAATACAACCAGATGGATCAATGGTATGCAGTACAGATTTGACAGCAGAGGATACAGAGTCAACGACAGAACAAATGAGTTCAGACGCAGCAGCTATTATCTGACCTGTGATCGTGTGAACGGAGTGCTGACTGTTTACACAGACAGCACCATGAGAATCCCGATCAAAACAATCCGCGTTTCTGTTGGTAAAGCCGGTACAGAGACACCTACCGGTACATGGACAATGCACAGAGCAGGACGCTGGCAGGAACTGATGGGACCATCCTGGGGACAGTATGGAACACATGTTGTGAATGGTATTTTTGTTCATTCCGTAGCATGTGGTCAGGCAAACAGTTATAATCTTCCGGTTGGAGAATACCTGAGACTTGGAAATCCGGCATCTCACGGATGCATCCGTGCCTGTGTAGCTGATGCAAAATGGGTTTGGAACAACTGCAATGGTTCCAAGATCCATATCTTTGATGGCACATATACATCCAATGAAGCACTCAAAGGACCTCTGGGCAGAAAAGCACTCACACCTTTAAGAGGCAGCAAGAACTTTGACCCGACGGACCCGGCTTGTAAGTAAATAATAAAATACAGCGCTCTCCCAAATGGAGGGCGCTTTTCAGGAGGAAAGTAAAATAATGAGAACATACCTTGTAACTGGTGGTGCAGGATTTATCGGATCCAACTATATTCATTATATGTTTAAAAAATATGACAACGAGATCCGTATTATCAATGTAGATAAACTGACTTATGCAGGAAATCTTGAAAATCTGAAAGATATTGAAGACCGTGAAAATTACACATTTGTGAAAGCTGATATTTGTGACAGCGAGGCAATCATGAAGATCTTTGATGAAAATGACATTGATAGAGTCGTTCATTTTGCAGCAGAGAGTCATGTAGACAGAAGTATCCGTAATCCGGAAGTTTTTGTTAAGACAAACGTACTTGGAACTCTGGTTATGCTGAATGCAGCAAAATCTGCATGGGAACTTCCGGACGGAACATTCAAACCGGACAAAAAATTCCTGCATGTATCAACGGATGAGGTATATGGATCTCTGGAAGAGAACGGCGGATTTTTCTATGAGACAACTCCATATGATCCGCACAGTCCGTATTCTGCAAGTAAAGCATCCTCTGATATGTTGGTAAAATCCTACATGGATACTTACAAATTCCCGGCAAATATCACAAACTGCAGTAATAACTATGGTCCATACCAGTTCCCGGAAAAACTGATTCCGCTGATCATCAACAATGCACTTCAGGGAAAGAAACTTCCGGTATACGGAGATGGAAAAAATGTTCGTGACTGGCTTTATGTTATGGATCATGCAAAAGGAATCGATATGGTACAGGAAAAGGGAAGACTTTTCGAGACATATAATATCGGTGGTCACAACGAAAAACAGAACATTCAGATCATCCATATCATTCTGGATACTCTGCAGGAGATGCTCCCGGAAGGGGATCCTCGTAAAGAACTTGTCAGTGAGAACCTGATCACATATGTAGAAGATCGTAAGGGACATGACCGTCGTTATGCGATCGCACCGGACAAGATCAAAGAGGAAGTTGGCTGGTATCCGGAAACCTGTTTCGAAGATGGTATCCGTCTGACAATCCAGTGGTTCTTTGAGCATGAAGACTGGATGAAAAATGTTACCAGTGGTGACTATCAGAAATATTACGAAGCAATGTATAAAACAAAATAATATCTCATAAAAGATGAGATCAGAAACGCTGTATATTTCAGGAATTCTCCTGATCTGTACAGCGTTTTTTATGCACAGAGATATGGAAAAAGATTTTAGCAAAAATAGGCATTGAATTTACAGAGCGATTGTGAGAAAATAATATGAGATATGTCTAGCTCTAAAAAGGAGAATCTGACAGGCTACATAAGATAGCAGTTTATGACAATGGAGGTAAATAGATGAACAAAGGAATATACCGGATTGCGGCTGGTGTTGGTGCGGCAGTGATTCTGGTGTCTTCTGCGACAGCACAGGCAGCAACCGTAACTGCAAATGGAACTCCTGCACCGGTAGCGAGTGACAGCATTGCAGGCTGGCCGGCAGCTCCCGCTGTCACGTCAGAAACAGCAGTTCTGATCGATGCAGATACGGGAGCGGTTTTGTATGACAAAGGAATGGACGAATATCGTTATCCTGCCAGCACGACAAAGCTCATGACGCTGTTGGTTGCAATCGAGAACAGTTCCCCAAAGGATATTGTTACTTTTACAGAAACAGGAATCAGGGATGTCACCTGGGACAGCAGTAACATCAACGCACAGCTTGGTGAAACGATGACGATGAAGGACTGCTGGATGGCTGCATATATTAAATCAGCCAATGAAGTCTGTGCACAGATTGCTGAGACGGTAGGTGGGACAGAGGCGAACTTTGTTGAAATGATGAACCAGAAGGCAAAAGAACTTGGATGCACACATACACATTTTGCCAATGCCAGTGGGCTGCCGGATGAAAATCATTATTCCAGTGCTCATGACCTGGCAAAGATCATGCGTGCATGCCTTCGAAATAAACGTTTCCGTCAGGTGATGAAATGTTCGAATTACAAGATCCCGGCAACGAATTTAAGCGAAGCAAGGGTTATGCATACGCATATGCCGCTCATGGCAAAAGAGTCCAATCTTTATTATGCAGACTGCATAGGCGGTAAGACCGGATTTTCAACGGATGCACAGCATACACTTGTGACAGCTGCTGAACGAAACGGACGTACGTATATAGCGGTTACTATGCGTGCAGCGGATCTTGGAATCAACTGTACCGACAGCACATCATTATTTAATTATGCATTTGATAATTTTGATACAATTGATGTGGACGGAACAGCAATGACAGTGCCAAAAGGCGTTACGGTCAATGATCTGACAACCGATACAGCAGAACGAAATGGAAAGATACTGACCAGATATTACTATAGCGGGCAGTTTGTAGGCTATGTGGCAGAAGCACAGCCGACAGAAACTCCGGCCGTGGAAGAGACAGCTGAAACAGCAGCAGAATCTTCAGAAACAGAGGCGGCTGAAACTGTGACAGATTCGCTGGAGACGACGGAAAATGATTCTCAGGCAGAGGTTCAGACTGGACAGAAATCCATGTCCGAGCAGATTCAGGAGATTCGTACCGAGGGATTATCCGGTATGATGAAAGCTCTTTTGATCGCAATGGGAGTCATGGCAGTGATCCTGATCGCATTATTGATCGCACTTTATATAAAGAATGGATGAAAATAAATAAAGAACTTGAAATAAAGGAGGAAACATAATGAAAGGTATTATTTTAGCAGGTGGTTCAGGAACCAGATTATATCCATTAACAAAGGCAATTTCCAAACAGATCATGCCGGTTTATGACAAACCGATGATCTATTATCCATTGTCTACACTGATGCTTGCCGGAATCCGTGAGGTTCTGATCATTTCTACACCAAGAGATCTTCCGGTTTTCCGTGATCTTCTGGGAGATGGAAGCCAGCTTGGAATGAGATTTGAATATGCAGTACAGGAACAGCCGAGAGGACTGGCAGATGCATTTATCATCGGTGCAGATTTCATTGGCAATGATGCAGTTGCCCTGGTACTTGGAGATAATATTTTCTACGGACAGAGTTTTTCCAGAGTCCTTCAGAATGCTTACAGACGCACAGAAGAAGAAAAAGGTGCGACTATTTTCGGTTACTATGTAAGAGATCCTAGAGAATATGGTGTTGTAGAATTTGATGAGAACGGCAAAGCTCTTTCTATTGAAGAAAAACCGGAACATCCGAAGTCAAACTATGCAGTACCGGGCCTGTATTTCTATGATAATGATGTTGTAGAAATCGCCAAAAATGTAAAACCGTCTGCCCGTGGTGAGATTGAGATCACCAGCATCAACAACGAATATCTGAGAAGAGGAACTTTGAAGGTAGAGACTCTGGGACGTGGATTTGCATGGCTGGATACAGGAAATCATGATTCTCTGCTTGATGCAGCAGATTTTGTTGCAGCATTCCAGAAACGTCAGGGACTGTACATTTCCTGCATCGAAGAGATTGCATACAAACGTGGATTTATTACAAAGGAGCAGCTTGTTGAACTGGCACAGCCTCTTCTTAAGACTGCTTATGGAAAATATCTGATTGAAATAGCGGAGGGATTATAAAATGGGAAAAATTACAGTAGAGACATGTCATATTGAAGGTTTGAAAGTGATCACACCGGCAGTATTCGGTGATGAACGCGGATATTTTATGGAAACATATAACTACAACGATTACAAAGCAGCCGGAATCGATATGGAATTCGTACAGGATAACCAGTCCAGTTCCCGTAAAGGCGTACTTCGTGGACTTCATTTCCAGATCAACTATCCACAGGATAAACTTGTTCGTGTAGTGAGCGGAGAAGTTTTTGATGTTGCGGTCGATCTGCGAGAAGGTTCCCCGACATATGGACAGTGGTATGGAGTCCTTCTTTCTGCAGAGAATAAGAAACAGTTCTTTATTCCGAAGAATTTTGCTCACGGATTTGTTGTTCTTTCTGATTCTGCAGAATTTGCTTATAAATGTACCGATTTTTATCATCCGAATGATGAGGGCGGTCTTGCATACAATGACCCGGATATCGGAGTAGAATGGCCGATTCCGGAAGGCATGGAACTGATCCTCTCTGACAAAGATCAGAAATGGGGAAGTTTTAAGGAATATACTGCCAACAGGAGTAAAAAGGATTGAAAAAAGAAACCTGGCTGCCCGGGGAAATCTACAAAAACCGCAAATTAGTGTTTTCTCTGGCAAAAAATGATTTCAAAACAAAATATGCAGGTTCCTATTTTGGAACAGTCTGGGCATTTATTCAGCCGATCGTAACGATCTGCGTTTACTGGTTTGTATTCGGACTGGCGCTTCGCAATGGTTCGGATAAAGGTGTTCCATTTGTACTTTGGCTGATCGCAGGTCTTGTCCCCTGGTTCTTTATTCAGGAGGGCCTGACCGGAGGAACGAATGCACTTCTGGAATATAATTATCTGGTAAAAAAAGTAGTATTTAACATTCGGATCCTTCCGGTAGTGAAAGTATTTTCAGCGGTATTTGTACATTGTTTTTTTGTTGTGATCGTACTGGTGATCTATACCTGCATGGGATATCCGCCGAGTCTGTATGCACTGCAGCTGGTATACTACAGCTTCTGCATTTTTATGCTGATTCTGGCAGTCACATATATGACAAGTGCGGCGGTTGTATTTTTCAGAGATCTGAGTCAGATCATCAACATTATGCTTCAGGTTGGTGTGTGGGTCACCCCGATCATGTGGGACTTTAATGATCTTGGTCTTGGAGGACTTCTGGCAAATATACTGAAACTGAATCCGGTATTCTATATTGTGCAGGGATACAGGGATTCGCTGATCAACAAAGTAGCAATCTGGGAGCATCCGGTGCTGACACTTTATTTCTGGGGATTTACCCTGGTCGTATTTGTGCTTGGAACCAGACTGTTTAAAAAACTTCAGGTACATTTTGCAGATGTACTGTAAGCGGAGAGTAGAATGAGTGAATTTGCAATTCAGGTAAAGCATCTGGATAAGATGTATAAATTATATAATAAGCCGTCTGACCGATTGAAAGAAGCTCTGGGAATGAAAGTTCCTGTAAGAGAGCATTATGCACTCCGGGATGTCAGCTTTGATGTAAAAAGAGGAGAAACAGTGGGAATTATCGGGACAAATGGTTCCGGTAAATCCACGATCCTCAAGATCATTACCGGTGTATTGAATCCTACCGGCGGAGAAGTCACAGTAGATGGGAGAATTTCCGCTCTGCTGGAACTGGGAGCCGGGTTTAATATGGAGTATACCGGGATTGAGAACGTATATCTCAATGGAACTATGATGGGTTTTTCCAAAGAGGAGATTGATGCCAGACTGCAGGATATTCTGGATTTTGCAGACATCGGCGATTTTGTACATCAGCCGGTCAAAGCATATTCCAGTGGTATGTTCGTTCGTCTGGCTTTTGCCGTTGCAATCAATATCGATCCTGAAATTCTGATCGTTGATGAGGCACTTTCTGTAGGGGATGTGTTCTTTCAGGCAAAATGTTATCGTAAATTCGAAGAATTTAAGAAAATGGGCCGGACGATCCTTTTTGTAAGTCATGATCTGAGCAGTATTTCCAGATACTGTGACAGAGTTATCCTTCTGAATAAGGGTGTGAAGCTGGAAGAAGGTTCTCCAAAGCAGATGGTAGATATGTACAAGCAGCTTCTGGTAGGCCAGGATCCGACCAAGAAAGTGGAAAAAGAAGTAAAGAAAAAGGAAAACTGGAGTGAAAAATTCCAGGTAAATCCGAATATGCTGGAATATGGCAGCAAACTTGCTGAGATCACAGATTTTGTTGTGATGGATGAAAAGGGCCGTTATACCAATACCATCGACAAGGGAACAACCTTTACGATCAAGATGAGGGTTGCATTTCATGAGAATATTCAGGAACCGATCATGGCATATACATTTAAGGATATTCGTGGAACAGAAATTACAGGAACCAACACGATGTTTGAAAAAATGCATATTGAGCATTCTGAAGCCGGAGATGTATGTACCGTAACCTTTACACAGGATATGTTCCTGCAGGGCGGGGAATATCTGCTTTCCTTTGGCTGTACCGGCTATAAGGATGGAGACTTTACGGTATTCCACAGATTATATGATGCATGTAATATTACGGTGATCTCAACGCAGAATACCGTAGGATTTTATGATATGAATTCAAAAGTAGAAATTCAGTACGGAGAGGAATAATGGAAAAAATCGGACAGGTAATTCTGGATGATACACTATATCCGGGCAAAGATTTGTATACAGATGGTGCAATTGAGGATGAGATGCTGGAAATAGCACGCAATTACCGGGAAAAACAATGGAACGGAGTTATTGCAGAGCGGGCGAGCTGGCCGATTCTCTATCATTTTTCTCATATCAGGGAAAATATACTGAGCTGGATTCCGTTTACAGGTGAAGAGAATGTTCTTGAAATCGGTTCCGGATGTGGCGCTGTGACCGGCGCTCTCTGTAAAAAAGCCAAAAAGGTTACCTGTATTGAACTTTCAAGAAAGCGAAGCCAGATCAATGCATGGAGACACAGAGACTGTGACAATCTGAAGATCCTTATGGGGAATTTTCAGGAAGTCGAGAAGACGCTTACCGAAAAATATGATTATATTACACTGATCGGTGTGTTTGAATATGGAGAAGCCTATATACAGAGTGAGACTCCTTATGTGGATTTCCTTAAGATCATATCCAGACATCTGAAACCGGATGGAAAGATCGTTCTTGCAATCGAAAATCGTCTGGGGCTGAAGTACTGGGCAGGATGTACGGAAGACCATTTTGGAACTCTCTTTGAAGGTCTGGAAGGTTATCCGACAACGAGTGGCGTTAAGACATTTTCCAGAAAAGAAATGTCAGCAATCCTGAAAGAGGCAGGAGATCTTAAAGCATCCTGGTATTATCCATTTCCGGATTACAAATTACCAATGACGATTTATTCAGACCGTCGCCTTCCTTTGAAGGGAGAACTGAATCGTCTGGAAACAAATTATGACAGACTGCGTTTGCAGCTTTTTCAGGAATCTGCGGTATATGATTCACTTCTTGCGAATGATATGTATCCGGATTTTGCCAATTCTTTTCTTCTTCTGATCGGAAAAGAAAAGAAAGAAGCAGAAACCATTTATGTAAAGTTTTCCAATGAAAGAGATCCGGCATTTTCTGTGCGTACGGAAATCTGTGAAAACTCTTCAGGGAGAAGATATGTCCGTAAGTTACCGACAGAAAAAACTTCTGAAGAACATGTGAAGAATCTGGAAAAAATCTCCAGGGAACTGGGAACCTTTTACGGAAGAGAAGGTCTGGAACTGAATACCTGTACAGTTGAGAATGATGGAGTACGTCTGGAATATCTGCAGGGAGAGACACTGGAAGGAAGACTGGACGAACTTCTGGAGGCAGGAAAGACAGAAGAGCTTGAGAAGCTGTTTTTCAGCTATATCAAAAAGATCCGTCGTATCCATGAAGGAGAGATGTTCTTTAAAACACCGGAATTCGTGCAGGTCTTTGGTGATGCAGAAATCAGTGAAAGCTGTCGTTGCAGCGGCATGTCCAATATCGATCTTGTGCCAGCTAATATTCTGCTTCAGGATTCCGGAGTGTCCGTAATCGATTATGAATGGACCTTCCGCTTTCCGATTCCGTGCAATTTCATCCTTTACAGAATGATCCATTACTATCTGGAAAGTGATGGAAAGCGTGCTGTACTGCGTGATCTTGATTTCTATAAAAAGGCAGGAATCAGTGAGAAAGAACTGGAAATTTATGCAGAGATGGAGCGTAATTTCCAGAAATATATGGAAGGCGGTCATGTGCCTCTTCGGGAAATGTATGATGAGGTTTCACCTGGCAAGGTAGATATCATGGCATATTATGACCGGATCCGTGCTGCATGTGCAACGAGAAGACTGCAGGTATTTTATGACCGAGGAAATGACTTTTCGGAAGCGGATTCAGATATCTATCCAATGACAAAACATGGAATTGATTTCGGAATCACTGTTCCGCAGAATGTGCGCCGACTGCGTCTGGATCCCGGGGAAGCTGCCGGGGGACTGGTTCTTAAAAAACTTGTATTTGAAAACGGAAAAGAGGCGGATTTTTCTTCTAATGGTTTTCCGATAGGAAAAGGAAGATACTATTTTGGAGGCGGAGATCCGCAGTTTGTAATAGAGAGTCTGCCAAAGAATACAGGCAAACTTTATATAGAGATTGAAGTGATGAAGGAATCTGAAGCACAGGAGGCGTTCTGGATGAGTTTTTCACGGATCTCAGCAGAAAAAGACAAAGAGATTCAGAAACTAAAACATCAGATTTCTGAAATGGAAAATACAAAGGCATGGAAGCTGTACCGGAGTATTAAAAAGAAATAGGGGAATATTTATGGACAAACTTTGTTTCAGCATTGATGAAGAGAGATACGATGACAGACATGGACATGTGCTGAGCCTTGTAGGTTGGTATATGCATCCTGAAAAAAAGAAATGCATCTTTCAGTTGCTTGGGGATGGTTATGAAGTAATCGATATACCGGAAATCGAGAGATATGAACGCCCGGATGTGGCGCAGTCTCTGGATGTGGAGACAGAAGGATTTCTTCCGGGTTTTACTGTGACGATTCCAGAGGTACTGGAACTTCGCAGAAAATACGATCTGTTAGAACTTCTTTTGCTGGACGGAGAAGAAAAAACACTGCTTTGGGAGTGTGCGGGTGATGACCTGGATGAATTGGTCAAGGATAAACTGGTAGAATTTCATATTGACCGTGTAGAGGTACTTTATGGACTGATGCTGGAAATCCAGGGATGGACAACGGACCAGAGAGGAAATGTGGAAGTGACGGTTCACAAAGAAAACACGGAGCTTCTGGACTGCAAGATCACAAGAGGACGCAGACCGGATGTTGTGGAACGTCGTCATCTCGATGATGATTACAAAAATCAGGAGATCGGATTCAGTATTTCAGCAGCTTTTCTGGAAATTCCGGGGAATCGTATCGTACTTCATTTTTGTGGAGATTCCACAACAAAGACTTATGAAATCGATATTAAAGCACTCCGTAAAGAGCAGAAATCCAAAGGATTCTGGGGACGCCTTTTTCATAAAGACAAAGATGGAGAACACAAGGAAGACTATGAAGAGTGGTTCAAACGCCATAAAGCTGACCGGCGTACACTCAGAAAACAGAGACATACACATTTTGAGCAGAATCCGCTGATCAGTATTGTGATTCCGCTGTACTGTACTCCAACCCCATATCTCAAGGAATTGATCGATTCTGTTCGGGCACAGAGTTACACAAACTGGCAGCTTTGTCTGGCAGACGGAAGTCCGGATCAGAAAGTAGAAGAATATATTCAGAAGCGTTATGGAAAAGACAGCCGTATCCTGTACAAACATCTGGAGGAAAATGGCGGTATTTCTATTAATACAAATAAAGCGATTGAGATGGCGACGGGGGAATATCTGATGCTCAGTGATCACGACGATACGCTGGAACCGGATGCGTTATATGAAATCGTCAAAGCCATCAATGACCATCAGGGGCCGGAGATTGTTTATACAGATGAAGACAAGCTGAGTATGGATGGGGAATTTTATTTTGAACCCCATTTTAAATCAGATTATAACCTGTTTCGTTTAAGAGATAATAATTATATCTGCCACATTTTTGCAGTCAAAAAAGCCCTGGTAGATCAGGTAGGCGGTCTGAGGCAGGAGTATGACGGTTCTCAGGATTATGATTTTATCCTGCGTTGCTGCGAACAGGCAAAACAGGTAATCCATATTCCGAGAGTATTGTATCACTGGAGATGTCATATGAATTCCGTTGCGGCAAATCCAGAGAGTAAGACGTATGCGTATGAAGCCGGATGCCGTGCAATTCAGGAACATTACAGAAGAGTTGGTATTGAGGCTGAAGTGGAGATGACGAAACATCCGGGCTGGTATCGCAGTCATGTGAAGATTCAGGGTGAGCCGCTTGTTTCCATCCTTATTCCAAATAAAGACCACATTGATGATCTTGAAAAATGTCTTTCTTCCATTTATGAGAAATCAACATGGAAAAATTACGAGATACTGGTAGTTGAAAATAACAGCGAAAAGCCAGAAACATTTGAGTATTATAAAAATCTTTCCTGGCGTTATCCAAAAGCAAGGGTGCTCACCTGGAAAGAGGGATTTAATTATGCCGCAATCAATAATTTTGCAGCAAAGGATGCAAAGGGCAGTTATCTGCTGTTCCTGAATAATGATGTAGAAGTCATTACTCCGGGATGGATCGAAGAAATGTTGATGATCTGCCAGCAGCCAGATGTCGCAATCGTTGGTGCTAAACTTTATTATCCGGATAATCTGATCCAGCATGCAGGTGTTGTCCTGGGGATGGGCGGAATTGCAGGACATATCATGTGCCAGGCATCATGCGAAGACAAAGGATATTTCGGAAGAGCCGTAAATGTTCAGGAAATCAGTGCGGTAACGGCGGCATGCATGCTTATGAAAGTCGAAGATTTTGAAGCTGTGGGTGGTTTTGACGAAGAGTTTGTGGTTGCATTTAATGATATTGATCTTTGCATGAAAGAGCGGGCAGCTGGAAAGAAAGTTGTATTTACACCATATGCGGAACTTTATCACTATGAATCCAAGTCAAGGGGAATGGAAGACACACCGGAAAAACAGTTCCGTTTCGAAAAGGAAACAAAACATTTCGAAGAGAAATGGGGCGAACAGATGAGCAAGGGAGATCCGTATTATAATCCGAATCTGTCACTGAAAGAAGCAGACTGTTCCCTGAGAGAAGACTGAGAAATGAGGTAGGATAATTCTATATGGCAAGAGAAATTTTTGAGGTAACAAAGGACCGATTCCATCTGCAGGATCCATGTTGTTATATTCTGCAGGGCACATGGCCCAAAGAAGCCAAAATGCGTGCGAAACTGGACGGATCTGAGGTAAAGGCAGAAATTCAGCGACTGGAAGTCGTCAGTGCACTGGAACGATTTAAAGATCCAGACCTGATGCGGGGCGAGCGGATCACAGCGGCTGTACAGCTTCCGGGATCTCTGGAGGGATACCAGAAACTTAGTATTTATGCGGAGATGCCGGAAAAAACATTTTGCTGGTTTTCGATTTCAGTAAAGAATCTTGAAAAAAGAAGGGGAAAACCACAGTTTTACATTGAAGAGGAAAAAGTGCAGCAGGGATTTCTGCGTGTCCGGGGATGGGCAGTGGCAGCAGAACCAGTACGTATCCAGATCTTTGATGAAAATAAAGAAAAAATCCAGGCGGAAGTACTTCGGACGGAGCGTGTGGATGTAGAACAGCTTTATGAAGAGATGGAACAGATGGAAAACAAAGACAAATCAGGATTCTTTGTGGAGCTGACAAATCTAAAAGGCAAAGTTGTTTACATTGTTTTCTATGCCGGAAATACAAAATCTGTACATGTGGTTCCGTTGCAGCAGACTGTGGTGATCCGGAAAAAAATCGAAAAATATGCAAAAAAAGGAATCCGTTACTGGAAAACACAGGGAAGTGCCGCTCTTGTCGGAAAAGTTGCAGCTAAGGTCAGAACGGCATCTACCAGGGAAATTCCATATCAGAAGTGGATCGTCAGACATCTTCCGGGACCGAAGGAACTGGAACGTCAGAGAAGAGAAAAATTTGATTTTCAGCCAAAGATTTCCATTGTGATCCCGCTGTATAAAACACAGGAAAAATATCTTCGACAGCTGGTTGAGACGATCAAAGAGCAGACATATCCGAACTGGGAGCTTTGTCTGTCAGATGGAAGTGGGGCAAATTCACCAATCGCCGGTTTGCTTGAATCACTTGCAGCATCGGATGAGCGGATTAAAGTAGTGTCTCATGAGGAATCACTGCAGATTTCTGAAAATACAAATGCTGCGATTGAGATTGCAACGGGTGATTATATTGCGTTTGCAGATCATGATGATGAACTGACACCAAATGCGCTGTTTGAATGTGTGAAGGCACTGAATAAAAACAGAGATGTGAAGGTCCTTTATTCTGATGAGGATAAGATGTCGATGGATGGACATAAATTCTTCCAGCCGCATTTCAAACCAGACTACAATCCGGATCTTCTGTGCACAGTAAATTACATCTGTCATTTATTTGTTGTTGACAGAAAAGTTATTGAACAGGTCGGAACTCTCCGTAAGGAATTTGACGGAGCGCAGGATTATGACTTTATTTTCCGTTGTATAGAGGCTGTCAGCCCGGAAGAGATCTGTCATGTACCGAAGATCCTGTATCACTGGAGATGTCATGAGGAATCTAC
>ERZ857922.1902-NODE-1902-length-23260-cov-17.584400_pt1 | contig 23260 bp, 24 predicted proteins | sample MGYA00519579_ERZ857922 | MGnify/ENA primary metagenome ERZ857922 (study PRJEB31778, sample SAMEA3449375) | human gut metagenome | biome: human gut; feature: human-associated habitat; material: faeces | place: United Kingdom | collected 2010/2012 ... | reverse complement strand
AAATGAAGGGGAGTTAAAGAAAATGCCAAAGAGTGATAAGATATCAGAAAAATATATAGAGAGTGTAATAATAGTAAATAACGATCCATTTTTTCAAGAATATATGAGTCATGAAGAAGATCAAAGAAAGATGCAAAATTCATTGATAAGAGAAGCAGAAGATACAGGATATGAAAAAGGCATTAAGCTTGGTGAAGAAAAAGGAAAAATTGACATAGCAAAGAGTTTAATACAAAGTGGTATGAGTTTAAAAGAGGTTTCTAAACACACAAAAATAGATATTAGTAAATTAAAGAAAATGAACTTTTAATAATGTTAAATTTAAATGAAGGGGAGTTAAAGAAAATGCCAAAAATTGATAAGATATCAGAAAAATATGTAGAGAGTGTAACAATAGTAAATAACGATCCATTTTTTCAAGAATATATGAGTCATGAAGAAGATCAAAGAAAGATGCAAAACTCGTTAATAAGAGAAGCAGAAGATTCAGGATATGACAAAGGCATTAAATTTACCAATTGAAAAGATAAATGAAATAAAAAAGAAAAATAGAAAAATTAAACAAAATTTGATATAATACCACCAAGTGGTGGTATAAATGACATTTAATATAATAACTTTAGGATGTAAAGTTAATGCTTATGAAAGTGAAATTATGAAAGAATTATTACTTAATGCAGGATATAAAGAAGAAAAAGAACATCCAGAAGTTGTAATAATTAATACATGTTCTGTAACAAATATGGCTGATAGCAAATCGCGAAAAATGGTACGTCGTTATAAAAGAGAAAATCCAAATACAATATTAGTAGTGTGTGGATGTAGTACTCAAAATAAAAAAGAAGAGTATGAACAAATGGATATAGATATTTTGCTTGGAAATAAAGATAAAAGTAAGATAGTTACATTAATTAATAACTTTAAAAATAATCATGAAAAATATATAAAATTTTATGATGATAGAGACTTAGATTTTGAAGACATGACTGTCAAAGAATTTACTTCACATGCTAGAGCCTTTGTTAAAATACAGGATGGATGTAATAATTTTTGTAGCTATTGTGTAATTCCTTATGTTAGAGGAAATATTAGAAGTAAAGACTTTAATAAATCTTTGGAAGAAATTAAAACATTAGTAAAAAATAATCATAAAGAAATAGTTTTAACTGGTATACATACGGGATCATATGGTGCTGGTCTAAATTATGATCTTAGTGATCTACTTCATGAAATGAATAAAATTGAAGGACTTGAAAGAATAAGAATTTCTTCTATAGAAGTTACTGAACTTAATGAAAAATTTTTAAATGAGCTAAAAGAAAATAAGAAAATATGTAATCATATGCATATTCCACTTCAAGCTGGAAGTGATGAAATATTAAAAAAAATGAATAGAAAGTATGATTTGAAATATTTCTTTGAAAAAATAAATAAAATTAGAGAAATAAGACCAGATATTAGTATAACAACGGATGTAATAGTTGGGCACCCTTATGAGACTGAAGAATTATTTTTAAAAACAATTGAAACTTGTCAAAAGATAAAATTTGCAAAAATTCATGTTTTTCCTTATTCTAAGAGAGATGGAACTGCTTCAAGTAGAATGTCAAATCAAGTATCAGATGTTGATAAAAAAATAAGAAGTCATAAATTAATTGAAATTTCAAATGAACTAGAAAAAGAGTATGCAAAAAAATTTATTGGAAAAAAATTAGATGTTTTAATCGAAGAAAATTATGGTGAAAAATCAATTGGGCATACATCAAATTATTTAAGATTAGAAATACCTGAAATCTTAGAAATAAATCAAATGTATGAGGTTTTAGTAACTGAAGATATAATAAAATAAAGTACTGCTTGACAGTGTTTTTTACATTGTTTCTAATTTCTGCATTGATAAAATAAATAAATAATGTTAATTTATTATAGGAGATGATAAAAATGAAAAATAAGAGAGTGATATTTTTAATTTTGGGTATAGTTACTTTAATTTTTTCTATTGGAATTTCTTATGCATATTTTAGTGGAAAGATAAAAGAAAATAATAAAACAGAAACAGTAATAAAAACTAATAAATTAACTTTAATTTATACAGGTGGTCAAGAAATAAATGCTGATTCTATAATTCCTGGAGATAGTTTTACAAAAACATTTACTGTAGAAAATACTTCTAACACTGCTGTTGATTATAATATTTATATGGAAAATATTTTGAATGAATTTAATGGAGATTTAGTTTATACATTAATTGATGACGATAATACCGTAGTTAAAGAAGTAAGCATGCCTTCAACTAACAGTGGTAAAACATATTTAATGACTAGTATTCCAATTGGTGCTGGAGTATTAAAGAAATATAAAATGATAGTAACATATAAATATACTGATGAAGATCAAAGTGCATATCAAGGGGCAGCTTTTAAAGCAACATTAGGAATTGATACAGAAAAGACTTTAGCAATAAATTCAAAGGCTAATTATTCAATTTATTCATGGGATCAAAATATAATGAGTGATTACTATATGAATGATGTTCTTAATACTTTAAAAGAATTAAAAATTACAGATTTATATCAAAGTTTTAACGATAATGACTTTGAAAGTACTCGAACAAAAAATTTTATTAATAAATTAGCTGCAAACAATATCAATACTTATTTTTTAACTGGTGATGCCATGTGGTATAAAAATCCTACTGAAATAAAAACTAGAATAGATTTAATTGCTGATTATAATTCTAAGAATACAAATAAAATAGAAGGTATAGTTTTAGATATAGAGCCTTATGGATCAGCAGGATATGGTGATAATATAAGTGACGGCTTTACAACATACATAAATACAATCGAAGAGATTTCTACTTATGCCAAAGAAAAAAATGTAAAAGTTGTAAATGTTATTCCAAACTGGTATAACAAATACACTATTGAAGAGAAGGTCGATGATACATTTAAAAGTCAGGTTATGTCATTACTTGAAAGATTAATAAAAGCTCCTGATAGAACAAGTATAATGACATACAATAAAGAATATATGTTTGTTGATATGGATGAAGAGATAGAAATAGCTAAGAAAAATAATAAAGAAATAGAAAGCTTAACTGAATTTAACCGCCTTGATGAAGCAAGTGGAATAAATGAAAATCTTACATATTGGGTAGATAATAATCCAATTGGAACTTGTTTAAATAATTGGAATAAAATAAGTGAAAAATATAATTATGAAAATTTAGGATATAGTTATCATCATTTAAGTGTAATAATGGAAATAAAATCTAATTATAAATTAAAGAAAAATGTTATTACTTTTGTTGATGAAAGTGGAAATAATTTAACATCAGGTGATGTAAAAGTAACCTTAAGTAATAAGAATGTTTATGATTATATTAATTATTATGGAAAAATTAATTTTTTAGCAACTGATGAAAATTCTTATAATATTGAGATAAATGGTTATTCTATCGAGAAAATTGAAAAGGTTAGTGAAAATGATAATATAATTAATATGAAATATACTTTATCAAGTAAAGAAAAGTATCAATTGGAAGGATATCCTGTTATTCAAAGTGGTGAAAATAAAACTACTGTTAATAGTGGCAAAGTAATTATAACTGATAGTAATTTTGGTATTTCTAAAGAATATGATGTTAATTCAAATTATTTCTTCTTTGCAAGAGATTTGATAAGTGAGACTCCTTATGATGTAAAATTAATTGCAAATAATAAAACTTATAAACTAATAAGTGTAGTAGGAAATAGTGATCAAAAAAATGATGATATAATAAATAATAGCGAAAATAAATTATACATAGCTAAAGGTTTTAAGAAGGATTTATATATTGGAGCATCCTTATATTTTGAAGAGCAATAAAAAATATTGCTTTTTTTAATGCAATATTTTTCTTTTAGTATGATTTATTAATAAATCGCCTGAAAATCCATCTTTTAAATTAATCATTTGAGTTAATATGTTACGATTTTCAGGAGTATTTAAAATTCCTTTTAAACCATTATCCAATAAAAAATCTAATACATAAGAATAAGATATATTTTGCATATAACTAATTGTTAGTAGATTAAATATAAATAAATCCATCTTTTCTTTTGAAGTTGAAAATTTCAAATATAATTCTTGATAATTATTTTTTTTATCAAAATCTAAATTATTAATTGAAAAATTATCTAAGTCACATAATATAACTTCTTTAGTTTCTTTATTAAATAAAACATTATTCTGATGAATATCTCCAAAGTAAATATTCAATGAATGATAGTAATTCATTTTTTCAAGAACATCTTTTAAAATTTCATTTTTAATTTTTTTATTTTGTTCAAAACCATTAATAGAATAAAAATTTTTTCTGTAAACTGATTTATATCCTTTAAAATTACCATCAATATAAATTAAAGCAGTAGGGAGTACATCACTTGTTGATAAATGGGATAAAATCTCTAATTTTTTATACTTATTATTTAATATTTCATTATTATTTGTTTTAAAAATTTTAATTAAGTTATTATCATCATACAAAAAAACATTGCTTTCGTATCCTGAAAATCTTTGTTTAAAATTAAAATTTTTACTTTCTAAAAAAATTTTTTCCATAATAAAACTCCCTTATTGGGAGTTATTATACCATTTATTTTTGATTAATTAAAGTTTTATAGTTTTCATAAGCTTTAATTTCAAAATCATTATAAACTTCTTTAAATTTAATACCATTTATATCACATATCTTTTTAACTATATAACTAGTAAAATAAGGATTTCTTACTAAAAGTGGTCCAAGAAGATATGTACCATAAAAATTATTTTTTAAAATGCCTTCATTTTTTTCATGTTTACGATTACCAAATCCTTTTATAGATTCAAATAAATGACTTTCATTATTATTTATTAAATAAGTAGAGCGATTTTCAAATCCAATGATTTCGCTATTTATTAAATCACATTTGTATAATTGTTCACCAACTAAACGTTTTTTATTTTCTTTTACAGAATAATTTAAAACATTTAACAATTCTATTTCCTTATTTTTGAAATAATAAGTTTTACCAAATAAGTTTAAAGCATTACCAGTAACTATAAAGAATTTATTTTTTATAGCAGTTTCTAAATCTTTTTTATATTTTTTTAAATCATCTAATGTAATTAAAAAGCTTTCATCATTACCACTACCTATATAGAAGATATCATAATTTGTAAAATCGATTTTATCGTCTTTTGTTAAGTAATCAATTGTAACATCAATATTTTGATTTTCAAGATATTTCTTTAAACATAAAACATTACCATTTTCTCCGTAGAGATTCATTAAATCATAATACAAGTGAGCTATTTTAATTTTTTTCATTTTTAATCTCCTCAATTTGATTTTTTATTATAGCAGTCATATCAAAACATACCATTGTATAAATATTATTACTATCTAAATTTAAAGCAGTATTCAAAATTTCTTTTATATCATTAACTAAAATAATTTTATTTTCATCAATATTTGCATATTTTAGGCGGTTTGCAACATCATATTTAAATCTTCCAATACACACTATATGTTTGACTGAATCATTATTAAGCATTTCAAAGTCAACATCATAAAGCCAAGATAAATCATTAAATTTATATCTTCTACTAACATTATCAAAACCAAGAATAACAGTTTTATCATCAGGATTGTCAACTATATATTTTATTGATTGGTAATAACTTAAACAATTTTCATTTTTACTTTCTAACATAGTTAAATTTTTACCATTAATATTATATTCATGACCACGTTTTGCTTCTTTAATATTAATATTTAATGTATCATTTAATACTTCATCAGATATTCCAATAGTTTTACAAAGCGCATATGCTCCGATAGTATTATAACTTGCATATAAGATATTCTTATTTATTTTAAATGGTTTACCATTAATTTTTAAAGTCTTTTTATCTAGATTAAGATCAGTAGCTAAAAAATCTAAAGGATTTCTAGCAAAATCACAATTAGGACATTTATAACTTCCAATATGTCCATAATGATAAAAATCGTATTTAAGTTTAGTATGACATTTAGGACAGTAAGCACTATCAACTGATAAATAATTAGAAGTTTTATAACTATCTTTAGTCTTATCTAAACCATAAGTTATAACTTTACCAGGATATAATATTTTACATTTACTAACAGTTGGATCATCCCCATTTACTACTAAAGTAGTAGAGCCATCTAATGACTTAAAGATATAATCATAAATTAAATCAGGATTTCCATTACGAGCTGGTTGATCACGAGTTATATTAGTAATTACTAAATGAGTTAACTTATTTTTACTAAAAGCTAAATGCAAGTGACGTTCATCAATTTCTAAAAGTAAGCAATCGCATTTCATTCTACCGAATATATCACAGTTATTTAAAATAGTAGTAGTAACAGCTCTTATTCCATTAGAGCCACTTGCATTATAAACAACATTTAAACCAGCTTTTTTTAAAGTAGTAGCTATTAAATCTGTAGTTGTTCCTTTACCACTAGAACCAGTAACTCCGATGACATATTTAGGGTATTTAATTTTAGTTAAAATATTTTGTCTTATATTATAAGTAATCGAACCTGGAAATACAGTAGAATTATATCCAAATAATTTACATACCCAAGTTATTAATTTATTTAATTCAATTTGAAACGCTCTTAACATATTATCACCTACAAATTATTATACCATGATTTTGGTGTTTTAAAAAATATTAAATTTTGCTATACTATATATAATAGGGAAGTGAAGATATGAATCAAAAAGATATTCAATGTATTAATGAAATTAAGATATTAGCTTTAGATATGATTAATAACGCTAACAGTGGTCATCCAGGAGCTGTTTTATCACAAGCACCAATTTTATATACTTTATTTGCTAATCATTTAAGAATTAATTTAGAAGACGATAAATGGATAAATAGAGATAGGTTTATTTTATCAAGTGGTCATGCATCAGCATTACTTTATTCTTTATTGCATGTAAGTGGTTTTAATATTTCAATGAATGATCTAAGAGGTTTTAGGAGATTAAATTCTATAACTCCAGGTCACCCAGAATATGGTGTAACACCAGGTGTAGAATGCTCAACAGGTCCTCTTGGTCAAGGTGTAGCTACTGCGGTTGGTATGGCTTTAGCGGAAAGATATATAAGATCACTGCTTGACGTAGAAGAAGAAAAAAAACAGCAATTAATTAATTATAAAACTTACGTAATGTGCAGTGATGGTGATTTAATGGAAGGTATATCTTATGAAGCTTTATCTTTTGCTGGTGCTCAAAAATTAAATAATTTAGTAGTTTTATATGATGATAATAATATGAGTATAGATGGTACTCTTGAAAAAACATTTAATGAAAATATTGAAAAAAGATTTGATGCCATTGGATTTGATGTTATAACTGTAAAAGATGGTGCTAATTTAAACCAAATAGATAAAGCGCTAAATAAAGCTCATAAAAGTACAAAACCTGTAATTATTATTTTTAAGACAATACTTGGTAATGGTAGTTATAATCAAAATACTAATCAAGTTCATAGTGGTGCTTTAACAGATGCTGATCTTTATAATTTAAGACAGACTTTAGGTGTAACATCACAACCATTTTATGTTACAAAAGACTCAATGATTTATTTAAATAATAAAATAAATACAAGAATGCAAAGAGAAATTAGTGCTTGGAATGAATTAAGAAATAACATGACAATGTCAACAAGTGAAAATTTAAGCCGTCTTTTAAATATGCTAGAACAAAATAAAAATCAAATTAATTTTGATAGTAGTAAATATCAAATAAATGTAAACTATAATGAAGAATTAACTGTTTCAAATTATAAAGTTATGAATTTATTTGCCGGTAATACAAATTTAATTGTTAATGGCAGTGCAGATTTATTTAAATCAGTTAAAAACGTAATTGATAATTCTGATATAATGACAGATTCTAATCCGACTGGTAAAAATATAAGATTTGGAGTTAGAGAACATGCCATGGGTGCTATTTTAAATGGTCTAGCTTTATCAGGATTAAAAACATGTGGTTCTACTTTTCTAGTTTTTAGTGATTATTTAAAACCGGCTATTAGAATGAGTGCACTAATGTCTCTTCCTGTTACTTATATTTTTAGTCATGATTCAATTCTAATAGGGCAAGATGGTCCAACACATGAACCTATAGAGCAACTTGCAATGTTAAGAACAATACCAAATTTAATAACTTATAGACCAGCAGATATTACTGAATTAATGGGATGCTGGGATAATATTTTAAGACAAAATAGACCAACTGCTTTAGTTCTTACTAAACAAAAGGTACCAAAAATACCTAGTTCTAATTCAAAATTAGTTGATTTTGGGGCATATTTAATAAGAGATTGTGGAAGTATTCCAGATGCAATACTAATATCTAGTGGTAGTGATCTTACAAATGCTTATATAATTGCTAATAAACTTGCAGTTAATGGCATAAATTTAAATGTAGTAAGTATTCCTAGTTTAGAATTGTTTTTAAGCCAAGGCGAAGAATATAAAAATAAATTATTACCTGATGATATTAAAAGAATAACTTTAGAATCTTCTAACCCTTATGTTTTAGGAAGTCTTGCAACTAATATAGATTATGCAATCGGGCTTAATGATTTTGGATTTAGTGGAACAAGTGAAGAAGTAGCTAAAGAAATGGAATTTGATTTAGATAGTTTATTATTAAAAGTTCAAAGCTTAGTTAGAAAATAAATTAAATATTAATATTGATTGTAAAGAAACATTAAAGTTTCTTTTTTCTTTTATAAAAATGAGATATAATTTAAATAGTAAGGAATGATTGAATTGAAAGAAATTATTGATGGAAATACAGCTTGTAGTAGAGTAGCATATTTGTTTAGTGAATTATGTAGTATATATCCAATAACACCTTCTAGCCCTATGGCTTCAAATGTAGATTTATTGTCTTCTAAAAATAAAAAAAATCTTTTTAATGAAAAAGTAAATGTTATTGAAATGCAAAGTGAAGCCGGTGCTGCTGGAGCCATGCATGGGGCTTTAATTAGTGGAACATTATCATCAACTTCTACTGCTAGTCAAGGATTACTTTTAATGATTCCTAATATGTATAAAATAGCTGGTGAATGTCTTCCTGGAGTTATACATGTTGCATCTAGAACAGTAGCTACTCATGCTTTATCTATTTTTGGTGATCATTCAGATATTTATGCAACACGTCAAACAGGATTTTGTATGTTAGCATCAAGTAATGTAAAAGATGCTTATTATCTTGGAAGTATAGCACACCTTTCTGCAATTGAAGGAAGTCTACCATTTTTACATTTTTTTGATGGTTTTAGAACTAGTCATGAACTTAATACTGTAGATTTAATTGATGAAAAAGAATTATTGAAATTAGTAAATTATCAAAAAATAAATGAATTTAAAGAAAAAGCATTAAATTATAAATCTAATATTCAAAGAGGAATGGCTGAAAATGAAGATATTTATTTTCAAAGTATTGAAGCAAGAAATAATTTGTATAATAAAATGCCTGACATTGTTAATGAATATATGCAAAAAATTAATAAAGTTGCTAATACTTCCTATAAACCATTTGAATATTATGGAGTAGAAGATGCTAATTATGTAATTATAGCAATGGGTAGTGTAGTTGATACAATTAAATTAGTTATTGATAAAGAAAATAAAAATGGTAAAAAATATGGTTTAGTAGAAGTTCATCTTTATAGACCTTTTAGCCAAAAATACTTATTAGATGTAATTCCTGATACAGTAAAAAATATAGCTGTTTTAGATAAAACAAAAGAATCTGGTAGCATTGGTGAACCATTATACCTAGATGTAATTTCTGCTTTAAAAGATAAAAATATCAAAATTATTGGTGGAAGATATGGAATATCTAGTAAAAATGTTGTACCAGGTGATATTTATAGTGTTTATAAGAACTTAGAAAATACATGTAAGAATAATTTTACAATTGGTATTACGGATGATGTTACTAATCTTTCATTAGAAAAGAATGATTATAGTATTCCTTTTAATGGTAAAGAAATTAAAATTTATGGCTTTGGTTCTGATGGAATGGTTAGCGCTAGTAAAGATATAATAAAAATTATTGGTAATAAAACAACTTCTTATGCTCAAGGATATTTTCAATATGATTCTAAAAAAAGTGGTGGCGTAACCATTAGTAATTTAAGAATATCTAATAATCCAATTAACAATCCTTATTATGTAACAAACCCGGATATTGTAGTTGTAACAAAACAAGAATACTTTAATAAATATGATATGCTTAATAATATTAAAGATAATGGTATTCTACTGATTAATAGTTCTGATATTAATCAGTTATTAGAAAGTTTAAAATGCATTCCTTCTTTGAAAGAAAAAAATATATCAATTATTACTATTGATGCTGAAAAAATAGCTCTTCTTAATAATATAAAGGGTAAAATTAATAAAATAATGGAAGTAATTATTTTAAGATTATTAAAAGTTGATGGTGCTATTGATATTGTAAAACAATCTATTATTGAAAAATTTAAAACTAAGGGAGAAGATATTGTAAATAATAATATTAATGCTATTAATTCTGTTTTTGATAATATAAATAGAATAAATATTAATGAATTTAAAGGAAAAGAAAAAAAAGAATTAAATATTTATGAAAAAATAAATTCTTTAAAAGGTAATGAATTAAAAGTTAGTGAAGTAATGAATATAAAAGATGGAACTTTTCCAACTGGTTTAGCAAGATATGAAAAAAGAAATATTTCTACTAAAGTTATTAAATGGAAAAGTGAAAACTGTATTCAATGTGGTCAATGTGCATTTGTATGTCCCCATGCGGTTATAAGACCATTTATAACTAATGATAAAGATGGAATACCTTTACTAGGTAATAAAGAATATAATTATAAAGTATTAATCTCTGAAGCTGATTGTACAGGATGTGGTTTATGTATTAATACATGTCCAGGAAAACTTGGCGATAAAGCATTAGAATTTGGAGATTTTGATAAAGAAAAACAAAATGAAGCTGATAAATATTTTAGCAATTATGAGAATCCTAAAATAATGGATAAATTTAATATAAAGGGAAGTCAATTTGAAAGGCCTAGATTTGAATTTTCAGGTGCTTGTAGTGGATGTGGTGAAACATCATATATAAAACTTTTAACACAACTTTATCAAGATAAAATAGTAATAGCTAATGCAACAGGATGTTCTTCTATATATGGTGGTAGTGCACCATCTACACCATTTAGTATTCCTTGGGCTAATTCTTTATTTGAAGATAATGCTGAATTTGGATATGGAATACATTTATCTTATAAATTAAAAAGAAAACAAATAGAAAATATTATGAAGAGCGAAATTGCTTCTGATTCAAAACTAAAAACTATCTATCAAAAATGGTTGGACAATCAAGAAAATTATGAAATAACTTGTGAAGTTTATAATGAATTAAAAGATCTTGATATTAATAGTGAATTAAAATCATTATTAAAATATATTCCAACTCGAACAGTTTGGGAAATTGGCGGCGATGGTTGGGCTTATGATATTGGATTTAGTGGTATTGATCATGTCTTATCTTCTAATGAAAATATAAAAATATTAGTACTTGATACAGAAGTTTATTCAAATACTGGTGGCCAAATGAGTAAATCTTCGCACGTTGGACAAGTAGCAGAGTTTGCAAATATAGGTAAAAAAGTAGCAAAGAAAGACTTATTTAAAATTGCTATGTGTTATTCAAATGTTTATGTAGGAAATATAAGTTTAGGGGCTAATATGATGCAAACTATAAAAGTCTTAAAAGAAGCCGAAGAACATAATGGACCTTCTATTATAATAGCTTATTGTCCTTGTGTTGAACATGGTATAAAGGGTGGACTTAGTTGCACAAATAAAGAACAAAAATTAGCTGTAGAATGTGGTTATTTTACACTAATGCATTATAATCCTAGGGAAGAAAAATTATATATTGATTCCAAAGAACCTGATTTTACTAAATATGATGAATTTTTAAATAATGAGGTGAGATATAGTGCTTTAAAAATTAAAAATAAAGAAATTGCTAACGAACTTCTTGAAATAAATAAAAATAATGCTATAAAAAGATATGAATATTATAAAAAAATAAAAAGTAACTAAAAATTCAAATTTTAGTTACTTTTTTAGTGTTTTATTTTGTAAAAGTAAATGATAAATATAATATGATAAGTTTATTGCAGCTTCTGATTCTTTTGAATAAGCATCGACAATATTTGGAATAAATAATGGTTCATCAAATATTAATTCATCGTTTACATATAATCCTAACTCAAAATTAGCAAATGAAAAAGCAAATTTTTTAATAAAGCTTTTTTCATCATTAAATAATTTAGAAAGATTTTTATCATTATAAGAACTAACTACATAATTTAAGTCTTCATAGATATTATGTAACTGTTCTATAGTAATTGAATTAATTCCCAAATTATAAAGCTTATAAAAAATTTTATATAACAAAATATTTATATTCATAATATCAATTCCTTTCAATTTTTCCCAAAAAAATTGAAGCTGCCCCCTGAAGACAGCTTCTAAAAGAATAAAAAGGGGTTGACTAGTGTGATACTAGCACCAAATCGCCTTCTTGAAGTGATTTGGTAATACATATACTAAGCGATAAACCCATTTTTGTCAACAAGAAATTAAAGAATTTCAAAAAAAAATTTATTTCTAAACTTTTGTTGATAAAAAAATAAGAATTATGGTAAAATAAAAAAGAATAGAGGAATGGTTATGAATCAAAATACTTTTATCAATGAGGCTTTTACAATTGGAATAAAACAATATTTAGAGAATAAAGAAAATAATGATTTTTTAACAGTTGTAATAAAAACTTTAATTAATATTTATGGTGAATTAGATATCATTAATCCTTATAAGACAAATACTGAAAGTGGTATGGGTGGATTTGATGAAAATTTAACTAAATTTGGTTATACTAGAGAAGACTTATCTTTATTTAAACAAGAAATGATGGATTACTATTTAACTAAAAATCAAATGCCAAATAAGTATTTTAATAAAATAGAAAAAGATTTAATTGATATGTTTTTCTTAAAAATAAGGTCTGTAAATCATGATGAAAATACTTTTAATAGTTTTAAATCTTATTTAATGTTTAATAATGAAAAAAGTATTGATAAAACTGAGATAGAAAGATATTTTAGTTACAAGTTAAAAATGGTTAATACTGATATAAAATATCAGTTAGTTGAAAATAATACGTTAAATAAAGAGGCTTATGAAATATTGGGTTATTCTTATGAAAATATTATAAATATGAGTAAGGAGCAATTATTTGATATCAATAATAAAGTATTTGATTATTTTAAAATAGATCAAAATAGTCAAGACAAATATTTAAGATTAGATCAAGCTATAATGTACTATAAAGAATTTGGTGAAAAAGAAGAGAAAAAAGCAGAAAATGGTTACGTTGAATTTTTACTTTTATCAGGATTTATAGCTATAAGTATTTTAACGATTACAGTAATTATAGGGGTGTTAGCAAGATGAAAGAGATTATTATTAATGATGTAAAGTATATTGTAAAGAAAGACTATAATGAAGCACTAAATATAGAAGAAATAAAATCAAAAATGACTGATTATTTTAACAACTTTGATTATATAGTAGGTGATTGGTCATATTCTAAATTAAGGCTTAAAGGTTTTTATGAATCAAATAATAAAAATGTTAAAGATATTAATAATATAAATAATTTGGATAATTATTTAAACAATTATTGTGCATATGGATGTAAATATTTTGTACTTAAAAAAGATTGAAATATCTTTTTTTGTTTGCTATAATTGTTAATAGAATAGAGAGTTGATAGTTATGGAAAAAAATATTAAAATTACAAGACCTGCTGGTGAGGATACATATAAGGTTTTATGTGCGTTTAAAAATGGTGAAAATTCTTATGTTATTTTAGATTCTAAATTAAAAGATGCTAATGGAAATACTATTACATTTGTGTGCAGAGAAAATGGAAATAATTTAGAATTTATAGATGGTGATGAATGGAATCAAGTAAAAACAGGATTAATTAACATAGTTAAAGGAAACACTGATATAGTATATGTTGATGTAAAAGATTCATATCAAGCAAGCGATAATATTGGGCATACCATTGCTTTAAAGGATACACATATTTCAGCTCTAACTAATAATTATAAACTTCCAGAGGTAGTTGCTGCCGAAGAAAGTATGAAAAATGAAATTACAGAAGAATTAAAAACTCCAGTAGAAGAACTTCAAGAGCAAGATGTAACTAGTAAACAAGATAATTTGGCAAATGCTATTGATGCTGCAAATGATCCAACTATTCAAATTCCAGTTATTGATCAAAATATGAATGCTGAAGCACAAAATAGTTTAGAAAGCACTGTACAACTTGAAAATAATAATGAACAAATTGATATTGTTCCTCAAGTTGAAGTACAACAAGAAAATCCAAATCCTGTTCCTGTTGCACCAACTATAGAAAATTCTCAAGAACAAACACCAATAGTTGAAGAAAATAAATCCTTTGAACAACCTGCTATTGAACCAAATATACCAGTTGAACCAGTAGTGGAAGTAGCGCCTATAAATGATAATATGAATGTGCAAACTCCAAAAGTTGGTCCTATTATAGAAAATCCTGTAATTGAAAATGGGCCAGTGGTTGAAAATCAAACTCCTGTAAATATTGAACCTCAAATTAGCATGCCAACTAGTGATTTAAATCAATCAGATATGAGTGTTGAAGAAATAAGAAGTAAAATTAATGCTTTATGCGACTTATTAATAGAAAAAGAAAAACAAATAAATGAAAAAGAACAAATGATAGATGCCAAACTACAAGTTGCTAATATTGCTTATAATAATGCTCAAAATGTTAATCAAATGAATAACAATGAAACTATTAATATAGCTGATTATCAATCAAACGATCAAGCAAGAACTTTAATAGCATAGGTATAGAACCTATGCTTTTTTTATATAATATAGTATGGAACAATTTTTAAAATATTTTTATGACATTTATATAGATAATATTTATAAAAAAGATAATAAATACTATTTTTACAAAGATAATAGTTTATTTTGTGTTACCAAAAATTATCGCCTGCCAGAAGAACTAAAAGATATTTTAGGAATTTGTTATGAAATGCAAAGCAGATTTCCTGTTAGTCAAATAGTATTTAATAAATTTGGACAAATAAGTAGTGATTACGATAATAATAATTATATACTATTAAAAATAAATACTAGTATGTCTAGTGATATAACTATAAATGATATTATAAAGATAAATAATAGTTTATTTTTAAATAAAGATAAAAAAGAGTTGTATAGGAACAATTGGGCTAAATTATGGGAAAGTAAAGTAGATTATTTTGAATATCAAATAAAAGAATTAGGAAGAAATAAGAAAATAATTTTAAATAGTTTCAGTTATTATATTGGACTAGCTGAAAATGCAATAAGTATTGCAAATATTTGTGAATTATATAACAAAGATAATATGAATGAAAAAGTAGTTCTTTCTCATCGCAGAATAAATTATCCTTGTATGGAGTATGAATTTTATAATCCTTTAGAGTATATATTTGATATTCAAGTAAGAGATATAAGTGAATATTTAAAAAGTATGTTTTTTTACACAGATAGAAATCATACAATTAAAGAATTGAAAAATTATCTTTTAAGTACAAGACTTTCTAATTATGAAGCTAATATGTTATATGCCCGTTTATTGTATCCAACATATTATTTTGATATATATGAAAAAGTAATAGAAGATTTAGAAGAAGAAAGTGAGCTTTTAGATATAATAAATAAAGTTGATGAGTATGAATTATTTTTAAAAGAAGCATATTTTGAATTAAGTAGAATGCATAAAATAGAGCAAATTAATTGGATAATAAATAAAAAAGAGTTATAACTCTATGTTAATAACTCCTTCAATCTCAGGTATTTCACTTTTTAACATTTCTTCAATGCCATCTTTAATTGTTAAATCTTGATAACCACAATGAGCACAAGCACCACTAAGTTTGATATAAACATATTTATCTTCATATTTGATAAATTCAATATTGCCACCATCCATTTGTAAATATGGTTTCATATTGTCTAAAATTTCTTTAATTTTATTTATAATTTCTTTTTCTTGCATATTAATCACCATATAAAGTATACCATATTAAAAAAATTATGGTATACTAAATCTGAGGACGTGATTTTATGGATTCATTTAAAGTAGGGGATATTATAAAAGGCCAAGTGACAGGAATAGAAAGTTACGGCATATTTATTAATGTAAATTCTGAATATAATGGTTTAATCCATATATCTGAAATATCAGAAAATTTTGTCAGAGATATAAATGATTTTGTTAATATTGGTGAAACAATATATTGTAGAATTCTTGGTATTGATGAAAAAAATTGTAATTTAAAATTATCTATAAAAAATATTAACTATAAAGCAAGAAAAGGCAATGGTAAGATAAATGAAACAGTAAGAGGATTTTCACCATTAAAAGATAATTTAGATAATTGGATTAATATTAAATTAAATGAAATAAAAGAAACCACGTCAGAATAATTGATGTGGTTTTTAAAATAAAAAAATCAGTTTATACTGATTTAATTAATTAAGATGGTGCCCAAGGCCGGACTTGAACCGGCACGGGCTTTAACACCCGCAGGATTTTAAGTCCTGTGCGTCTACCTATTCCGCCACTTGGGCAAAGGCACTGTCTTAATTAATAAGACTTCTTAATTATAATAAATATTTTTCAAATAATCAAGTGTTTTTATCATTTTTTTTAAATAAAATTCATTTATTTGTATTGACATAGGAATTTTATCTATGTTATAATCAATTTGTCGTTGAAAAATGATTTTGGAGGAATACCCAAGTTGGTTGAAGGGACTGGTCTTGAAAACCAGCAGGTCGGGAAACTGGCGCTAGGGTTCGAATCCCTATTCCTCCGCCATTTATTTTATATCGCGGGATGGAGCAGTCTGGTAGCTCGTCGGGCTCATAACCCGAAGGTCGTTGGTTCAAATCCTTCTCCCGCAACCATTTGTGGTCCGTTAGTCTAGAGGCCTATGACGTCTGCCTGTCACGCAGAAGATCACGGGTTCGAATCCCGTACGGACCGCCATTTGGCTCCATAGCTCAGTCGGTAGAGCAGAGGACTGAAAATCCTTGTGTCACTGGTTCAATTCCCGTTGGAGCCACCAGAATAGAATATTAAGAACTTTTAATAGTTCTTTTTTTATTTCTATAAATAAAAAAAGACTAAAACATATATTATAGTAAATATAATATTAAATTATATTTCTTGATAGTTATCTTTAAAACTGTTATACTGTATTAAGTAATGGAAACATTACCGGGAGGTTTTTGTTATGAAAAATAATATTGTTGAAAATAAAGTAGAATTTAATAAAAATGATTTTATAGAATTATTCTTATACGATTTGATTATAAGAGGAATAAATAAAATAAATATATTTGAATTAAAATATGATTTAGCAGAGTTTTATAATAATGAATATTATAAAGAATTATTTATGGATATGTCTTTAGAAGAAGAGAATGAACAAAGTTTCGTAGAATTAGAAAAATGTATTATTGATGCTCAACAAAAAGGCTTTTTAGGTAATCCATTTGAAGATTCAACTGAAAGATTAATATTTTTAGAGGATCTAAATGGAGTATATGACGAAGAATTACAAGATAAAATGAGTTCTTTAGTTGATGAGTATTTATTAAAATTGAGAAAAAATATTGGCCTTGTAAAAAAAATATGTAAATAAATTATTTATAGAAATCAATGTATTTTTTATAATCTTGTAATAGTTCTTTTAGAAATGAAGAACTATTTTCTTTTTCATAAACTATAAAAACTTTATTTTTAGTTCTAGTAAGAGCAACATAAAATAATCTTCTTTCTTCAAAATAATTTTCATTTGAATCATTTAAAAGTAAATCAATTAAATAATCATTTTTTACTGTACATGGAAGTCCATTAGTGTTATTAGTTATGTTAATCAATAAAATATTATCTGCTTCTAAACCTTTTGAACGGTGAATGGTTGAATAATTAATATTATGTTTATTTATATAATCTTTATTTAGATAATTAAAAACATCATTATTATTTCTTCCTAAAACCATTAGATTAGCATTACTTTCTATTATTTTTGTAATATCATTCTTTCTAATGAGCACTATGGGTTTAGATAAACTTTTATGAGAAATAAGAGTTTTTTTCATTTGCTTTTTATTTTTCATAACAAAATTACCAGCAATATTAATTAACTGTTGGGGATTTCTATAAGTCATTTTTAATTTTTTTACAGAACTATTTTTAAAGTATTTTTTAAAATTTAAGAATATATTTAAATCACAACCGGTAAAACGATAAATAGATTGAAAATCATCACCAACACAAAAAATAGTAGAATTACATTTTTTATAAATAGCAATTATTAAATTTAATCTAACTAAAGATGTATCTTGAAATTCGTCAATGATGATATATTTATATTTTTTTACAATACCTTGTGAATTTATAATATCTGTAGCTTTAGTAATCATATCGCTAAAATCTACTTCTAAGGCAGAACTTAAATTATTTTCATATAATTTATAAATATTAATAATATTAATTAAATTCATATATAATTCTAATCTTTTATTTTTGTTTTTAATCTTTTTAATTTTTAAAAATATTTCTTTGAATTTGTATTCATTATAGCTACTGGCTTTAAAAAGATTAATAAATCTTAAAGCCAGTGTTATAAAATGATTTTCATCATTAACATATTTTATAAATTTCTTATACTTTTTTTTATACAATCTTATATTATCAAGATAATTATTAATCGTATGTAATAATAAATTAGGTTCACATAATTTTATATTTTCATCATAATCCTTTAAGATATTTAAAGATAATTTATGAAATGTAAAAACATCAATGTTATTATTTAATTTATTTTTCAAGTCATTTACTGAAGCATTAGTAAAACTTATACAAAGAATATCATCTTCCGTATATCCATTTGCAAGTAAAAAATCTATCTTTCCTAAGATAGTTGTTGTTTTTCCAGCCCCAGCTCCAGCAATTAAAAGTGTATTTTTAAAAGTCTTAATAGCTTTTAATTGATATTTATCAAAATTAATTTTTTCCATAAAAACTTATTATAAACATTTTTATTAAAAATATTGTCGAAACAGAGAAAAAAAGCATAAATTTGCAAAAAAAGAATAAATAATATATAATTTAGTTGGTGATGGAAATGAAAGTTGATAATGTAGAGTTAACAAATATAGCGGTTAGACAAAGCCAATATCCTGAAGATAATAAAAAAGAATTCCTTTTAGTAGGAAGAAGTAATGTAGGTAAAAGTAGTTTTATAAATTCTATAATAGCAAGAAAAAACTATGCTAGAACTTCATCAAAACCTGGTAAAACTCAAACATTAAATTTCTATTTAATTAATAATATGTTTTATTTAGTCGATGTTCCTGGATATGGATACGCTGCAGTAAATAAAACAACACAAAAAAAACTTGGATTAATGATTGAGGAATATATTAAAAATAGAGAAAATCTAACTAAAGTATTTTTGTTAATAGATTATCGTCATAAACCAATGGAAGATGATATTATTATGTATGACTTTTTAAAATACTATAATCTAGATATAACAATTATTGCAACAAAATATGATAAAGTACCAAATAATCAAAAACAAAAACAAGATAAGTTAATAAAAGATGCTTTTAAATTATCAGAAGAAGATTCATTTATCCATTTTTCGAGTTTAACTAAAAAAGGTAGAGAAGAAGTATATAATTTAATAAATGAAAGTTTAAATACAGAAAATTGACATTTGTAATTTACAAATGCTTTTTTTAATATTTTTTTGTGGTAAAATAAGAGTAGGGTGATAGTATGAATAAAAAAGGATTTACTTTAGTAGAATTGTTAGCAGTAATTGTAATACTTGCTATAATAATAACAATAGCAGTACCAAGTACAATAGCTGTATCGAATAAAATAAAGAAAAAAATGTATAATACAAAAGTGGATATGATTATGGATGCTGCTAAAATGTATGGCCAAGATAATAGTAGTAAAGTAAATGGTGATGAAAATAGTTGCAATGTTTTAGTAAAAGTATCTGAACTTAGTGGTTATGTAAAAAAAGACGATGTAGATAATGGTAAGGTATTAAATCCCATTGATAATTCATCAATGAATGATTTACAGATATGTTTATACAAAAAAAATAATAGAATTTATGCAAAACCAAATAATTGTAATGAATGGACTAATAATAATAACATAGATTTAAATAATTATTGTAAATGAGAAAGAGGATATTAGATATGAATAAAAAAGGATTAACAATTTATGGCTTACTTGGAATAATAGCAGGAGTTGCAATTATAGTTGTAATAGCCATTCCGATTGGTAAATCAATTTATGAGAAAAAAGTGCAAGAAACATACGAAAAACAAGTTGATAATGTTGTTGCTTCTTCCAAAAGATTTGCTAGTAATATTAAAAACTATATTCCTAGTGACGGAATGACTACCACTGTTGGCAAGTTATTAGATAATGGTTTCTTAAAAGAAACAAGAGAGCAAAAGAATCAAACTAATGGAGTTAAAACTAAAGTTTATGAAGATCCAAAAGGAAATGACATGCGTAATTATAAAATAAAAATATTTAAAGAAAATAATGGATATAAAGTAGAACTAATCGACTGTGGAACATGGACAAGTAAAATAAATTTAACTAATTACTGTAATTAATTTGCATAAATAAATTAATTATGTTAGTATAAGTTTTTGAAAAAAGGAGGTACTAGTAATGAAACATACTGTTTGTTTAATAGGTAAACCAAATGTTGGAAAAAGTACTATTTTTAATCGACTTATAAAAGAAGATAAATCAATTATAATGGATATGCCAGGTATTACAAGAGATCGTATTTATGGTACAGTAAAAAATGAAGATAAACCATTTTTATTAATAGATACTGGTGGTATAGATTTAGGTAAAGAAGATTTTAACAAAGATATTATTATGCAAGCAACGCTTGCTATAGATGAAGCTGATGTAATTGTTTTTGTTGTTGATGGTAAAGAAGATATTACAGCAAATGATAGAAAAATTAGAGATATATTAATAAAGTCAAATAAAAAAGTAATTGTTGCAGTTAATAAAATTGACAATGAAAAAAGAAAACAAGATATATATAATTTTTATGAACTTGGTTTTGAGACTGTTTTACCTATAAGTGCTTCACATAACTTGGGATTTGATAAACTGCTTAGTGAAATAACTAAAGATTTTAAAGAAGACGAAGTAGTTACTGATGATAATTTGAAATTTTGTATTATTGGAAGACCTAATGTAGGCAAGAGTAGTTTAATAAATGCCTTATTAAATGAAGAAAGAAGTATTGTAAGTGATGTTGCTGGAACGACTCGTGATGCTATTGATACAGTATTTAGATATAATGGTAATGATTATACTGTAATAGATACAGCTGGTATGCGAAAAAAAGGTCGTATATATGAAAATGTTGAAAAGTATAGTTTCATTAGAAGCTTAAAAGCAATTGATAGAAGTGATGTTTGTGTTGTTGTTATTAATGCTTCTGAAGGAATTATCGAGCATGATAAACATATTATTTCTTATGCTATAGAAGCAGGTAAAGGAATAGTTATTTGCGTAAATAAATGGGATTTAGTAGAAGATCCAAATACTGCAATAAAAAAATGGAAAGAATTAATCAAATATGAATTACAGTTTGTACCATATGCTAAAGTAGTATTTTTATCTGCCTTAACAAAAAAAAGAATTCATACATTAATGCCGGAAGTTATTAGTGCTTATGAAAATAATCGTAAAGAAATAAAAACATCATTACTAAACAATGTTATAGTAGATGCTACAACTATGCATGAAGCACCATCATATAAAGGAAAAAGACTTAAAATTTATTTTGTTAATCAAACTGATAATTGTCCGCCAAAATTTACTTTTAATGTAAATAATAAAGGACTTGTTCATTTTAGTTATGAAAGATATCTAGAAAATAAAATCAGAGAAAATTTTGACTTAACTGGAACACCAATTATTTTGAAATTTAAAAATAAAGGCGAAGAAGATTAAGCCTTTATTTTGTTTTAGAATCAACTCTTTTATATTTAATTATTTTTTTGTTATCAAAATTTATTAAATAATCAATTTTAACATTTAAAGTTTTAGCAAGTTTTTGTAAAAAATCAACAGAAAGATTAATTTCTCCACGCTCAATACATGCCATGTATTTAGGATTTAAATTATATTTTTCATAAAATTTTTCTTGTGATAATCCTGTTTGATATCTTAGATATTTTAAATTATTACCAATAATTTTACTTAATAACATTATTATCACTTCCTTAATTAAATATATTTATTTTTGCGGTATAAGTCTACCTATATATAGCTATAGAAAATTGACAAAAAGTAAATTATAAGATATTATTAAGTTGGAGGCAGCTATGAAAAATACTTTGAAAAAAATAGAAAAATTACAATTAATTAGAAATAATAAGAATATATCTTATAAGAATATGGCTGAAATGCTAGGGGTTTCTAAAACATACTACTGGCAGATTGAAAATGGTAAACGTCGTATTACTTATGAATTTGCCAAAAAAATAGCTAGTATTTTTAATTTGAAACCTGATGATATTTTTTATGAAGAATTTTAAACATTATTAAAAAATCCTCATATATTATTGTAGGAGGATTTATAATGGCTTTTAATGATGATTTTTTTAAAAAAGTTGAGAAAAAGACAAAGGTGGATAAAAATACAATAATTTCTTTAGCTGAAAAACTACAAAAAGGTAATATGAAAGATGAAAATACAATAAGAGAAGTGATACAAAGTTTAAGTGCTATGACAGGCAAAAATGTTTCAAAAGATAAAGAAGATAAAATAGTTAATGCAATTGTTAAAGATAAAGTCCCTAAAGGTGTTGAAAAAATGTTTTAAATATGATTTTTATCATATTTTTTTAATGATTTAATTAAAACATTTGTCACTATTTGTCGAAAGCCTTGAAATATAAAGAAATTACTAT
>ERZ857922.1889-NODE-1889-length-23396-cov-5.214601_pt1 | contig 23396 bp, 19 predicted proteins | sample MGYA00519579_ERZ857922 | MGnify/ENA primary metagenome ERZ857922 (study PRJEB31778, sample SAMEA3449375) | human gut metagenome | biome: human gut; feature: human-associated habitat; material: faeces | place: United Kingdom | collected 2010/2012 ... | reverse complement strand
CGCGTCGCCGCGGTGTTCATGGGCGAGAACACCAGCGTTCCGGCGGCGAACGCCATCTATGGCCGCGACCTCGCGCGCATCCGGCGCATCGACCAGCTTGCCGCCGCGGCGGGCCGCCTCATTCAGGATGAGATCCGGGAGCTATCCGGCTAAACAGCAAGGGCGCGTTCAAAAGAACGCGCCCTTTGGCTTTATGTATACCTCTCTGCTCAGCAGCATTCCATCGGATAGGCGAGCTGCCCGACCGGCCCGTGCCGGAGAGCGAATGGCCCGATGAAGATTGATACGGTAAAAAATGAGGAGTACCTTTTTGAGGTACTCCTCTCCATATCGCTGTTCATTTGGGCGGATCCTTTTTATTTGTGTTGTGATCCAACAGATCGCGAATCCCCTGCATGAGAACCAGAATTCCGATCAGCCAGCAAAAACCTCCCATTGCGAAAGCGAAGGTCCTCTCTCCGGAACCGGGACACATCATAGCGTAGAAGACCAAGATGTAGGCCGGGATCTGTAAAAGGACAAAATAAAGGATCAGCTCGAGCGGCTTTTTTTGCGGAGAATGGCCCCGCCAATGCAGCAGATACGCCACAGTCAGTATGACCGCCCCGGCAAATACGGTATGAAAAAGCAGGGGAGCTTCCTGTTCCATCAACATAGTGGGACCCTCCTTATGTCATAAATTTGCAAATGCTTTTATTTTGCAGCCGCATCTGCTTGATTCGCTCCATTGACGATCATTAAACTCCTTATGCCTATCATGCAGCTGTTTTGGAACTACGAAGCAATGAAAAATTGTGTGCCCCATTGAAATAACTCTCTTTGATAATATATGCATTTTATACCAAAAACAGCAAAATGTCAATAAAACATTGTCCAATATTGCCATATCAAATAGGTGCAACACAGGTGCAGCAAAAGTGCAACAGTTTGCTCTATTTTTTGCTCAAAACCTGTCAGAAAGTCGTTTCAAACTTGTTTCGGACTTGATAAAAGGTTGTTTCTGAAAAATTACATATTTGTTGGAAAAGCGGCGAAAACACGCGAATATAGCAGAAAATCCAGTCTAAAATGTGCATAGAAAACGACCGGAAATCTTTCGATTTCCGGTCATTTCTGCCATGTGTTGACAAAAAAGATGTAGGCACAAATCATTGTCTCGCAGCGCTTTTGTAATTTCAAGTGCGTGAAATCAGTTAGCGGTTTTGGAAACGCTTTACCTCTGCAATTCCAGGCCTTTGTAATAAATCAAAAAATTCGTTAATCGCGTTGTGTCTTTGCATAGGGCACTTCATGCCAGTTCGTTTTTTGCAAAATGTAAATGTAACAGACGCCTTTGCACGTGATAGCGCCACAAAAAATGTACATCTATCCTCATCTGGTTGATTTCTAAAATTCCAAAAAGCGGAATCCTCTAATCCAATAAAATATACAGCATTGTATTCTAATCCCTTACTTTTATGAATTGTCATGATAGGAACGGAATGATCTCCGCGAAAGTTTTCAATCGCTAAGTTCCATACTCCGTGTGCGGCTACATATTCCTCAAAAAAGAGACTTTCAAATTGGTTGATTACATTCATAAAGTAAGTACCTTGTTTATACGCCGGGAATTTCGCCTTTATATTTCCAATGCCAAAAAAATCAATAATACTATTCAAAGTACTGTGCCATTGCTCTGTATCAAGCTTTTGCTGAATATTCTTCTTAACAACGTTCACTACAGCAGACAGTTTCCTCTGCATTTCATCAAAAGTATCATTTTCCCGCATCCCGCTAATTCCCCAAAGCTCAACCAGTAACTCTTCTATAAAAGTCCATTCATTTGGGTGTTTTCTGCTGTCAGCGCATATCATGAATTTGATAAACAAATCTACTATTGGTTCTTTGATAAGATCCTGATAGCCAGTTTCAATGCGCGCCCGTACACCGTGTTTCTCCAACTCCTCAATAATCGCCGAAGCGTAGTCCTGCGGCTTTTGCTTGCAGAGAATACAAATATCGTGTGGTTCTACACCATTTGAGATTTTCAATAGTATATCCTTCGATACAGCAGCAGCCTCCAGTTGTTCATTGTCTGCAATAAAAAGTGCAATGTTCCCATCATCCTCGGCCCAGTTGCCAGAAGCACATACTTCTGTTGCCTTTTCTTTTAAAGATTCATACATTGCCTTTTGCAATGCAACTAATCTGGGTGCAGAACGATGATTCATTATCAAGCGTATACATTTCGGATTCAGTTCTCTATAAAAGTCATTAAATATCGTTTTTACTGCCCCGGCCCATACCATGATTCTCTGCTTGTTATCTCCCACAGATGTTACCTTGGTACCAGAATTCCAAAAACACTCCTTTACAAACGCATACTGAATTGCCGTTGTGTCCTGAAATTCATCAAGGAACACAAATGAATACGTCATCTGTAAGGCTTGCTTAATATACGGGTTCGTTTCAATAATATACATGGCAAGCATCATGATCATCTTAAATGTCAAAGTCGCTTTATTTCCGTTGAATCCCTTTAACAATAGTGGCCACACTTTATGCCCTAATCCATCTCCTGTTAAAGGAAGACTAATTCGTGACAGAATATCATCATATTCAGTTTTCAGCCTAGACTGCGTGAAGCCATTAGGGTTTTTGAATCCCGCACAATGAAACGCTGCATCAATTATATCGGGATCATTCACCAGATAATCGGTGGCCGGGCGAAGTTCATCAGGCAGTGCATATAGAAAGTGGTCAAGAATATTTTTGGCAAATGCATCGTATGTCATTGATACAAATCTACCTTTTATATCTGTGCCACATCGCTTTTCCACGCGTTCTTTCAAATTCTGTGCAGCATCCGTCTTGAAACTGATAGCAAGTATCTTTTGAGGCTCTCTGCACTGATTTGTCTGAAATAGAAATGCTGCTTTTTGCGCCAACAATTCCGTTTTTCCTGCGCCTGGCCCCGCAACAACCAGTACATGTCTGTCACTGCAGCGAACGGCTGTATCCGCAGCTTCCTCTAACGAGATCCCGTCGCAAGGCAACCATTTATCAGGATGCACAATTTTCATTCTTATCACCTTTTAGAATGTGATCAGCAGTTTCAATTAAACGTTGCAAAACCGGCGGTACATTTTCTTTTAACTCCTCGTCACTTAATTGAGATAGTGCTGCAATATGTGTAGACGGTTTTCCTCTGTTCAAGAAGAAATATGTGTACCATACCATGAGTTTTTGCTGTTCGGGCGAGTAGGTATGTCCATCACCGCCTTCTTCTTTTAGTGTGTTTTTTATGTCTTTTAAGATTCGAGTTTCATACTCCGAGTGTATTTCACCATCATTTTCAATTTTTGTAATACGTTCTTTCTTTCCACTCTGGGCAATATCAATACAAGGTCCTTCTCTCGTATCCAAAGTTGCCTTATACGTATCTCCCATCTGTTCCAGCATCATAAAATCGATATCCAACGGTGCGGAAAAGAAAACATTATATTTTTCAAGCCATGCTATCCAAGTCTGCATTGCTGTTATAGCAGATACATTCCAGCCCGCCATTCCTTCGAACTCGGCATCAGTTAGAATCCCGCTATCAGTGGTGTTGAGTAGTACATTTCTGTCGTATCCATTTGCAATGAGCTGCTTAAGCACATATTGGATACGTCCCCAACCACCACCATCTCGTTCCCGATCCAAATCGAGCAATGTAATATATGGGATTTCCAAGTCATTCAGCAATCTCCAGAAGTGGTTGACATGCCGACCTCCAAGTGGAACTATCGATATTCCACTAACATCTGTGTTCCCATGTATGGCTTCCCAATACTTCGGCAGGATAATTTCTTCACTATCTCCTTCTCCTAAAATAACAAGCTTTGCAAAGTACAGTTCAGGATAGGCTCTCACCGCTTCCTTGATATATTTATATTGATCCTGCATACGTTCTTCATCCGGCAGAGTAATGCATCTTACTTTTGATGCCAGCAACTCCCTGTCTAATCTAAAGTATCTGAGATTCTCTGGATCAATCCGCTTAACAATCGCAGGAGAATGGGATGTCATAATTGCTTGCGCATTGTTTTTGCCTGCAATATCTTTCAAATTCCCCACCAATTTCCCCAGCAGATGTGGAGCGATGTGATTTTCAGGCTCTTCAATGGCTACAATCGTCAAAATGGGTGGTTTTCTATTGAAAGAGGTATGTTCTGGATCTATCTCTATTTCTCTCACCATTTGACCTTCAACATCCAATATGCTGTCAACCAAAGATATATAAAACAAAGATCGCAGACCATCTCCCATCTGGTCTATCGTATACTCTTTTCCCGTTTCTGTCGGTTCAAAAACAACCTCTGTTTTTCTGATAGATGTTTCAATATCAGCGCTGTTGAATCTTAAGCTGGCTGTCGAATATCGCTCATCAGAATCATAGGTTTTCCACTGCTTTCCCAGCGACGTGCCAAACATGGAAACGCCTTTTTCTTCTTCAAATTGTTCATTTAATTCCTTAATTTTGGCTTTAACGTTTCCTTTTGTCTCCTCACTCCAGTTGATGCTGCTCATGATCTGATACATCATCGTACCAGATGCATTTTTCAGCTGCTTAGAAGGATCTCTGACTGCTGGGACATAAATCACTCGAATCTTGTCCAGATCCCGTCGAGACGCATTTGTTCGATTGCCCTCTTCAATTTCAGCAAACTCCGGACAAGTAATATAACTTATCTTGCTATCAATCGAGCCGTCAATAGTATTGCTTTTTTCCCATGTGGCCTCAAGACGGATCCGTAGATACGGCAGCCTACCTGGATTATCAACAACAAAGTGTTGAAAAAAGATAGGTATAGCATATTCTCCACCATTGCTTCCTGACTGCAATTCTTCAAATTCAAATACTGCTTCTATATAAAGACTTTGCTGTTCCATTTCATCTGGAAGTATATCTTTGGGCAGATAAAAATCACTTCTGTGTAGAATACGATCATTACTGTTTTCAGAAAACATACAATTAAGGGCTGACAGTGCAGCAGTTTTCCCCGCACTGTTATTTCCAATAAATGTCGTTAGTTGATCAATTAAGATGACCTGCTCTTCTGAGCCAAAGCACCTATAATTCCACAATTTCAGTTTAGATAGCTTCATTCTTATCTACCCACCTTAGTAAATCATTCCCTAGGATATACCACGAGCATATTTTCAATCATCGAGTTTCTTAATCGAAAAATCTTATGCATATGATCGTCTACTTTATTTGAGTATACCCCCATTCTTTCTGTTTGTCCATATTATACAAAATCATTTAAAATGTACCAACTTGTATTTATTGACATGTTCTCTGACCACTATTTAATTCGTAAGATAAGCTGATTAAAACTAATTCGCACCACAAGTGATTATAGAATTATTCTTAATTCACTTTTCATGCTATCCTTGATTGGTAAAGGAGGGCATCACCATGAAATATTCAAATGAAGAAAAGCTATCCATCATCTCACGCTATCAGCAGGGCGAAAGCATCGCCACACTCTCCGATGAACTCAATATCCCTCGTAGCACCCTGTACCGCTGGCTCAACTCCTTTCCGACAGACAGTGCGGGCAAGCCATTGAAATTTTCCTATCAAGAATACGCATTACTCCAACGAAAAGTAGAAAAGCTGCAAAATGTCATTATGATTCTGAAAGCCGTTGATTGTCTGGCGTCTGCTCCGTTAAAAGATCGTCTGTACGCTTTGGAGCCGTTTTACGGGAAATATGAAGTTCACACAATATGCGAAGCACTGGATGTTGACCGCGGTACATTTTACAACCATATGTTACGCAGCAAGCGTGGAAACGCCTGGTTTGATAAACGCCGTCAAGAATACTGCCAGCTCATCCGTGATGTGTTTGACGAATATAGACAGGTGTTGGGTGCAGAGAAAATTCGGACAATTCTCGTTCAGCGTGGGCATCAGGTCAGTGCGGAATATGTTTCACGGCTCATGCATGAGATGGGCTTAAGCAGTGTTCGGACAACGGCGAAGCAGGAATATCTGAAACTGCGTGAGCCAGAACGAAAGAAGAACATTCTGCGGCAGCAATTCAATGCTCAACAACCGAATCAGAGATGGGTCAGCGATGTTACTTGTTTTAAACTGGGAGAGCACTATTTTTATATTTGCGTAATTATCGACCTTTTCTCGCGCAAAGTAATCGCACATAAAATTTCAAAAAGGAACAGTACGCAACTTATCACCGCAACATTCAAAATGGCGTATGAGGAACGCCATCCATCGTCTGGTCTTATTTTTCATAGCGACCGAGGCGCACAATATACCTCTCATCGTTTTCAACAGATCCTGCATGAACACAATACGGAGCAATCTTTTTCGCAACCCGGCAAGCCGTATGACAATGCGGTCGCAGAATCATTTTTCGCTTCGCTGAAAAAAGAAGAGCTCTACCGAAAGGACCATCCTTCCGATAGAGCATTTCAAGCCAGCATTGCTTCCTATATTGAGTTTTATAATAACAAACGACCTCATCGTACATTGAAAAATCTGACGCCATACCAGATGGAAGAGAACTTCTGTGCAACTGTTAAATGAGACATCCGTGTTCGAATCGCCTGATTTTTTCGTTTTCTACTACACTTTTAGACAGTTTGCATTTTCATGTCTCATATTTGATTCAGCGTGACAACTCATGAAACTCCTGCCATACCAAGGCTTTTAGAGTATAAAACAACCCTACCCAATCTACAAGTCTCATCGACTTGTTCGAATTGGGTAGGGTCATTCACCAGAACGCCGTCCAGAAAGCCGAACAGGACCGCATCCTCGGTAAAGAGTTCCTTTGCATAAGCGCTATTGCCTTCTGCAACGCTCTTGGTAAACTTCTTTGCAGCTTCCTCTACAGCCTGATACTCTTTAATTTCACTTCTCATCGTTTTATTCTCCTTCGGTTTAAATTTATAACAAAGCGGTGGCTTCATTATTTTTAAATATTGTTGGCAATTTCATAGCCATTCCAAATCGCACGCATAACAGTACCGATTTGCGCGCCTGTGATCTCATAGACGACGGAGCCGCTTTCCATCAACTCCTGTGCCATGGAGGGGCGGGGCCTGAATCCCACAGCAATTACAACGCTGTCCGCGTGTAATGCTTTTTCGCCAGACGCGCCGTTTAGAATCACCTTGTCGCTACGAATTTCAGACAGTCTATGCTTGGCAAGAATCTCGACATTGTATTTATCAAAGAGGTCATAGATCATCTGCTCATTCGGGATAGGTGAGCGTTCTCCCGCCATCATAAGCGTATCAAGCGCTTCGACAACCGTAACCTTTTTGCCCTCCATGGCATAGGCAAGTGCCGCTTCGCAACCAACAAGACCTCCGCCTACCACGACAACATCGTGTCCGATTTTCTCGGGATGGTCATGCGCCGCAACGCAGTCCATAACCATTGGGCTATCCACGCCCGGCAGCTTGGGAACGATCGGCGTATAACCGCAGGCAAGAATCGTCACATCGGGCGAATAGCTTTTTATCACATCAGGCGTTGCATTGACACCGGTATGGACATCTACGCCCCAACGCCTGAGCTCGTTTTGATACCACGAATTGAGTTCTCTTACCTCCTGCTTAAAGGGATACGCCCCCGCTTGCAGCAGGCAGCCTCCAAGCAATAAATCCTTTTCAAGCAAAGTGACCTTGTGACCGCGCATGGCAGCAGTCCGCGCGGCCTCCATGCCGCCAACGCCCCCGCCCACAACAACTACATTTTTCTTCTCAATGCAAGGACGCAGGCCGTAGCGAAATTCTCTCATTGCCGCGGGATTTACCGCACAGGTCGGTTGTTTGCCTCTCTGCAAACGCGTAATACAGCCTTGGTTGCAGCCGATGCAAGGGCGAATTCTTTCAATGTTCCCGGTAAGTACCTTGTTGGGGTATTCCGGGTCCGCCAATGCCTGACGCCCCATAACGACGGCATCGATCTTTCCGTTTCGGATCGCAGCTTCTGCAATGTCAGGGTCGTTCATTCTTCCGCCGGCAAGAATCGGAATACGAACAGCCGCCTTCGCTTTTTCCGCAAGCTCTACAACAAAACCCTTCGGCATATACATCGGCGGGCAGGCATAGTAGAACGAATCATAGATACCGGTATCGACGCTCAAGCAATCATAGCCATAGGATTCCAAAGCTTTTGCAATTGCAATTCCTTCTTCTAAAGTACGTCCTCTTTCTTCGGCGCCGTCTAAAGTCGCTTTTTCAAAGTCCTTTACATAGGTTTTTAAGCCAAGTCTCATGCTGACAGGAAAGCGGTCGCCACATTCCTGTTTGATTCCCTCGACGATCTCCTTTGCAGCACGCAAACGATTTTCCAGGCTGCCGCCATACTCATCGGTACGATGGTTCATCATCGCAAGCGCAAACTGATCTAACAGATATCCCCAATGGATCGAATGCACCTCGACGCCGCTGAAGCCTGCCGCCTGAGCAATTTTTGCCGCCTTAACAACGGACGCTATCTTAGATTTGATTTGGTCCTTCGTAAGTTCAGGAGAAAGCATATCCGGATGATGGAAGACGGGAATCGGGGACGGTGCCGGCAAATCGGGATAGTTTCGTCCAAGTCCCATTGTGATTTGGGCAAACGCCTTTGTTCCGTATGCATTCACACGTTCATTCAGCTCAGTTGCCGTAAAAAGAAATGCATCCGGATTCTGCAGGATACTCGGGCCAATTCCTGTATATGGATCAACGGTCATATCTGCCGCCATAGCACCCGTGAAAATGAGACCAAAACCGCCCTTTGCACGTTCTGCAAGATATTGCAGCGTCGTATCTTTTAGCCCGCCTCCCGGAAGATGATGCTGTCCGCCACCGATCGGAGCCATGCAGAATCGATTCTTAATCGTTATACTTCCGATCTGAAAGGGCGTTCCAAGATACTCGTATTTGCTCATTCTATTCCTCCTCGTGTGATTGCTTGAAATAGTTGTTGACTTTTTCTGCGTATCATTATATTCTTGCAATATAAATTATCAAGTACGCACATTCAGGTGCGATACTAACCTTTAGGAAAGTGTGGACTTTTACATGGCACAACGATGCATTTCACAGGAAACCTTGGAGACCACCGGCTTCAGCTATACACTGTCTTTGATCAATGGCAAGTATAAGATGACTATTCTCTATACGCTTATGGAGTTTGGCGTCGTGCGATTCAATGAAATGAAAAAGTATATTGGATCGATCTCTTATAAGACTCTCAGCGCAATGCTGAAGGAATTGGAAGAAGACCAACTAATTCACCGTGAGGAATATCCGCAGATTCCGCCGAAGGTCGAATACAGCCTTACCGAACGCGGTAGATCACTAATCCCGATTCTTGACGGAATGTGTGAGTGGGGCGATCAGCACTGGATCATTGAGGCCGAAAAGCAGATTTTGTAATATATTCGCCAATCGCTTACTATCTGATTTTGAGGAATACAGATATGGAAGAAAAGGACAGAATCTCCATTCAGCCCTTTTGGGCTCAGCAACGTCAAAATCTCAAAATATTCAATGATCCGGATACCGGCCGGCCGTTGATTGCTACCTATGAGACACACAGCGATGAGGCAATAAGCATTCAGCGCTCTATTCCCGGCACATTGCTGACCGGCTTTCACATCTCGTTGGACAGCGAGCAACCGGTTTATGCAGCAGGAACGATCGTCAAAGCAGTCAATATTCCCATGCATGATGTAAAGTCTGTTTTCGGATGCCACATGTACCCGGGGATGTTCACAAAAATTTTTGGCGTTCCGAACAAAGATCTTCCGCCCAGCGGCATATGGTTGGATGATCTTGTCCCTACCGGAACGTTGGCAGAGGAGATCCGTTCTGTTGCGACCCAGGATGAACGGTCCGAAATTGCATATCGCTTTGTATTGAAAAACCTTTCCGCACGCAAGAAAAAAGACCTTTCATTGTCGTTCTATTTGGCTGATCAAATTCTCGGCAGCTCCGGCTCCATGACGGTGGAGGAGCTGGTTGCTGACACGACATACTGTTCACGCCATTTGCAGCAAATTATGCAAGATAACATCGGAATCTCTCCTAAAGCTGCAATTAACAATGCGCGTTTGCAAAAAGCACTATGGCTGTTGCTTACCACAAGCATGAATCTTACTGAAATTGCGCATGAATGCGGGTACTTCGATCAAGCACACTTTGTCCACAGTTTTCGCGATGTCATGGGATGTACGCCTCGGCAGTTCCATCGCGCTAAGCTGGAAGAAATCACATAAAGCAAACACGGTGATAGGAGTCGGGAAGGCTATCCCGGCTCTAAAACCGAGCAGGGTGCCCTTGCTATAATCCGAAACGATTCGTTCTCAAAAATTGTTCCGATTTTTACAATTTTTATGAACAGGTCGTTTTTCGCATCTCTTTTGCACAAGTCTTTCTGTAGCGAATTGGGCGTTTTGACTAAATCCCTTTTGAAAGTCTCTTTTGAATCCTTCTGGTTTTTACAATTTTTCTCTTGTTAAAATTACTACAATGTATATAGGGCCCAAAAAACAGAAGGAGAAAATACTATGACGATTGTATGGTTGATTGCGTGTCTTGCAATTATCGGTGCCGGCATCTACGCCGGAAAGGGAATCAGTGCAAAGCAATGGAGCGGTGGCGACCGCAGTCTTGGTCCTGTGGCTGTTGGCTGCATCCTTGCCGCAACGCAGATCGGCGGCATGAGCATCATCGGTGCAGCTCAGAACGGTTATATGCTTGGTATTTCCGCAAGCTGGTACTCGATCGCAAACGGATTGTTCCTATTCCTCTTCAACCTTCTTGCAAATCTTCTTCGCAAAAATATGCCATCTGAAACCATCCCAGACTATCTGGAGCATCGCTTCTCGGTCCATTCCGGCCGTATTTATACCTACGCGTATTTGGTGATGGGCTTTATCTATATTCCCATTCAGCTCAAAACCGTTGCCAGTGTCATCCAGATCATTGTTCCTGCATTGGATGGCCGGCTCGCTATTATTCTCGGTCTCACCATGGCCGCACTCTATACTTCTATCGCCGGCATGAAGGGCTCCTCCATCGTCGGTAAGATCACATGCTTCGGCACCTATATCCTTTTGGCTGTTTTTCTCATCATCAACCTCAACAAGCTCGGCGGTTACGGTGCTCTCGTCGCTTCACTTCCCGTCGAATATAACGACTGGAGCAACGGCTATCCCATCAGCAAGATCATCAGCTATATGCTCGGCGGCTGTCTCTCTGCCATTGTGATGCAGACCTTTATGCAGGCGTACCTTTCTGCAAAAGATGTTAAAACAGCCCGCAGCGGCAGCATCATTGGCTATGTTCTCGCTGCGCCGATCAGTGTGCTCGCCGCCATTGTCGGCATGATGGCGCGTTATGCCAACCCTGAGCTCGGCGATGGCGCCACGGCATTTGCTTGGGGCATTAAAAACTTTGCAGACACCACGCTTGCCGGGGTCATTCTTGCATTCGTCACAATGATCATCATCGCAACGGTCGCTGCGATGATCCTTGCAACAGGCACGCTGATCGGCCGCGTTTACCGCACGCAAATTGCGCCACAGGCAGAAGAAGCCAAGCAGCTTAAAGTTACTCGCATTGCAACCTTTGTCTTTGCATACCTGACGCTCTTTGCCGCTTTTGTGATCCCCTCCGCTTCGCTGACCAGCATGTTCCTTGCTCTTGTCTATTCCTGCACGATTCCGGCGAGCTTTTCCCTGATCGGCGGTTTAATGTGGAAACGCGTCAACTCTACTGCGTCTGTCGTAAGTATGGTCGCAGGGCTCTTGACCGGCCTGATCTGGCAGGTTTGCAGTCTCTCTTATATTATGGAATCTGTCTATGCAATTGCTATTGTTACCTTTGCCGTTGGTATTGTCACGACACTGCTTACCTCTAAATGCGATTGCACTGCAAAGGAGGAGAACTGAATTATGCTTGTTCAGCCAAAATACTTAAACAAAGAAATTCCTGAAATCGCATTCTACCGCAGTCATGTCAGTGGTACGCAGGGCGCTGTCAGCGCGCCAAATCCGTTTGCGGCAAAAGCCGGCCTTGAAATTCTCAAGGCCGGCGGAAATGCCGTTGATGCCGCTGCTGCAACATGGCTTGTGATCTCTGTCGTTGAGTGTTATCACGCAGGGATCGGCGGCGGATGCTTTCAGGTATTCTACCACAAGGAAACCGATCAGTTTTACTCCATTGATGCGCGTGGTGTTGCACCTCTCAACGCATATCAGGATATGTTCCTCGATCAAAACGGCAATGTCGACTTATCGCTGACCGAGTTTTCCGGGCGTTCCGTTTCGGTTCCTGCCGCATACCGGGGTGTTGACATGATGCTGAAGCGATTTGGCACCATGAGCTGGAAAGAAGTCTCTCAGCCTGCGATCCGTCTCTGCCGAGAGGGCTTCCCGGCAGGCTTTATGTATGCTTGGTGCGCTAACAACGCAGAGGCGCAGTACGATGCAGACCATTTTGAAGGTTTCCGTAAGTTATACTGGCCCGAAGGCAAGCCGCCGAAAGTCGGGCAGCGGATATATAACCACGAACTTGCCAACGTCATTGAGCAGGTCGCCGAAAACGGTGTCGACTGGTTTTACAACGGTTCGGTCGCTGATGCCATCGTGTCGGATGCAAACCGTTACAATGGCCTTTTAACAAAAGACGATATTACCCGCTGCGAAGCAAAGTGGAGGCCCGTTGTTCGCGGAACCTACCGTGGCCATGAAATCGCATCAATGGCGCCGCCGTCCTCTGGCGGTGCGCATATCATCCAAATGCTTAACATCCTTGAGAATTTCGACCTTGCGTCTCTTGGCTATCATTCTGCAGACTACACACATCTTCTTGCCGAGGTGCTGAAGATCATGTATGCGGATCGTTCGGTCGCAATGGGAGACCCGGACTTTGTCAACATTCAGCTTGACAAAATCACCAGCAAAGAATATGCCAGAGAGCTCGCCGCTAAAGTAGATATGTCCAAGGCGCAGGACTTTACTCCAAATCCTGCGATTGCAGCAACCGCTCATGAGGCGCCCACTAACACCGCAAACTTCTGTGTGATGGACAAATTTGGCAACGCACTTGTTTCCACTCAGACTCTCCGAAACTGGTGGGGAAGCGGTGTCGTGGTCAATGGATACGGTTTCGTTTTGAACAACGCCATGGCCGATTTCAGTCCGAAGCTCGGTGCCGCAACTTCGCATGGCTGCGCCTATCTAAGCGACGCGAATGCGATTCGCCCCGGAGCAACTCCTCTGTCAAGCATGAGTCCTACGATCGTAATGAAGGATGGCAAGCCCTACCTTGCCGTGGGTGCTGTCGGCGGCCCTCGTATCATCAGCAGTACACTGCAAATGATTCTCAATGTGGTCGACAACGGCATGATGATGGATCTCGCGGTTCGGGAACCTTATCTTTGCTGCCTGAATAAAAATGCCGGCCTTGAATTGGAGTTCGGATTCTCGCCGGACACGATTCGAGAGCTCGAGAAACGCGGACACAAAGTCCGTGCACTTCCTCCTGAGGCTACACTTGCAACCGTTCCAAATGGTATCCTCTGTGAAAACGGCATTTTCTATCCCGGCGAAACCGGCCGCGTTGACGGTACGGCCGGAGCAATTACCGCCTCCGGAGAAGTGTTCCTCGACGGCAAGAATTTCCAGAATTGACATAAAAGGAGCGCTTGTTATGAAGAAGGAGTTAGGAATTCATCCCTACCTATTTCCGATGCCCGTACTGATGATCGCCACCTACAGTGAAAATGATGCAGTTGATGTAATGAATATGGCGTGGGGCGGTATTTGCGCGGAAAACATGGTTTCGCTCAATCTCGAGGAGGATCACAAGACCACCGAGAACATCAAAAAACGCGGCGCATTCACACTGAGTATTGCGGATATTCCTCATATTGAGGCCGCCGATTTCTTCGGCATCGCCAGCGGCAACAAGATGCCGGACAAGTTCGAGCGTAGTGGGCTGACTGCTGTGAAAAGCGAAAAAGTGGACGCTCCCATTGTGCAGGAATTCCCGCTGACTCTGGAATGCAAGGTCGTCGAAAACAAGATGGAGATCTACGGCCGCCATATCATCGGTGAAATCGTGGGCGTTCTGGCAGATGAGTCTGTGCTGGACGAAAACGGCAAGGTTGATGCCGCGAAGCTGAACGCTTTTGTATTTGACCAGTTCCGCAACGGATACTACGCCGTCGGCGAAAAGGTTGGTCAAGCGTGGCACATTGGCGCACCGCTGATGAAAAAGTAAAATACAGCTATATGTCAACTGCCCGGAAGCACAAATGCTGCGCTTCCGGGCAGTTAGTCTATTCATAATGCCTTACCATATCGTTAGCCGCTTCATTTTCACTCCGGAATGACGCGGCGTTCCTCTATGAAGTCGGCAAGCATCTGCTGGATGCGTGTCGGCTTTTTCTTCGAATGCGTGAGATAAATGCTCCGAATGGCCAAAGGGTCATCGAGCTGATAAAAGCGCACGCGGTCAGTCGGCGTAACATATTCGGGAATGGTCGAACGGAGAAAGGAGATCCCGCTGCCTTCGCATACGAGATAATACGCCGTCATCATCTGCGAGACATAAAGTGAGATGTGCGGTGTAAAGGCCGCATTTTTGCAGATAGCCATGCTGCGCTCATAGATGTCGTTCCCGCGGCCCAGCATGATGAAATTCTCCTGTGCGAAGGCCGACAGCGGTACGCAGGGCTTTGGTGTCCCCGTTTTGTTTCGATTCAGGAACTCCTCAAAGGTATAGCTGTAATCCGATAGTGCCGCATTGATCGCGCGGCCTGCGGGGACAGCAAGGATGACCTCCTCTGTACACCACTCCTCTGAGGAAAAGTCTGCCGGGTCAGCGCGTTCCGCCTCCAGCACAAAGTCAAGTCTGCCATCACGAAGCTGCTCAAAAAGCGACGAGGTGACGCCTTCCTCAAAGGTCAGCGCAATGTTTGGATACATCTGGCGAAATTCCTCCAGCATGGAGGGGAGCACATAGGTGCAGAAGAACATTGAGCTGCCGATCCGCAGATGCGCGGTCGATGCGGCAGAAAGCTCGGAAAAATGCTCCTTGATCTCCTCCTGCACGGCAAGGATCCGCTCGATCTGCCGAATGTAGTATTCCCCCTCCTCCGTCAGCGAGATGGGCGAGGTGCTGCGGTCAAAGATAGGAGCGTTCAATGCCTGCTCTACCTTTTTTACTGTTGCGCTGAGCCACGGCTGAGAAACATACAGTTTGCGGGCAGCCTTAGAAAAGCTGCGCTCTTGGTATACAGCATAAACATACTCGATATGCGATAGCATTTTCTCCCTCCTATGTTCAATGTTTATATTCTTTCAGATATAACAGGTTATTGCTTTGCATATTTTACACGAAATCCGTTGGCTGTTATACTATAGTTGTTCAACAAAAAGCAATAAACATATATCACAAAAATAATAAATTGTCAAAGGAGAGTGAGGTGCTGTGCCTAAGATCGCAGCAAGGATGGACCGCATGGCCCCATCCGGTATCCGAAAGGTGAATGAGAAGGCGCTGGCCATGGAACGCGCCGGTGAAAGGGTCATTCACTTTGAAATTGGCCGTCCCGATTTCGACACACCGGATTACATCAAGAAGGCCGCCATCGAGAGCCTGAACGCCGGAAATGTGTTCTACACTTCCAATTTCGGCACAATGGAGCTGCGCGAGGAGATCGCCAGAAAGCTCAAACGCGAGAACAACATCGACTATAAGCCCACTGAGGTGCTTGTCACCGCCGGTCTTTCCGAGGCCGTGTTTGCCGTACTCGCGACGATCCTCGACGAGGGCGACGAGCTGCTTGTCCCCGATCCCGTCTGGCTCAACTACATCAACGTTCCACGCCTGCTCAACGCCGTCCCCGTGACCTACGAGCTACGTGAGGAAAACGGCTATCAGATCGACCTTAAAGAGATCGAAGCCAAGATCACGGACAAGACCCGCGCCATCGTCATCGTCACACCGAACAACCCCACCGGCGGCGTACTCTCCGAGGAAACGCTCAAGGGCCTTGCCGACATCGTCCTCCGTCACGACCTGATGGTCATTTCCGACGAGGTGTACGAGCGGCTCATCTACGATGGTGAAAAGCACATCAGCATCGCTTCCCTCCCCGGCATGAAGGAGCACACCTTCACCATGAACGGAATGTCCAAGGCCTACTCCATGACCGGCTGGCGCCTGGGCTACGTCGCCGCACCGGAGGAGTACATCACCGTGCTCAACAAGTTCCACCAGCACAACACCACCTGCGCCGTCTCGTTCGGGCAGGCCGCGTCCGTTGTGGCGCTGCGCGACGAGGGCGACGAGGTCAACGAGATGGTCAGGGAATACCAGCGCCGCCGCGACTACGCCGTGGACGCGATCAACGCCATCGACGGCATTTCCTGCCTCAAGCCCAAGGGCGCGCTCTATATCTTCATCAACTGCAAGAAGCTCGGCATGAGATCCGCCCAGCTCGCCGACTACCTGCTTGAGAACGCGAAGATCGCGCTGGTCCCCGGCGACGTGTTCGGCCCCGGCGGCGAGGGTTATTTGAGAATGTCTTTTGCTAACAGCTACGAGAATATCGTCGAGGGCTGCAAACGGCTCGGCGAGGCTATTGAATACCTTCACACAATAAAATAGATAGGAGAAGAGAAAATGCTTACATCGGAAATCAAATCACTCCAAAGCGAACTTTTTGCCATCTACAAAGATCTACACCAACATCCCGAGCCCGGATTCGAAGAAGTGCGTACGAGCAGTATCATATCAGAGTACTTAAAAAAGCTCGGGTTGGATGTACAAAGCGGACTGGCATTCACTGGCGTCGTTGGTATACTCGACAGTGGAAAACCCGGAAAAACTCTTATGCTTCGAGCAGATATGGACTGCCTTGCAATAGGTGATCAGTCAGACCTACCATATAAATCCGAGAATGCCGGATATTGTCACGCATGTGGGCATGATAGCCATGTAACGATGCTTTTAGGTGCAGCAAAAGTGCTCAGCGGCAAAAAGGAACAGTTTCGCGGTAAGATCAAGTTTGTATTTCAGCCATGTGAAGAAGGATCTCTCAAGCCGGAAATCAATCAAGCTTTAAATGATGCTGGATACTTCGGCCGCCCCGGCGAATCGGGGCTGGGTGGCGCAGGTTTTCTTATTCAGGAAGGAGTCTTGGACGACGTAGATGCCTGTATTGGTCTGCACGTCCAACCACAAATACCACTTGGCACTGCACAACTATGCAAAAAAGAGGCCTGTGCCTCCACAGATAAATTCTGCATCACGCTTCAGGGTGTAGGCGGCCATGGATCCACGCCACATAAAGTGATAGATCCCGTTCCGGCAATGGCAGAACTTATCCAAGCGATTCATATGCTTCCAACTCGAGAGGTTGATGCAGCACAGACAACTATTTTTCATATCGGCAATGTAATGACACCCGGTTCGCTTTGGAGCGCTGTTGCCGATAAGGCTGTTATTGAAGGTGGATATCGCACTTATGATGATGCTGTACGCAAGCTGTTTGGCAAACGAGTTCCCGAACTCGCTGACATGATTGGAAAGGCTTGGCGCTGTAAAGTTACTTATGACCATACGACCGGATATGCACCAACAATCAATGACGAGAACTTATCCCAAAAGGTTGCGGCGAGTCTTGCATGTGTTCTCGGCGCAGAAAATGTAGATTACACATCTACACCAATGCTCACCGCGGAGGATTTCAGCGAATACGCGCGAAAGGTTCCGTCGGTTCTCCTGTGGTTGGGCGTTGGCGTTGGTAAGGATTACCCCGCATTGCATAACCCGCGCTTCCATGTGTCCGCAGAAGCTCTTCCTATCGGTGTTGCAGTCCATGTTCAAAACGCGATCGACTATCTAAATCAAGATTAAAAGAAAGGAAATCACTTATATGAAACCGAGGAAATCCCTTAGTACCATTGCTCTGTTAATGATTCTGTTGGGCGCAATGTGTCTTCTTACATGGCTAATCCCTTCCGGTGCCTATCAACGTGTGGATTTAAATGGCCGGTTAGTTGTAGACCCGTCAACTTTTTCATTCATTGAAAATCGAGGAGTCAGTCTTTTTGACTATTTTTTGGCAATTCCTAACGGTTTTGTAAACGGCGTTTCACTAATTATCGGCTTCATGTTTATCAATGGAACGATGGAAGTCATCAACAAGACAGGAGCACTCAACATTGGCATTACTCGCGCAATTAAAAGGATCGGTATCGGTCGTGGAAATATTGTTCTTGTTGTTATGTTCTATATTTTTGCGGTTCTCGGCGGCTTTCTCGGTTTTGTGGAAGGCAGCCTGCCTTTCTTCCCAATTGCTATCGCTATTTCTATTGCTCTCGGATATGACGGTATGGTCGGTGTTGCTATTTCAATGGTCGGCGCTGTTTCCGGATTCCTTTGCGGGCCAACGAATCCCTCTTCGGTCGCAATCAGCCAGTCTATTGCAGGGTTGGAGTTATACTCCGGCATTGGACTTCGCTTGACACTTTTTGCGGTAGCCCCTCTCATTTCCTTGGTTTACATCCTTTGGTATGCTAAGAGAGTTAAGGCTCATCCTGAGAAAAGTCTCGTCGCAGGCGTTGATACAAGCGATATTGCATTTAATCTCGACGAATTCGAAACAGAAAATTTTACAAGCAGGCATGCTATTATCCTCGTCCTGTTCTGCGCTGTACTTCTTATCTTTGTATATGGAGCTATTAAGCTTAGCTGGGGGTTCCTGCATCTTGCGGCACTTTTTGTCATCATTGCTGTCTTGACCGCAATTGTTGGGAAAATTCCTGCCGAAGACGCCATCAATACCTTCACAAGTGGCTGTGCTGCTATGATGGGAGGAAGTTTAGTCCTTGCAATAGCCTATGGTCTTGCGTGGGTGCTGAGCAAAGCGAGTGTTCTTGACACGATTATTTATTATATTTCTGGATTTCTTCGCGGCAAGCCCGCCGTAATCTCGGTCATTGGTGTTCTCGTGGCTGTCATGTTAGTTAATCTGCTCATTCCATCCGGATCTGCAAAAGCAGCTATCATCATGCCAATTATCGTTCCCATTGTGGAAATCGTCGGTCTAACGGCACAAACAGGCGTTTTGGCTTATCAGCTTGGTGATGGCATTACTAATCTTTGTGGGCCTCTTTATGGCACGATGCTCTTAGTGTGTAGTATGGGAAAGGTTCCCTTCTCAAAGTGGGAACGCTTTATTCTCCCTCTGGTTGGAATTCTAACTGTAATTGCTATACTGTTTTTGCTTATTGCTGTTCAAATCGGTTATTGATATTACTATTGAAAATAGGAGAGTCTGTATATGTATCGAATTATAATCGCCGGGCCAAAAGGGCCATGGGGCGAATATACGATTGCTCCCACAGATGAGGCTTCTGTGTTTTTCTCATCGGAACAGGCCCAGTGTGTAATATCTCTTGATCCAAGTACTATAGATCAATATGATGGTATTGTCATTCCCGGCGGCGTTCCCGATGTGGATCCGACTTTTTATGGAGAGCAGAATAACGGAAGCGGGCCACTTGATCCGGAAATGGATCGGCTGCAATTCGCCATGATTGATCGTGCGGTAAAACTACATAAACCCATGATCGGTTTCTGCCGTGGTATGCAATTAATCAATGTATATTTTGGCGGTACGCTGATTCAAGATATCGGCTGCAAGGATGCACATCGTTATAAACCCGGGGCTCCTATTTTTCATGAGATCAATAATATCCCCGGAAGCTTTATGTACGAGCTATACGGGGCCCGAATGAAAGGCAATAGCGGACACCATCAAGCACTAAAGGATATTCCGGAATGCTTTCGTCTTTCACAGGTTTGGTGTCCAGATAATGAAACTGCAGAAAAGTATATCAAACTTGCACAGAATGGTACCCTCCATACAGGAAATGATAGCTGTATTCCTGAAGCTGTCTATCATGTGAACTATCCAATCATCGGTTTACAGTGGCACCCAGAGCTTGCAGGCGAGCTCTACTGTAAGCATTTAGATTTAAATAAAATTCGAGATTATTTTTATAACATGATAGAAAATTGCAAATCTGAATCAATTAATTGAAGGGATACATAACCATGAGACTCGCAACGATCAAGCTGCACGGCGCGGAGGTCGCCGGCATCGTCACCGGGAAGGGCATCCTGCCCGTCGCCGCGCTCAACGCCTACAAGGGTACGGGCTGGAAGGAGGACATGATGAGCCTCATTCAGGCGGGTCATATCCCCGGCCTGACGAAGTGGTACAACGAGGGCGGCAAGGAGGAGCTTGAGACCATCCCCGGCGTCGTGCCGGCGGAGGAGGTCGTCTACGCCCCGCTCTACCGCAATCCCAAGCGCATCTTCGGCATCGGCCTCAATTACGCCGACCACGCCAAGGACATCGGCAACGCCGCGCCCACGGGCTTCCCCGGCAGCTTCTTCAAGATGGCGGATACGCTCATTGGCCCGAATGACGACATCCTGCTGCCCAAGCTCAAGGAGGCACAGAAGACCACCGCGGAGGCGGAACTCGGCATCATCATGGGCCGCGACTGCCGTGACGTTCCCGAGGAGGAGTGGGAGAGCGCCATCGTCGGCTACACCACGATCCTCGACATGACCGAGGAATCCATCCTCAAGGGCAACGACTTCGTGCCCGGCAATCCCCGCTATCTGACCATCGTCAAGAACTTCCCGACGTTCTTCTCCTTCGGCCCCCAGCTCGTCACGCCCGACGAGGTGCCCGACGTGCTCAAGTTAGAGGTCCAGAGCGTCCATAACGGCGAGATCCACGCGAAGAACACCGTCGATCACATGACGCACGTTCCGTCCCGCCTCGTTTCCCTGCACTCGAGCATCCAGGGCTGGTACGCCGGCGACGTGCTCTCCACCGGCACCCCGCGCGCGTTCCACATTCAGGACGGCGACATCGCCGAGTGCCGCATCGTCGGCCCCGACGGCTTTGAGATGGAGCCGCTGAAGAACCCCGTTGTGGATCTCAAGCTGCACTGAGAAAGATCAAAAATTTTAAGATATCAGGAGGAAATTATCATGGATCTGGGTTTGAAGGATAAGGTCGTCGTTTGTATGTCCAGCGCGTCCGGCTTCGGCAAGGGCATCGCGACAGAGTTCGCCCACGAGGGCGCGAAGGTAGTCGTCTGCACCAGCGAGGCGTTCAAGGCGGAGCTCAATCAGGCGGTCGTCGACATCGAGAAGGAGACCGGCAACCGTCCCTACCCCTATATGTACGACGTGCTCAACAATGAGAGCATCGCCGCGATGATCAACAAGGTCGCAGAGGACCTCGGCGGCATCTACGGCCTTGTCAATCATTGCCCCGGCCCGAAGGCCGGCACCTTCGAGGCGCTGACCGAGGCCGACTGGGCGGACGGCTATCAGAAATGCCTGTACAGCTACACCACCGCCATCCGCGCGGCGCTGCCCTACATGAAGCAGGGCGGCGGCGGACGCATCGTCAACTCCACGTCTTCTTCCATCAAGCAGGAGCTGGATAACCTCATTCTCTCCAACACGTTCCGCATGGGCGTGGTCGGCATGAGCAAGACGATGGCGCGCGAGTTCGGTCCGTACAACATCATGGTCAACACCATGGGTCCCGGCCGCATCTACACCGACCGCATCAAGTACCTCAACACGATCCGCGCGGAGAAGGCGGGCATCACGCTCGAGGAGTACAACACCCGCGACGCCGCGAGCTTCCCGCAGAAGCGCTACCAGACGGCGGACGAGTACGCCCGCTCCGTGGTGTTCATCTGCTCTCCCGCGAACAGCGCGATCTCCGGTCAGGTCATCTGCGTCGACGGCGCCATGACCACTGCGTACTAAGCTTATCCTCTCAGCATACGCTGATCTCTCTTACAGGGAAACGGCAGCGGCTCTTTGAGCCGCTGCCGTTTCCTATTCCGTTTACGGATCGCCGACGCCGTTTTCCCGCAGCCACGCGCAGATGGCGGCGTCCTCCGGTCGGTCGTTTTCCCACATCATACCGAAAAAATGGCTGCATATCAAGTTTTTTCTTGTAGAAAGGCGTTGGAATTTCTGCTTTTCTTTTAAGCAAAGCTGCGCTATAATGGGGACAACCGATAAGACGAACGGAGGAAAACACGATGGAAAGCTGGAAGGGAAACCGCACCCCCTCGAACCCGCAGGAGGGCTACTACGTCGGCCTGATGAACGCCTGCGGCTACCGCACAAAGGACCTGGAAAAGCCCGTCATCGGCATCGTCAATTCCTTTACGGACGTCAACCCCGGGCACCGTGCCTTCAAGGAGCTGGTGGGCTACGTCAAGGAGGGCGTGTGGGCGGCCGGCGGTACGCCGGCGGAGTTCAACGTTCCCGCCCCCTGCGACGGCATGGCGCAGGGCGAGGGGATGCACTTCATCCTGCCCTCGCGCGACCTGATCGCCGGCAGCATTCAGGCGATGGCGAGCGCCCACGGCTTCGACGGTCTGGTGTTCCTGTGCTCCTGCGACAAGATCGTGCCCGGTATGCTCATGGCCGCTGCAGCGCTCAACAAGCCCTGTATGTTCCTCACGGCAGGCAGTATGCTGCCCTACGAGGCGGACGAGGGCACCTACGTCACGCCCGACCTCAAGGAATCCATCGGTCAGCGCAACATCGACGCCATCAGCGAGGAGATCTTCACCCGATTCCGTGAGAACATCTGCTTCTCCTGCGGCACCTGCTCGATGTACGGCACAGCAAACACCATGGGCGTATTCGCCGAGGTCATCGGCCTTTGCCCCATCGACAGCACGACCATGCTCTTCTGCTCGTCCGCCAAGTACAAGCAGGCGCGCGACGTCGGCGAGCGCATCGTCACGCTCACGAAGGAGGGGGTGCGTTTTTCCGACATCGTCACCGAGGCGAGCCTCAAGAACGGCCTGCGCCACGTCGCCGCGACCGGCGGCTCGACGAACGCCCAGCTCCACATCTGTGCGCTCGCGCGCGTGATGGGCATTCCGATGGACCTCGCGGCCTTTGACGCGATCCAGCGCGACGTGCCCTGCGTCGCGAAGTTCAAGCCGTCCTCGAAATTCAATATGTACGACTATTACAAGGCCGGCGGCGTGGGCGCGACGATGAAGGCCATCGAGCGCTATCTCAACCCCGACGCGCGTCTGGCGACGGGCGGCACGGTGGGCGAGTTCCTCGCCCGCTTCCGCCGCAGGGTCGATCCCGAGATCATCCACACGGCCGACGAGCCGCTCTACCCCGACGGCTGCTTCGCCGTGCTGCACGGCAATCTTGCGCCGGACGGCTGCATCGTGAAAAAGAGCGGCGTGGTGCCCGAGATGTTCCACCACCGCGGCCCCGCGGTCTGCTTCGACTCCGAGGAC
>ERZ857922.1856-NODE-1856-length-23674-cov-4.448537_pt1 | contig 23674 bp, 23 predicted proteins | sample MGYA00519579_ERZ857922 | MGnify/ENA primary metagenome ERZ857922 (study PRJEB31778, sample SAMEA3449375) | human gut metagenome | biome: human gut; feature: human-associated habitat; material: faeces | place: United Kingdom | collected 2010/2012 ... | reverse complement strand
TTTTTGAAATCTCGCTAACAATATCTGCTTTAGTCATGTCTATAAATTAATTAATGATTTGGACCTATTAATTTTTTGGAATGCAAATATATAGCTTTTTATTTAAGTGGGAAAAGAATTGCCCGCCATTTTTTAATAAAAAAGATTCCTTACAATTCATTATATCTGTGTATGTTTGCATTAATCAACGAGTTGAGAGTTTCAAAACTACAAAAACAGGACATTTTAACGCAAATGGAAAACGAATTGGAAGTCAGCCATATTTTGCTGGCCTGGTATAAAACGAATAAGAGGATGCTGCCCTGGCGGGAATCGTCCGACCCGTATATAATTTGGATATCGGAAATTATCCTTCAACAAACCCGTGTCGCTCAGGGGATGGACTATTTTTACAGGTTCACCGAACGCTTCCCGGATGTCGCTTCCCTGGCAGCGGCGGAAGAGGATGAGGTGCTGAAATATTGGCAGGGGTTGGGTTATTATAGCCGTGCCCGTAACCTGCATGCTGCCGCTAAGAGTATCATGGAACAGTTTGGCGGCGTTTTCCCCCGGGAATATAAAGAGATATTGTCTTTGAAAGGTATCGGTGAATATACGGCTGCTGCCATTGTGTCTTTCGTATGGAATAAGCCTTATCCGGTTGTCGACGGGAATGTGTACCGTGTCTTATCCCGGCTGTATGCGGTCGACACGCCAATTGATAGCACACTGGGAAAGAAACAGTTTGCGGAATTGGCCGCTCTTGTGATGAATCCCAAATATGCGGGGACGCATAACCAGGCGGTTATGGAGTTCGGGGCCTTGCAATGTGTTCCTCAGAATCCGGATTGTGAAGTTTGCCCGTTGAAGGAACGTTGTATGGCCTATGCTTCGGGTAATGTGCAAGCGTTTCCGGTCAAGCAGAACAAGGCGAAAACACGGCCCCGTTATTTTCATTATCTATACATTATATATAAGGGGCAAACCTGGCTTTCGCGCCGGGGCAAAAAAGATATCTGGGAAGGGCTTTATGAATTCCCATTGATCGAGACGGCGGAACCGATGGATTTTGTCGGATTGCAGCAAACGGAAGTGTACCGGAAACTGTTTGACGGTGCCGGTCGGATGAATGTTTCCGTCGATATGTCCGAGGTGAAGCATGTCCTTTCCCACCAGGTTCTTTATACGACATTTTACCGGGTCGAGATTGAAAAAGTGACGGACGCATTGAATTCGTATCTGGCTGTTCCGTATGAAGATATCGAACGTTATGCCGTTCCCCGCCTGGTACATATTTATTTGGAGAAATTAAACGGAAATTTGTCTGAATGATCGAATTTATGTTTCTTTGTAAGATATTAAAAGAATTACAACTATGTCATTGAATAAAGTCATATTGATTGGTAACGTGGGCAAAGATCCCGACGTTCGTTATTTCGACAGCGGTACGGCCGTTGCAAACTTCCCTTTGGCAACTTCCGAAAGAGGTTACACACTGGCAAACGGTACGGTTGTGCCGGAGAGGACAGAATGGCACAATATCGTGGTTCGCCGCGACCAGGTTGCTTTTGTTGAGAAATGGGTGAAGAAAGGTTCGGGTGTTTATGTAGAAGGAAAGATTCGTACCCGCAGTTATGACGACCAGAGCGGTGTGAAACGTTATGTGACTGAAATTCATGCAGACCGTATTGAATTTTATAATACGGGCACACGTCCGGCCGACGGTACGACTACGAATGCCGGAAATGGTTTCCAGCAAGGCGGACAACCACAGGCAACACAGCAGGCTACGTCTTACCAGCAACCGGTATCGCAACAGCCGGATATGTCATCAGATTCAAACAGTGCGGATGATCTTCCGTTCTGATATTGTTTAACTAATACGGTTCCCCTTGGACTCAGACTATTATTTATCGGGCTTATTCGATCAGGTTACTATACAGGCGCTCACAGCAGGCCCTGTTATAGCGTTAAGCCTTGCTTGTTTACTGCTGTTGGTGTCCGGCTTCGTGTCGGCATCGGAAGTGGCATTCTTTTCTCTTTCCCCGGGTGATATAAACGACATCCGGGAGGAGAATTCGCCTTCGGACCCGTTGATCCGGAAATTACTGGACCGCTCCGAATATTTACTTGCGGCTATTTTGATTGCCAATAACTTTGTGAACGTGGCCGTGGTTATGCTTTGTACCTACGGTATCAATTCTTTGATCAATTTCTCGGCTGTCCCTGTCTTGGGTTTCATTCTTGAGACAATCGTACTGACCTTTTTGCTTTTACTTTTCGGCGAGATCATGCCTAAGATTTACGCACAGAAAAATTCGCTCCGTTTCGTTCGCCGTTCCGCTTCGGTGTTGAATATGGTGGAACGCCTCTGCCGTCCGCTTTCGGTGGTATTGGTTAATTCTACTTCTATTATCAACAAGGCGCTGGTGAAGAAAAAATATGACTTGTCGGTCGATGAGTTATCCAAGGCTTTGGAGTTGACCTCTAAAGAGATTCCGGAAGAGAAAGAGATGCTGGCTGAGATCATCAAGTTCTATAATAAGACGGCCGATGAGATCATGACGCCCCGTTTGGATATGGAGGACATCGAGATAAAGACCAGTTTTCGTAATGTGATCGATTTCATTATCAAATCCGGTTATTCGCGAATCCCTATATATGCCGAATCGGAAGATAATATTAAAGGTATCCTTTATATAAAGGATTTGCTTCCTTATATAGAAAAGCCGGATACATTCCGCTGGCAGAGCTTGATTCGTCCGGCTTACTTTGTTCCCGAAACAAAGAAGATCGACGACCTGCTGGAAGAATTTCGTACCAATAAGATTCACATGGCGATTGTGGTGGATGAGTTTGGCGGTACATCCGGTATCGTGACGATGGAAGACATTTTGGAGGAAATTGTCGGCGAGATTTCGGACGAATATGATGAAGATGAAAAGCAGTTTGTCCGTCTGGCGGACGGCAGCCTGATCTTTGAAGCCAAGATTTTATTGACAGACTTCTTCCGTGTTATCAATACAGACCCGTCTGAGTTCGGCAAACTGACGGAAGATGTAGAAACGCTTGCCGGGCTTTTGCTGGAAATAAAAGGTGACTTCCCGCGCCGCAGGGAGATCATTGATTATGGCAAGTATCGTTTCCAGATTCTGGAAATGGATAACCGGAGAATCCTGAAAGTGAAATTCAACTGCATTTCAGAAATAGAGAAAGAAGGAGAGGAGTGATGAAACAGATTCTGTCCGGTATGGTTTTCCTTTGTATCCTGTTGTGCTGTGTGTCTTGTACGGAATATACACCAAAACCGCGTGGTTATTTCCGTATCGAGCCGCCTCAGGCACGTTATCAGGTTTTGCCTCTGGACAGTTTGCCCTACTCATTCAATGTATCTCAGTTGGCTATTGTCGAGCTGCCGGAGATTGGAAGTCCTGAAGGATGGATCAATTTGTCTTATCCTTCATTGGGTGTGAAGATTTATTGCAGTTATTTACCCGTCACTCGTTCTACTTTGCAAATAGCAGAGAATGAATCGCGTTCCCTGGTTTCCCGCCAGGCGAAGCAGGCGAAAGCGGTAAAGGAACAAGCCTATAGCAACCCGGATGAACGGGTGTATGGCTCTCTTTTCCTGTTGGATGGGGAGTCTGCTTCTCCTGTACAGTTTATGCTGACCGACAGTGCCTCGAACTTCTTTCGGGGTGCTTTATATTATGATTGTGTACCGAATGCCGATTCGTTGGCACCGGTTACAGATTATCTGAGAAAAGATATTATCGAGTTGATACAATCCTTTAGCTGGAAAAAGTAATGCCTGTCCTGTTTAAATACACAGAGCCGTTGTTGGGTGTCTGGAAGATTGAAGAAAGTTCGGAAGAATTGCTGTCGATGCTGGAACAGTCATCCGAATATCTCCCTTTCCTGCAACAGATAAAAACGGAAAAACGTCGTCAGGAATGGCTGGCGTCTCGTGTTCTCCTGAAAGAGTTGGCGGGAGAGGAGTTGCTGATCGCTTATCATGACGATGGCGCTCCTTACTTACCCGATTCATCTTTATCCCTGAGTATTTCCCATACGAATGGCTATGCGACAGTGTTATTGCAAGAGCAGGGAGCGGTTGGTATAGATATAGAATACCGTTCAGACCGGGTATTAAAGATACGTAGCCGTTTTATGTCTCCGGAAGAGAATGCATCGGTCGGTCCGGATTATGAAACAGAGCATCTGCTTGTCCATTGGTGTGCCAAGGAGGCTTTATTCAAGATGATCCGGCAACAGGATGTTGACTTTATAGAACATCTGCATGTGGAGCCGTTTACTTATACCGGTTCCGGAGAGTTTTGGGCGTTTGAAACCCGGACTCCCGAGCGAAAGTCGTATGTTCTGAGCTATAAAGTATTTCCGGAGTTTGTTCTTGTTTATAGTATCCCTTCCTGCTTTGGCAATCCGGAATAGAGAGGTTGGTTTTATCCGTTCGCAACATTCTACCGATAGCTTTGTTCTAAATGATAGAGAAGTATATTTATATAAATTGTTGAGTAAATAATAAAACAGGAGTATTATATATTAGGAGAAAAGTGTATCATAATATATGATATTTTATTTTCATAATATATGCGATTCTAATATCATAATATATGATACTGTGATCCGCAATAAGGGAACACGATGTTACTATGTCAACGATATAGATAGGGAAAGGATATGGGACGGAACAAGAAGATCATAAAATACATTTTCCCGGCAATAGGATTGCTGGCGGTGCTTCTGACTGTCCTGAACCTGTACCTGAGCAACCGCCTGGAAAGATATTTGAAAGTAGAACTGAGCCGTCGTACCGCTGAGGCTACGGATGGATTCTATAACCTGTCGTTCGATGACCTTTCGATCGGTTTTGTGAAAGGGGAACTGAAGATCGAAGGCGTCAGGCTGATGCCTGATTCAACTGTGTTTCAACAGTGGAAAGCTATTGACAGCCTTCCCCGTACTTATGTGAAAGCGGAGATCGGCATGATAGATTTCAAAGGTGTAAACCTTACCTGGCGGTGGAGTTATAAGGAATTGCATTTTAATACGTTTGAGATAAAAGATCCACGGATAGAAGTTTTCGATTCTTATTATTCGGGGCGTGTGGAGAAAAAGGTCCGGCATGCCGATACCAAATCATTGTATGAAGTAATCTCTCCTTATATAAATGTGTTGAGCGTGCGGACACTGAATCTGTCGAACGCCAGCGTATCCTATACTGTCGAGAATCCTGTGACACCGATCGTCTATGGGCTTGATGATGTCAGCTTCCGCGCTTACGGTTTTCTGTTGGATAAGAACTCGTCACAGAGCGGAAAGTTACTCTATTGCGATAACTTTGAATTTGTGACGAACCAACCGCAGACGCTGCTGGCCAATAACGACTTTCTCCTTAAAACAGACAGCATAAAACTCAGTACGCAGGATTCGATTATTTATATAGAGAAGATACGATTGATTCCGCAGGATAGTTTATGGACGGAGACTAAACAACGTCCGGACAGCTATGTCGATGCACAGGTCCGGACAGTGGAAGTCAACGGAATCCGTTTTAAACGAGAAGATGCACTGAATTATCTGACTGCCCGTTCTTTTGAAATATCTTCGTCGGACATTCAGGTATTTAATCTGGCCGCTAATGCCCCGGCAGCGAAAAAAGCGACAGGCCATGCTACAAAGATCGATACGGATTCTTTGGTACAGGCTTTATCTTTATATGACATAATATCGCCGGTATTGCATAGCGTTTCTATCCGGACTGTCGGAATCGATGCCGCCAAAGTTACTTATTCACAAGCCGTAAAAGATTCAGTGGAAGTCTATAAACTGGATAACTTCAATTTCCGGGCAAACGACTTCCTGGTTGATTCGGTTTCGGAAGAGAAGCATGGTTTGTGGTATTCCCGTAGTTTCGTCTTTGAAGCAACCGGCATCAGTGGGGAGATGACGGCACGCAACCACCGTTTCGATATTGCCCGTATGGTATTGAATACGGAGTCCGGCGATTTCAATATAGAGAAAATCCGCCTGAAGCCTATAAAAGTAAATTCCCGGAAAGACTATATGTCTGGTAGCATTGACACAATCGGTATCAGGGAATTGCTTTATGATAAAGGGATCAGTGCCGACCTTTTCAAGATAGATCATCCGGTTATCTATTATTATAAATCCCCGTCTTATGCGAAGAAAAGCAAGGAAACGAAGCTGCCGGTAAATCCGAGGGCGGATGTGGAAAGTATTCTGAATCCGTTATTGCAATATTTGTCTATTAAACGGATCAATCTGAATCATGCGTACGTAACATTGAATGACAGAAGCGTTCCTGATCCGATAATCTATAAGCTGAAGGATTTCAATTTCTATGCCACCCGTTTCCTGGTGGATGACAGTACGAACCGGAGTGGAGGGCTGTTCTTTGTCTGTGATCATTTTGGTTTCAGTTTCAAAGACTTCGACAATTATTTGCCGGGAAAAGCCTACCGTCTGGCTGTCCGAAAAGGTAATTTCTCTACGGCAAAAGGCATATTGGGATTACAGGACGTGAAACTGCTCCCGCAAGACTCTTTATGGCAAATGGGAGCGAGTTCATATCTTCGTATAGAGACTCCGATGATTTCTGCGACCGGTCTGAACCGTCTGCCTGAGAATTTGCTTCAGCGCCTGGATGCTGCTTCGCTGCATGTCGAATCACCCGATATCCGCTTGATGAAAAAAGACGGAAGCCTGTTACAGGTATCACTTCAGGACTTGGGTATCGATAAAGTCGTGTGGGACAGTTTGCATTTTTCTGTTGGTTCGATAAACCTGTCAGATCCGGTTGTCAGTTATCAGGCCGGGACTTCTCCCGATACGATAAAGACAAAAAAGAAATCTCCCGCCGTCCTATCGGATGATATTTATGAGGCAGTCGGTCGGTTTACGCCTGACCTTTCACTGGGAAAACTGACAGTCTCCAATGCCGTATGGAATCGTGATACGGCAAACCTGTTTCTTGAAGGACTGCATGTCAATGTTAGGAACCGGACATTCGGGCTGAAGACTGTCCGATTCGATACCAAAGACCTGGCATTCCCGTTGGATAATGGTTTTTATACCTTGAAGATAGGAAAAGTCAATCTGGATAATACCGAGCTGAATCTGGAAGATATCCATTTGGTTTCTGCCTATCCGAAAATGGAATTTGCTTACCGGCAGCCAAAGCATCAGGATTGGTTTGATGTCAAAGTCGGCCGGTTGGGATTGTCGGGAATCGATTTGCCGGCTTACTTCTCGGAGAAAGTGGTCCGGATAAAAAATGTAGAGGTTGACAATGCCGAACTTCAGAATTTCAAGAACCAACAGATTGCCGTGCCCCGCCGTATCGTACCGATGATCTATTCCGGTTTGCAGAAGGCACCGGTGAAAATGGCTATCGACAGTCTTCGTGTAAATAACTTTTCCGTTGTCTACGAAGAATTGTCAAAGAAAGGGATACAACCGGGTAAACTGTTTTTCACGGAAATGAACGGGAAATTCTCCGGCTTCACCAATGTCGTTTCCTATCCGGACCAGTATATCCGTCTGGATGCAAACGGTAAATTAATGGGGAAAGGATATTTTACCGCCACCTGGCAGCTTCCGGTCGATTCCCTGAACGATCGTTTCCTGCTGGATGCGCATATGGAGGACTTTGATCTGACTGCATTGAACCAACTGATCACGCCGCTTGCCTTTGCTAAAGTGGAGAGTGGCAAGCTGGTCGACTTTACATTCAGTACTGAAGCCTCCACTAAAGGTGCCACTGTCGATATGCTATTTCTTTACAGGGATCTGAAGGCTGAAATAATGAAAGAGAAAAACGGGGAAGTGATCGATAATAAATTCCTGTCACGTTTGGCTAACCTGGTGCTGAAACATGATAACCCTGACCATCCGAAACAGGGAACATACAGCCCCCGCTATTCCCATCTGACGATAGAACGGGATCCGTATCATTCCACATTTAACTATCTATGGCAAATCCTCCGTCCGGCATTGACTGAGTCGGTCGGTGTTTCTAAAAAGGTGCAGGATGTTGCCAAAGGAGTCTCCGGCTTCTTTACAAAAGTGAAGAATTTCTTCCATCCCGGAAAGAAAAAGCAACAAAAGCAGCCTGTATCCGGACAAAATGAACCGGCAGGTGAACTAATTCCCGAATAAACTGTTTTATCTATAACAGGGTGTTGTTTTGTAGATAGAAAATAAATTATGGAATATGATATTGTTCACCATCCGGAAAAGTATCGCTTTGAAATAAAGCAGGATGGTTTAACTGCCTTTGTGCAGTACAGGCTTGTTGGTAATAATCTGGATATTATTCACACAATAGTTCCGGTTCCTCTGGAAGGTCAGGGAATAGCCGCTTCACTGGTGAAAGCGACTTTTGACTACGCAATAGAAAATCAATTGAAACCCCGGGCTACCTGTTCTTATGCAGTTGCCTGGCTAAAAAGACATCAGGAATATGCAAAATAACGAATTTGAAGAAGATTATCCTTTAATTGTAACACCCAGCAGATGGGCTAATTCCAATGCTTGTAAAGAGGTGACTGTTGCTCCGCGTAATTCACAGCCGATGATAGGACTTATCCGGATGCCGGATATGTCGCAGCTACTGAAGTCGACACCTTTTAAGGATGTACGGTAAAACTCAGCTTCCTTGAGATCACTCTCATGAAAGTTCACGCTGGCATACTGACCGTTCTCAAAGGAACTGTTTCGCAGGTCGCATCGGTCGAAACTGACATATTTCAGTTTACTCATGCTCAGATTGAGGTATTCTGCCTTGCAGTTGCTGAAAACAATATGGTTTAGCGCTGATTCGGAAAAGTTTGTCCCGATCAGTTTGCATTCGATAAATTCGATACGGTGAAAACCGGAACCGGAGAAATTCATATTAGACAGGTCGCAGTTCTTGAAGATGATATCACTGAACTGCGATTTTTTTATACCGCAACCGATCAGTATGCTGTTTGTAAACAGGCAGTCCTGCATACTCATATTTTCCGTTTTAAATTCGAATACTCTTTGATTCCTGAAAGAATATTCCGCCAGGTCTTCTCCCGGTTGCAGGAACATTTCATCGAGTGTACAGTCTTCTTTTAATACTTTAGTTATCCGGGGTGCAGTGATCTTCATCTTTTATATTATTTTTGAGCGGGTAAAGATAACGATTTAGATCCGTATTTTATGAAACCGGTGTCGATATCGTTTTATCCCTTGCAGAAATATTCTTATTTCGGTTGCATAATAATCGTTACATTTGTACTGTAATCGTTCCTGTTGAACGAATTAAAAAATAATATGGTTTATGGAAGATAAAAAGAACGGATACAAAAGCAAACATTATGATTTCCCGACTAAACGTTATTGTCAGACGCTGGACCTGAAAGATGATCCGGAGTTAATCAAAGAATACAGGAAAAGACATGGGCAGGAATGTTACTGGCCCGAAATAGGCGAGGGGATTAAAAGTGTTGGAATCCTGGAGATGGAAATTTATCTGTGCGGGAACCGTTTGTTCATGATCGTGGAAACACCGCTCGATTTTGATTGGGATACGGCATTCAGCCGTCTCGCCGGTTTACCCCGTCAGGCTGAGTGGGGAGAATATATGTCTGTTTTTCAACAGGCTGACCCGGGTGCTAGTTCCGCAGAGAAATGGCAGTTGATGGAACGTATCTTTCATGTGTATGAATAGCTTATAATTTGTTTTTATACATGACGGAAGTCTGTCCTGTATATCTTTTGAAAAGGCGATATCAGGTGAAGATTTGTCTGATCTGGCCGTCAGCGATTAGCATGTCCATAATAGGAGAGCCGTTTACTTTGGTTTTCATGATTCCTTTTTTATAGGATTCGCATTGTAGTGCCAGAGGGATACCTCCCGAAAGTTCTATCTCATTTCTTTATCCGTTTGCAAGATAGGGTTTTTACATAGAAGCAACCTGCCGTTTGGATAGGATGGGGCTGTAAGCCAGATAATTCTTATTGTTAGCATAAATAAAAAGCAGGGAACCGCCTTTTATCGTGTTGATAATAGGCTTGCTTACAGCCTGTGGCAGGGCCGGACAGCCGAAACTGCGTCCCAGGCGGCCGGATGAAGCAATTACGGAAGGATTGGAGTAAGCAGCTCCGTGGATAACGATCGCCCGTTCTTTGGCGCGGTCGTTGATCCCTTTTTCCAATCCGTTCAGGACAAGTGAGTAACCGTTCTTTCCCTGATAGGTGTTTTCTGTCAGGAAGAACCCCAGTGAACTTTTGAGGGAACCGTTCTCGTTGGAAAAGGAGGTGGCATAATTCCCTCCGCTATTCTTTCCGTGTGATACCAGCGAAGAGAATAATAATTTTTTATGCCTCATGTCGAATACATAAAAACGCTCTTCGGTCGAAGGCTTACTGAAATCGACCAGTGTAAGGATCTCTTTCGTTTTATCTTCGATTTTATGGTATCCGGTGATTGCTTGTTCGAATGCCTCAAAGTTTACCACCCCATCCAGTTGCATCTCCTGGTACAACTGCCGGCAGCTTGAAACTTCATGGATGACCGGTTCCGTACTTCTCATTTTTGAGAAGTTTACCGGGATAAACAATAGGAACAGATAGATGAAAACTTTGTGCATGTCTGTGTGAATCAGACTGCAAAGTTAGAATTTTTAATCGAAAACAAAAACAAGAGTCTCATAAACCGGTGCCCAGTCGTAGATGAATTTAGCATGTGAAGTAGCATTCCTGACACACATATGGGAGCGGGGAGTGGTTCCCAACGTCGAACTGTATTCGATCAGTGACTTGCGCGGAGCATTGACGGGTACCCCGTGGATATACCCCCCGTTTGTGAAGCGGCTGGCATACGGAGCAAAGCCTCCTGTCTCCGTGGTACCGTCCACCAGATAGATCATGCGGGGTTTCTTTTCCTGGATAATATATACTCCGGGAGGCGTTTCCTGGGCATAGGGTGGCCTGTGCAGTCCGGTTGTAGCCGGGTTCATGCTTCTGACCAGCCATTTGTCGCCTTCCTGTTCCAGTGTCGCGATATTCTGATTCCGGGTATCTACAAAGACAGCTTTTTTGAAGACGATCGTATCAGGAATCGTCTGGATATATTTTTTAGGGATCATCCACTCTTTTCCGGTGTGCACGGAAGCAACCCTGGTGAAATTCGTATAGTCTTCCAGATGTTTTACCAGGGCACCGTCCCTGCCGTAGAGTTCGGGCACCGCAGTGTCTGTTGTCAGGTAGAGCGGTATTCCCTGGAAGCGTTCGACGCCCAGCGAGTCGGCTATACGGCGGTATGAATCTCTGTGATAGTTTTTTACCAATGGTGCTTCCCCGTTTTTATTTCTGTAATTCTGGAGGATCGACCAGGTGGCCGGTTCTTTCTGGATGGATTCGAGCCAGGTTAGGCGCTCCTTTATCTTTTCCCACTGGAACTCCCGTGTCGTATCTTTATACGGATAAGTGTCTTCCAGAGTATGCTGGTCGTAGAGCAATTCCTTTTCAATGATTATTTCTTTAGGGACAGTATCTATTATTTCCGTTACTTCTACAGTCGCAGAGTCTGGTGCAGGTTGTCCGTCAGTAATCGGCTTATCCGTTTTGCCGGTACAGAAACTCAGCAGAATAAGGCAAAATACCGGAAGTATAGCAGTTTTCTTCATCCCAATTATCTTTTTTGTGAATATACGGTTTTTTATTGGAATACCGACAAATCCTGACAGGAAAAGAGGTTATCCCAAACCGGAATAACCTCTCCACTTTTTACTCTGTAAAACGTGAGTGGTCCTCCTCACTTAATCATATTTAATAACGCTGACCGGACAGCTTTCGGCTGCTTCTTTGATCTCTTCCTCGTAATCGTTGAAGTCTACTCCCTCGTTTACGCGGGAACGATCCGTCACATGAAAAACCTCCGGGCAGATGCCTTCGCAAGTACCGCAAGCGATACAGTCTTCTTCTATCCAAACACTTTTAATAGCCATAGTTTCTATACCTTTAAGATGATTATATTTTAATAACAGCTATGGATGGGAAAATGTTGATATATACCATATACCAAAGTGTTTCTAATTAAAACTAATTTAACTCTTTACTCACTTTGTTTTAAAATTATTTTACTACGTTTACAGCATAGAAAAAATCATTGATTAACTATTTATAAACTAAGAAACAACATGGATAACGCTATTTTTAGATTTCCTAAGCCTATTAATGAGCCGGTAAAATCGTATGCACCCGGATCGAGTGAAAAAGCAGCTTTGAAAAAAACGTTAGCTGAACTCTCAAATGAAGAATGGGATATTCCTTTGATCATTGGCGGAAAAGAAGTCCGTACGGGTAATACCGGTAAAGTGGTTATGCCGCACGACCATCATCATGTGCTGGCTACTTACCATAAAGCCGGCGAGAAAGAGGTGCAGATGGCCATCGACGCCGCTATGAAGGCGCACAAAGAATGGTCTGAACTGCCCTGGGTTGAACGTGCTTCCGTTATGTTAAGGGTGGCTGAACTCTTTGCTACAAAATATCGTTATCTGTTAAATGCCTCAGTGATGCTGGGACAGAGCAAGAACCCGTTCCAGGCGGAAATCGATGCTCCCTGCGAACTGATCGACTTCCTGCGTTTCAGTACGTTCTATGCCAGCCAGGTATATGCCGACCAGCCTTATTCGGAAACGGGTATCCTGAACCGTATGGAATACCGTGCCCTGGAAGGTTTCGTGTTCTCGTTGACACCGTTTAATTTTACTTCTATCGCCAGCAACCTGAATATGGCTCCCGCCATGATGGGTAATGTGGCTGTCTGGAAACCGTCTACTACGGCTATCCATTCAAACTATCTGTTGATGAAGGTATTCCAGGAAGCCGGACTTCCGGATGGTGTTGTCAACTTTATCCCTGGACAGGGGAGCGTGATCGGTAAGGTGATAACTGCCAGCCGCGATCTGGCAGGTTTCCATTTCACAGGTTCTACTGCGACATTCAATACGCTATGGCGCCAGATGGGCGAGAACCTCGGCCATTATAAATCTTATCCGAAGATTGTCGGTGAAACGGGCGGTAAGAATTTTATCTTTGTTCATCCGTCTGCTCCGGCATTGGATGTGGCGACTGCTATCGTTCGTGGTGCGTTCGAATATCAGGGTCAGAAGTGTTCTGCCGGATCACGTGCCTATATCCCGGCTTCTTTATGGAAAGATGTAAAAGAGATGGTAGGCGATATGCTGAAAGAGATCAAGATGGGTGACGTGCAGGATTTCACGAACTTTATCAATGCGGTGATCGATGAGGCTTCATTCGATAATATCATGAGTTATATCAACTATGCGAAACAATCTCCGGATGCTGAGATCGTCTTTGGCGGTAATGGCGACAAGTCAGTAGGTTATTTTGTTGAACCGACTGTTATCCAGACAACAGATCCGATGTTCAAGAGCATGGTGGAAGAAATATTCGGTCCGGTGATCACTATTTATGTATATGACGATAATAAATATGAGGAAACATTGGAGTTGTGCGACCGTACTTCTCCTTATGCCCTGACCGGTTCGATCTTTGCACGCGACCGTTATGCTATCGACGTGGCATTCAATAAACTGCGCTATGCTGCCGGTAACTTCTATATCAATGATAAGCCGACCGGTGCCGTTATTGCACAGCAGCCGTTCGGTGGCTCGAGAGCTTCCGGTACGAATGACAAGGCCGGTGGCCCGTTGAACCTGATCCGCTGGACGAATCCTCGTTGTATCAAGGAGGCTTTGGTTCCGCCTACTTCTTACGGTTATCCGTTCTTAGGAGAAAAATAACATATCAGCTGGCAGTTGACAAGTGACAGTTGACAGGTAATATGCTTCGAAATTGTTTACTGTCAACTGTCATCTGTCAACTTTAAAAATCAGATACTATGTTAGACTTTAATAATACCGAGATTGCATTTTCATCCAAATCGCAGTCTGAATTGAGAAACGCTTACTTACTCTTCAATACAATAAAATATCCGTGGCTGGTAAAATGTGCCAGTTTTGGAAGTAATATCGCCTTAAAGATTCATTTCCCTTTAGCATGGGCTGTAAAGCCAACTTTATATAAACAGTTTGTCGGTGGTGAGACATTACAGGATTGTACCAAAGCGATCGACCATCTCCGACAGTTTAATGTGCGTTCTACCCTTGACTTTTCAGCCGAAGGCGAGCAGACTCCTGAAGGTATCCAGGCTACATTTGAAGAAACACTACGTTCAATCGATTTTGCCAAAGGAAATGATAACCTGGCTTATGCCGTATTCAAACCTTCTACTATAACGACCGATGAACTTCTTGCCAAGGCTTCTGAAAAACGGGGCGAACTGACCATCGAAGAAGTAAAAGCCTTCCGCGAATTTAAAGAACGCTTTATGGCTTTCTGCCAGCGTGCTTATGAGAACGATGTCCGTCTGATTGTCGATGCGGAAGATTACTGTTTCCAGGATGCGCTGGATGAACTGACCGACGAGGCGATGCGGAAATACAATAAGAAACGTGCGATCGTATTTGCTACCTTGCAGATGTATCGTCATGACCGTATGCCTTACCTGCGCCGTATTCTGGATGATGCCAAAGAAAAAGGATATATCGCCGGTGTCAAGTTCGTGCGTGGCGCTTATATGGAGGCCGAACGTGCGCGTGCTGCGGCTTTGGGTTATCCCGACCCGATCTGCAAGGATAAAAAGGCGACCGATGAGAATTTCGATGCGGCTGTTCGTTTTACCATGGACCATCTGGAGCATTTCGAGATGTTTATGGGAACGCATAATGAGGAAAGTAATTATAAACTGGCTAAGCTGATAGATGAGAAGGGTCTCAAACGGGATGATTCCCGTATCTTTTTTGCCCAGTTGCTGGGGATGAGCGATAATATCTCATTCAATCTGGCCCATGAGGGATTTAATGTAACCAAGTATGTGCCTTATGCTCCGGTAAGAGACGTATTGCCTTACCTGATCCGGCGTGCTGAAGAAAACACTTCGGTCGCAGGGCAGACCAGCCGTGAACTGAAGATGTTGCAGTCAGAATTGAACCGGCGTAAGAAGATGAATCGATAAACACTCACAGAATGTTTTCGGTATTTTGTTTGCCATTTGCAATATGCCGATGCAATGCATTGTTAAACAGTTATATATACTATTGCAAATGCTTTTTCTGTTTGCAATGTTGTTTGTCATTTGCCATAATCAATCGTAAGAGGAATGATGGCAAATGGCAAATAGTATGGCAAATAGAATAGTTATTTGCCATGTCTTATTATGCTTATTGATAGGATATTATAGAAGTATATTGCAAATGGCAAATAAATACTGAAAACATTGTGTATAAAAGATGTTTTATCATGTATCACTTCTGAAACTATTGCTCTCTTCCGGTCTGAGTAAATCAAACCCTATAATAAACTAATTGTTAACTCCTTACTTAGTATAACTACCCTGTACAGGATAATCGATTAGCCTGTACACCTTGGTGGATTATCCTGTACACCTTGGCTGGCTATCCTGTACACCTTGCCAATAATATAGGGGGCAGTTTATATAGTTAATAAAGAAAGTAAGTGAAAATACTATATAACATCCTGTAAATAAACACACAAGACTGGCACCTACGAAAGGATCATAGGCAATGAGATTGGTTAATTGAGTTGAATTGCATTTTAATTTTAATTCGATTTTTAGCAGTAAAATAGAGCGGTACTTTAATTACAGTTGAATTTTTCAGTACGTTTTTAATCTAGTGTATAGTGTTTACTATTTATTACTTTCTATATCACCTATATCATAAAGCCGATCTCTTTTTTGATTAAAATCTTCTAAATCATAATATAGCTTTTCCATAATGGGCAAATAGGGTTTTATGATACTTTCTAATTCTTTTACAACATCCAAATTGTTTTTGAATGACTCAAGTAATTGTTTCTTATCTATTTGCTTATTTATATAAGCATCTATATATTCGAACAAATCGCCATAATAATAATGATGGCAATATTTTAGGCTCATATCTATGTTTCCAATGAAATCTATGATGTTATCATATAACCTTTTAACCTTATTGGCCTTTGTTAGATATTCAAAGACTCTCATTTCTTGTTGAAAAAGGGCGAACTCCTCATCACTAAATAGTAATGGATATTCTCTTTTGCAGTTTAAATGCTTATTATTCAGTTCTTTTCTATTTAATTCATTAACATTTGAAATAATCCCTTTTTCATCTAAGGGACATGTTGGGGACAAAATTGGGGGACAACCCGTTTTTTCTTCATGTTTCATGTCAGAGGGGACATTCTTTAACATCTCTCCATTTCCTGTAATAAGCCACTCTATACTAAGATTTGGATATATTCGTACTATTCTCTCTATTATATCAGAGCCGATAGAACCTGAATTTCTAACCATTTTACTGAAATAACTATTAGAAATCCCCAGTTTAGTAGCAATGCTATTCAATGAAACCCCTGTTTTCGTAGCATATTCTTGAAGCCTGTGTATAGTTTTCGTATTATTTTCTTGCATATGTCGTAAATTGGTTAGAACTTTGCGGTAAAGTTAGTAATAATTCTTGATAAAGTAAATAAGAAATGATAGACAGAAACGAATTGAGAAAAAAAGTTCCTTACGGATATTGCAAAAAGATAGCAATAAGAGCGGGGGGTAATCCGACACAAGTTTCAAATTATTTTTCAGGAAAAGGAAATAGCGAACGTGTCGAAAATGCAACATTGGAAATTCTAACGGAACTATCAGAAAGAAAAAAACGATTATTGGGAAATATTGAATAATGAGCGAATGTGTAAAAATAGTTGGAAATGATGTTTTTATTTCGTTCAAGTCTCTTGAAAATAAGTACGGTATAAGTAATGAGGTCTTGAAGAAATGGAAAACGAGAAAGATTGGGAAACGTATTCTTGTAAGAGAAGATATTTACATTCTCTATGATACAATTCCAATACCATCTCGAAAAAAACTCCCATCCAAAGATGATTTGCTCATATTAGCTAAGCAAGAGGCAAGCGACAAAGAAACCGATCAAATGTATATTCGCATGGAACAAGCATACAACAAAGGCTTTGCCCCGTATCAGGACAAATACAAGTCTATAGGTATTATGGGCGAAAAGATTGTCAAGTACGCCCGCCATCATGTTGTATGGGTAGAAATACTGGCGATCCGGGAAGAATACAAACATGGGCGTTTTCCACTCCGAAAAGTTTGGGAAGCCTACAAACGTTTATACCCGGATGGTTATGCCTACAACCGTATGAACCCATGTATCAATACCTGCCTGAAAGACGGTATCGAACGGCTTTGTAATAAGCAAATTTTAAATCGACATTTTTCGGTAAAGTTAAATCGACATATGATATTCGAGACCCTCCGTTTATAATATTGATTGTCTTAGGATACTGGTCATCTTTGGCTGGGGGTACCCCCAGCCAAAGATGAGTCTTTTCCGGTTTCAAAAATAGATTTTCGATTTCCCATCCGATAGCTTTGTCCCGAGAGTTTTATTACCTCGCAGTGATATAATAATCGGTCAAGTATAGCGGAAGCGAGTACTTCATCATCCAGTGTTTTTGCCCACTCTGTTGGTGCCTTGTTGGTAGTGATTATCAGCGATGCTTTCTCGTGAAGCGTGTTGATTAGGTTGAAAAATCCTGCAGCATCTTCTTTCTTCACCGGGAAGAGCATGATGTCGTCGATGGCTACCAGATCGGCTTTGAGCAGACGGTTATAGGCACTCATGGCTGAAGGCATCAGGCTTTTCATCTTAATGGTGTTTATGACATCCTCCATCGTAACCATATATGCTTTGTATCCTTGTCCTACGGCCTCATATACGAGGCCTGCGGCGATGAAGGTCTTGCCTGTACCCGATGGTCCCATAAGTATCAGGTTGTAATTCTGCTCGAGCCATCCAAGTCGGCGCAGATCGCGTAGTCTGGGGGCGGTTATACCTTGCGAGTAGTTGTGGTCAAAAAGGTCGAGATCATGCCTTGCCGGCAGAGCCGCCGCTTTCAGACGTCGTTGGAAGTCTTTGCTGTCCCTCTCTTGCACCTCACGGGCCAGCAGGTCATGAAGGAACTCTACATGGGTCTTTCCTTGTTCCTGTGCCAGATGAGCCTCGGATTCCAACAGACGTGGAAGGGCGTATAGCCGCAGGCGTGAGCACAAGCTTCTGATTTGTTCGTTGATTGTCATACGAAGAGTGTATTAAAGATTGATATATCTGTTTTCTCAGGGGTCATGCCGGAGGTGTCTGCCTGGGGTAAAGGTTCCGTTTCCGTCCGCACCTCGATAAGAGCCTCCCCATTATGGACTCTAAGGTACTCGGCTACCTCCATCAGGCGGCATCCGTTAAAGACGCCTGCCTCAAGGCATTGAGTGAAAGACCGGGTAAGTGTGGCATTGGAGTATGCCCCATGCCGGCGGGCTATGAACTGGAGGTTGTCGCGATAGTTGCGAGCCTTATGTACGCGCAGTTGTGAGAGGTATTCGTCAACCACTGCGCTCTGGGGAAGCTCCTTGCGCACAGAAGCCTCATAGTCGTTCAGTGAGGCTTCTCGGTCACGCCGGTGCGAGGTGTTGCTGATCAGGCGTCCCTTGTCACCGCTTATCTTGTGACTGGCAAGGGTTTTGCCCGTATCATGGCTATAGATGTGCAGTTTGCCTTCTTTTTCTTCCAGATAGACAAGCGTCTGATAGCCGCGGTAAGTTCCCGTAGGAACGGTGTAATAGTTGCCCCTGTAATTTATCACGTTGTCCTTGCGCACATGATGTGGCACGAGCTTTTCACAAGGTACTGTAGGGACTCCTTTATAAGGCATGAGATATGTTTTTTCCCTCTCGAACTCATCGGAAGGGACACGACGTATGCCGTGGTGTTCCGTACCGTTGGCTGTACGTTCCAGCCAGCTCAGGACATCCTTGTTCAGCAGGTCGATGTCGATAAACTCACGACCGCGAAGGAAGTTGTACTTCACATATTTGACCACGTTCTCTATCTTACCCTTACTTTGGGGATCGGACTTATGGCAGAATACGGGCTCGAAGCCATGTTCCCGAACCAGGGCACGGAAGCTGCTGGTAAGCACCAGATCGCCAAGGTTTTCCTTAACTAGCAATACCTTGTCCTGATCATAAATGATTTTCCGGGGTATACCTCCGAAGTGCTCAAAGGCCAGTTCATGGGCATAGACAGCAAGTGCGGTGGTAAACGGTGTCCGGCTAAAATACACGAACTTGTACCTGCTCCGGCTCAGGGACACCGCAAAGAAATAGACTTTTAGAGACTGCCCCTGAGAGGTTCGCATCCAGCGCTCGCCGAAATCACATTGGGCGTATTCTCCATAAGGAGTCTCAGGCTGCTTCTCATAGGGACGGTAACTCTTTTCCACCTCTTTGGGCAGATTATGTGTCAAACGAATTCGGTTGATGAAGTTGAAAACCGTTTTGGGAGTAACTGCCGGAAGATCCACAAAATTCTCCTTTAACCTGTCATGGATCTGAGGGGCGGACAGAAAAGGCCATTTAACAAGCTCCTCCACTACATAAGTCTCGTAAGCGTCAAGCTTATGCCCGTAATGCCGGTCATAGCTCTGGCTAGATATGAACTCATCTTCTGTCATAGACAGATACTTGGACACCGTCTGACGGTGAAGGCCTAAAGACAAACCTATCTGGCTTTTGTTTAGGCCGGATGAAAATAATTCTTTAACTTTGTTCCACATTAGATACTTCTTTAATTTGGAAGTCTCGGTCATAGCATTGTAATTAATAGTTGGCACTACAAAATTACAATGCTATTTTTTTCTAATCATGTCGATTTTACTTTTCCGATTTTTGACGAGACAAAGTTACCGATTACAGGCTTTTGGTACACCAGTATTGCACAGACCCGCACCCGCAATATGACGGTATTTATACCTATTGGATAGCGGAACTGCTTCGTAGTGGCAAGAAATACAGCCGGGTGTACATACATAAGGTAGTTTGCGAATTGGCACGGGAAAACGGGCGCAAAGAGCCTTCATTATCCACTGTAAAGAACCGGATCAACGAGCTTATGCCGCTTATCGAGGCGAACCGTTACGGGGCTGATGAGTTCAATTACAAGAAACTGCCTTATGGAACGGGCCACGGAATCCAACCTTCAATGGCAGATCGACGGCTGGGACTTGCCTTTCTACATGGAAGGATTCGGGCGGCTTACGTTGTTTTGGGTTGCGGACGCTCACAGCGGTAAGATCGTGGGTTACAAGATTGCACCGAGCGAAAGCACGGAAACGATCCTGCAAGGTATTGAAAATGCCGTTGAAAATACAGGAGTGCTGCCTTTGGAAATCGTTTCGGACAACCATTCGTTCAACAAGACTGCCGAGGCGGAATATTTTAAAACCACACTCGAAGAGAATACCGGTACACGGTGGACGGTATCAAGCAATCCCCGTTATAAATCATTGGTTGAAAGGAGTTTTAAAACCTTTAGCGAACAGCATTGCAAGGAAATGCCGGGCTATATCGGGGAAGGTGTCAGAACCAAGAACCCGGACGGGCGCACCTCTCAGGAACTGTTGGATCAGTACCAAAAGGCCGGAAACTGGCTTACAGCCGAACAAATCACGATGATAGCGGTAAAATGTATCACGGACTACAACGAGGCTAAAGGAAAAGACGGTATGACACGTAACGAACGGTACGAGGCCGGTTTAACCCAAAATGCCGTTAAAGTGGACTTGATAAGCCGTTTACAACTCTTTACCCGGACGGCCAAATACAAGGTAGACAGAGGACAGATCAATATCGTACGTGAGGGCGTTAAATACGAGTTCCAATTACGGGCAAGCCTGTTTAACGAGTTGAACGGCAAAGAGGTACATGTACGTCGTACCAATTTTGATGAAATATACCTGTTTGACATCAAGACAGACCGGTATATAGCGACCGTTCCACGCAAACAAAAGATACACGGGGCGATAGCCGACCAGACGGATGAAGACAAAGAGATGTTATTCAAGCACAAAGGCCGTTTGAGCGGCATTAAGGCCGGAAACAGGAATGTATTTAAAGGTATCGCCAAAGAAGCCTATTCCATTGATAAGGATGCGGCTTATTCCATCAATCCGAAGTTGAACGACAAGGATTTAATAAAGAAATTTGAGCAGAACGGCGAGTTGCGCCGGCAACTGGAACGGCAAGGCGTACAACTGGAGAATGTGACCAGTTTTCCAAAGGTGAAAGAGGTAAAATGTTACGATCCGGCCGAGGCTGACCGTAAGGCAGCCAAACGGCGTGAATCGCCTTTCCTTGCTACGGAAAAGGAAATCAGAGAGTTTGATATAAATAAATATTTAAATGAGGACGAAGAATAACCCGATACTATTCATAAAGAACAGGAACAAATGAAAAATTTGAGTACAAATGTACCTGAAAAGGTCGAGATTAAAAAGGCTGTGAACGATTATTGCAAGGAAAAAGGGATCAGCAAGGCGGATTTTGCGGTAAAATCCGGTATCAGTGACGCTACGTTATCCAATCTGGAAAAAGAGAAATGGGATAAACTTTCCAGTGCCATGTTAATGAATATCTGGAATTTTTGTAACAGGAACAGCGTTGATAACCTGTTTTCAACGACAGATTTTATATCGACATTCAAAATCTGCGACAAAGCCCGCAAATATCATTTCATGATCGGATTGATCGCTGATACCGGAATGGGCAAAACAACAGCGATCAGCGCATACAGCCGCCGGAAAAATGTGTTTTATGTCTGTTATGACAAGACAATGAACCCGCGCCAGTTCTTCCTAGCATTGCTCCGGGAATTGGCCTACCCGTTTGAAAGCAATTTGAACGAAATGATAAACCGGGCAGCGAACGAACTGAACCGACTGGAAAACCCGCTTATCATTATTGATGAAGCCGGAAAACTGAACCAGACAATGATACTTTACCTGCATGTGCTTCGTGACAAGGTAGCCGGGAACTGCGGTATAATACTGGCCGGAATGCTTTATTTCAAAGACAACATGACCAAATTTGCCGCCAAGGAAAAAGAGGGTTATGCCGAGTTCTTACGCCGGATCAACCTTTGGCACACGTTCGTAGGGCTGCAACCAAAAGAGATTGAGGAAATATGCCGGGTCAAAGGTATAGACGATCCAAACCGCATAAAGGAACTGAAACGGAAAAAGCGTTTCGGGGATTTGATGAATGAAATTTATTTGGAAAAGGTAATGAAGGAGGAAATGTAATGGGATAAAGCCAAGAAAATACAGAGTTAAACATCTGGCACAGACTCTGTGATGATTTAGAGGATAGATTAAAAAAAGAATGTCTGGAAAATGGACATTTAAAAGCCAAACTCCGAATTGCATTAGCTGAATTATCAGTTTATCACAGAAGATTCGGTAGGCTTTCACTGCAAGAGGAAATAGATATTGTGCTAGGTAAGAAACCCGCAATGGTAGTTTCTTTTCCTAACAACAGAGAAACAATTCAATCCAGCTAAATATTATTGATTATGAAAATGATAACGACTCCCCAACAACCAACTAAAGAAGATCCATACTCTTTTAGGGCAATTGGGTCTGATGGAGCGCAAACCGGAAATCGTGTACGGCTTCACAGATGGAAGGACGGAAAGCAGCCGGGAATTGACCTTACAGGAGGCAAAAGACTTGATTGAATGGCTGGCAGAATCTGATGAATGAACAAAGATAGTGCGTCGTATCTGGCATTTGGCTTATGAAATGGGCATAATCGTTCCCGGCGATCAGAGCGAGAAAGCGATGAACATAGCCAAACTGGACGCTTTCTGCAAGGAAAGGGGCACGGTAAAGAAAGCCATTTCCGCCCAATCCTTGAAAGAAGTCAAGCGCACGGCAAAGCAGTTCGAGGCCATGTACAAAAAACATGAGGAGAAGCAAGATATTAAATTAAAGATACAAGCGTTGGAAGGCTACCTGCAAATATTCATCAAGCATGAAGAATACGAAAAGGCGGCGGATACTAAAAAACTAATAAGATGAACTCAAAAAAGAAATTGCTCCAAAAGGAGGCTATTCTAACCCACTTCTTCTTCGAACTCCTTCAGTTCTTCCAGACCTTTCTCTATTGTTCGGATATTTCTCAGGTAAAAACGGATTTGATAGAACATCATAATAGAAATAAAGAGCAATATTAATATCAGACGTATTTCCCAATTAGCGACAAGCCGGGCCTTTTCAATAAACAGAAAAGCAATCAGAGCTGAAACTACAAGTCCCGAAGCAAACATGAAATTCCTTTTCATCCAAAGTTTATAAATTAACGTAAGTCGGGCCAGTTCACAAATCCTCTTCTTCTCCATATTGAACCTAAGAAGTATAGCGGAGAAAAAGACTTGTATAATAAATCCTATGCCAATAGTCCCTTCCAATACAGCAAAAGAGAGCGGTTGCATCACGATTTTACCTGTCACAACTAGCACAGGAAACAACACACACATCACGAATGCCAATATAAGTCCAAACAAATCAAACCTGAACAACCGTTCATAGGCCGACTGTGTCCGATTAATTATCATCTCTTTAATGATCCTTTTATTCAATATCTCATTCTGTGCCAATCGCTCGTTCAGCACATTCCAAC
>ERZ857922.1855-NODE-1855-length-23675-cov-3.479848_pt1 | contig 23675 bp, 16 predicted proteins | sample MGYA00519579_ERZ857922 | MGnify/ENA primary metagenome ERZ857922 (study PRJEB31778, sample SAMEA3449375) | human gut metagenome | biome: human gut; feature: human-associated habitat; material: faeces | place: United Kingdom | collected 2010/2012 ... | reverse complement strand
ACGCGGTCGGAGGGCAGCCCGGCGATGTTCTCGGGGTTGCCGGCGTAGGTCAGCTTGCCCAGGACGGTGACGTGCACCCCGGGATGGTTGTCGACCACGTAGTGCACGAAGTTGCTGCCGATGAAGCCGCAGCCGCCCGTGACGATGATGTTCTTGGGTTCGAAAATCTCAGACATGAAAATCCAATCTGAAGCATGTACAGCTTCTTTAGTATGCCGCAGGAAGTGATGCCGCGACACTATTCAACAAAACTATCGGACATTTCGGCACGCGATAAGAGCCATAACCTTCGCAGAATTACTTCCCGTACAAAACGCCTCCGGAATGCAGTCTTTGTCGTAGTGAAAAACCGAATCCTCAGTTATTTCACGTAAGTACTTATAGAAGAAATCCTCCCAGCTTTTAAACTTCTCACTGTTTACAAAGGCTTCTGGGGTTTCCAAAACCGTCTTAACATCTAGCCCTGAAATTACGCCGGAGCTCAGCAGAAGCCATTCGAACGACTCGGGAAGACAAACCGTAACAGTATCGCGGTGAATGTCTTGCAGCTTAAGGACGCGGTCCGCATAGCACCCAAATGCCGCCCCGTCCGCGACAACAAACACGCGATCGTCGAGATGCTGATCCAACCAGCCCAAAATCGCGCTGTTCGTCATGGCCGAAGTACAGGTAAGCTCACTGTCAGCAAAATGCCGTTTAAAGAACTGGAAACCAGACTTACTGTCCTCGCATAGAAGGATAGAAAAGTCCTGTTTTGGCGCCGACCGGGAAATAGCATAACGATGATTCCCGCGATCTTGATAAACAGGGACGAAAGAATGGTATTTTCCGCTCGTCTTAATCTTGTAAATCTCATCCACGCTATACGGAAGATTGGGGAAATCAGCCCTTGAGATCAGCACGAAATAATTCGAGGAATACAGCACATGATGGGCAAACTCATCAGAATGAATCTCTTTTAAGCCCTCATCGACAAATACAATCGAGTCATGAACGGACGAAAGCTGGTTTCGCCAATCATAATCGGTCAGGGCGACACAGGGACAATCGCATTGCAAGGAAACACCCGACTGCTCGCCCGTTCGCATGTAGTCTGCGACCATGTCAAACAGTGTCGTCTTACCCGTGCCACTATCCCCACGCACAATAGTAATGTTCCGTTTAATGGTAAATGTGTACTTGGTTCCCCTGCGGCGGGAAATCTTAACGAGATGCGAACCGTTCATAAGCAGCACCTACAGATACGGAATCGACTCGTGAATCAAATCGGCCATGTTGTGAACGATTCGGCCGCTATTCACGACTTTAATTTTAAAATCCTCGCGACCAAAGTCCATCACATGATAGAGATTCACAACGAGCTTGCGGTCTTTCGCCATGTCGAGAATCCACTTGGCACAGTTGTCACCACAGGTAGAAGCGTTAAAAATATGCTTACGATCAAATCTCATAAGCAGCAGCGTTTTCACGCCACCAGAAAGCTGGAGTGGGGAGATGGATCCAAGCACAGGGCTTTCGATGACGTTTTCGGAGACAACAACCGATCGATCGACATCTTTAATTATCGAGACTGCATAGGGATCCGTAATCCAAGAAGACCGGTAAGAGTTTTTGAAATATGTCGCTGTGTTGTAAATCGCTTCTGGCATATCGCCAAAGTAGACGCTTAACACATCCACTCCCAATCATATTGTCTTTATGGTCAACGTAATCATAACGAAAGGGGCCACCAGATAAACGGTGACCCCTAAAAGAAAACAAGCTTGCGCTAGTACTCGCGTGGGCTATTGACGATCTCGCCGGCGGCGACCTTCTTCAGGTGCTGGCCGTAGACCGACTTGCCGTAGGCCTTGGCCGCCTCCTCCAGCTCGGCGGTCGTGATCCAACCGTTCTCCCAGGCGATCTCCTCGGGCACGGACACGGGCAGGTCCTGGGAGTGCTCCACGGCGCGGACGAACTCCGCGGCCTCGTGGAGGCTCTCCATGGTGCCGGTGTCCAGCCACGCGTAGCCGCGGCCGAGGGTGACCACGGACAGCGTCCCCTCCTCCAGGTACATCTGGTTGAGCGTGGTGATCTCCAGCTCGCCGCGCGCGGAGGGCTCGACCCTATGCGCCTTGGCGGCGACGTCGCCCGGGTAGAAGTACAGGCCGGTGACGGCGTAGGAGCTCTTGGGGCGCTCGGGCTTCTCCTCGATGGAGACGGCCCTGCCCTCCCCGTCGAACTCCACGACGCCGAAGCGCTCGGGGTCGTCCACGTGGTAGCCGAAGACCGTGGCGCGGCCCGACTCTGCGTTCTGGACGGCGCGCGTCAGGTGGCGCGACAGCCCGTTGCCGTAGAAGATGTTGTCGCCCAGCACCAGGGCGCACGGCTCGCCGGCGATGAAGTCCTCGCCGATGGTGAAGGCCTGCGCGAGGCCGTCGGGGCTCGGCTGCTCGGCGTAGGACAGGTTCACGCCGTAGAGCGAGCCGTCCCCGAGCAGGCGCTCGAAGTTGGGGAGGTCGGTCGGCGTGGAGATGACCAGGATGTCCCGGATGCCCGCCAGCATGAGGGTGGACAGCGGGTAGTAGATCATGGGCTTGTCGTAGACCGGCAGCAGCTGCTTGGAGGTCACGAGCGTGAGCGGGTACAGGCGCGTGCCGGACCCGCCGGCGAGGATGATGCCTTTCATAAAAATCCTCTCGATTGACAATCGTTGAGCAAAAGCCGCTGATTACAGATGCATAGTTAATTAAATTATACGCACCGGCAGCAACCTCCCCGTCTTCTTATTTAAATCGGACAGCAGAAACACGCAACTCTTTCTGCATTTCTAGCGAGGCAACAAATGAAAAAGTACAATGAGCAGTGTCCAACAAACGAAAGGCAAACAATGCGAGTCGAAACAACCGGAGTATGCAGAGGAAACTGGAAAATCTACCAGCAGCTTAAGATTGAAGGCATCCATAAAGGCTCCAGCGTAACAGCCCAGGCGGCTACAGACGATAACCGCCGCTCACCTTTATCCCTCCTAAAATTCCGGGACAATAGTTGTGACTCGAACTCATACGTCCTTGTAGCCCCCGATCCCGATGCTCGCACCATCAAAATTGAGTTTAGCGAAATCGGCCAAGACGGTCGCACCCTGAGCAGCGACTCCCTTTCGCTCAATTGCAAGAACATCAAATGGGAGTCGCGCCTTAACTACAAAATTAAACCTGACATGTGCAGCAAACTCCGAAACTACGATGACGTTTCAGAGTTTGACATGGCAACGATTGATTTCTGGCAGTGCATCGAAGATTCAAGCGACTATATCCTTAGGTGCACGGTGAGAACTCCTTATCGTAGCGACTCGCAAATCAAACTTCGTTGTTTCGATCGAACCCTTAATGAAGTTAATTTGAGCATCGTCAATTTCGGCTCGAATGTAACAAGCGTTGGATTTACGTCTGAGAAAAAGCAGCTTGAAACGCAGCTCTCGGTTCGTATGCCAAAGGCGTTCGATCGTTATTATTTTGTTATTGACGATCAAAATCACCCATCATTCAGTGCATTCGACTGCTTAACACCCGATAAGCTAGGCTTGCTTCTTGAGGAGACCAACTTTCTCTTTACCCATGCGCAGTTTGACCCTGAATACCCCGAATGGTTCACGGATCATAAGGCAACTATCGGCGCTCTGGAGAAGCAGAGAAAAATCGTCTTCAACAGCGCTCCGAAGTTCAGCATTATTGTCCCTCTATACAACACACCCATTTCGTTCTTTAACGATATGGCCGAATCCGTAAAAAACCAGTCTTATGCAAACTGGGAGCTCATCCTAGTTAATGCAAGTCCTGACAATCAGGAACTAAAGGCTCGCGTTGAGCAGGAGACGGCCCACGACAACAGAATTAAATCAATTAACCTTACCGAGAATAAGGGCATTTCCGAAAACACAAACGCCGGCGTTGCCATCGCTTCGGGTGATTTCGTTAGCTTCTTTGACCATGACGATATTCTTGAACCGGACTTGTTGTTCTCATATGCCGAGGCAATTGAAAACAATGATGACGTCGATCTTCTTTATTGTGATGAAGATAAACTCATGCCCGATGGAATGCTAGCGCAGCCGTTCTTTAAGCCGGATTTCAATATCGATCTGCTCAGAAACAATAACTATATCTGCCATATGCTTACCATCCGTAAGTCTCTGCTTGACACTCTAGAACCGAACACGAAAGAGTTCGATGGAGCACAGGATCATAATCTGACTCTCCACGCCGTGGAAAAGGCAAGGAAAGTTCATCATGTTGCAAAGGTTCTATATCACTGGCGCCTAAGCGAGACCTCCACCGCAGCAAATGCCGATAGCAAGCCGTATGCCACTATCGCAGGTATCAAAGCGGTCCAGAGTCATTTGGACAGGCTTGGGCTCAATGCGAAGGTCGAACAAGCGTGTCGTCCCTTTACATATAAAGTAACCTACGCTGTGCCAGATTCCCATCCACTCGTGTCAATTATCATTCCAACTAAAGACCACGCCAACATTCTGGACAACTGCATTAAGTCAATTGTTGAGAAATCAACGTACGACAATTTCGAGCTTGTCATAATCGAAAACAACAGCACAGAAAAGGAGACGTTCGATTATTACGATAAGTTGCAAGCAAAATATCCTGACATCGTTCGTCTTGTAACTTGGAAGCACGAATTCAATTTCTCCAAGCTCATGAACTTTGGCGTTGCTCACGCCAAGGGCGACTATCTCTTGCTGTTGAATAACGATACTGAGGTAATTACGCCCAATTGGATTGAGACTATGCTTGGCATCTGCGCACGTGAGGATGTTGGCGCAGTTGGTGCAAAACTCTACTATCCCGACAACACCATCCAGCACGCGGGCTTATGCGTCACTGGTGGCGTGGCAGGACATCTTTGCCAAAGCATGCCAAGGGATAACTGGGGCTACTTTGCACTCAACGATGCACAACAAGACTTCAGCGCCGTCACCGCAGCTTGCATAATGACCAAGCGTGATGAATATGAGAAAGTCGGAGGTTTCACGGAAGAGCTTCAAGTTGCATTTAATGACGTTGACTTTTGCTTAAAGCTACGCGAGATCAACGACCTAATTGTATACACACCCGAAGTCGAGCTCTATCACTACGAGTCGATTTCTAGAGGCGTTGAAAACAATACGGAGAAGCAGATTCGCTTCCACAAAGAGGTCGCGTACATGAATTATCGATGGGCTAAGTATTACGTCAAAGGCGATCCTTATATGAATCCAAACTTCACCGTCGGGGAACCCGCGAATCGTTATTATCATTTATAGATAATGAATATTTACTCATTTGGGCGCTGTTGAATATCGCGAAACTGCGCCGTCGATATCGCGCTTGGGCACCGGGCCCGACATGGGCTCCGGTGCCGTTTTGCTACCTGCGGTCCGCCCCGCGGCACGGCCTCATGTTGGCCTCTCGCATGCCAACCCAGCGCTCGGTCAAAGTCTCTGCTTGGCTTGGAAAAGCATAGCTTTCGGGGACCCTGCGGCGTCCGAATCATCGCCTGCTATCTAAACTGTTAGATAGCAGAAAAAACCCGAGAGCATTACGCAAAGGCCTACACACAGGATGCAATACTAATAAAACGAATAAGATATAAACAATTCATCACGCACATGCCAAAAGAGACGACAGAAAGCGAAGATGAGTTGAATTTAAACAAGCGCGTTCTCGACCCAAACAACAAAGCTGGTAGAACAGGAAGAAAATACCGTCCTTGAACACCCTGTATTACATTCTCGTAATTGAACGTCCAGCCCAACCACATAGATACAATGGAACCAAGGGCAGCCAAAGCAAAAGCGATAATAAACAGAATGGAACAAATGGGGCTGAGAAAAGAGGGCTCATCTTCGGAATCCAAACAACAAATAAACCCAAACAACAAATAAGGAATCATAAAAAAGGCTGGAAACTGCAAGTTTTTCTGGAGCCATCCAAGCGAATAACCTAAGGTGGATCCCCAATAGAAATCTCCTAGGGAATCTAATGTCCTAAAAAAGACCTCGAAGCTATTCTTTGGATGCATGATGATGTCACTGAGCGTATAAAACCGCCCGATCTCTTGGCCACGAGAGGCATCTGAAGACTGAGACACCAATGTACTCATTGATGCTATGCGCAGCACTAGAACGGAGGCTATAACAGCAAAGATCAGTATGCACTTACCGATACGTCCGACTTTCACATCTTGGAACTGCGAAAGGGGCACAAGCAAACCAAGTAATATCAACCCAGAATAAACAACCTTACACGGAGCCAAAAACGCCGAAATAATTAAATAAATGACGATTTCTTTACAACCTATTGATTTCTGCTCTCCAAAAAAACCGCGCATTAGACAAGCGAATACTAAAAGCGAGTACGCAATAATTCCTGAATCATAAGAGTATGAAGCAGCCAAGTGAAGCGTCATAGGCAGAAGCGAAACAAAAACAATAACCGATTTGCCCTTAGGTGCAATCCTGTATGCCTGGAACGCACAAAAGCAAAAAACCAGAGCCGAACCAATGCGCCCCATATAGAACACAGGATAGGCACCAAGTCCGAAAAACAGACCGATTTGCAGCCCAACGATAGATCCTATTTTCGCAGAAACGTTCTCACTACTGACGCTAAATGAGAACTCATTGAATGGAGTCCACTTCCCATTCTCAAACAGAGCATAATTCTGAATAATCGAATCAAATGAAGAGGAGTCAATGGCGTTACTCTGGCGACCCTTATAAAGGGAAAGATCGATATCCCGTACTAGAAAACCACCATCATTTGTCACATGCGCATTGAATGGAAGACTATCAACCATCCAATAAGTTGAAAAAAAATGATGGCCTTCATCCGGAACCGTAAACGGAGGAAAGATAAAGATAAAAATAATTAGAAATGCTATAAGCAGCGCCAAGAATACCCATTCACTTTTAAGACGATGGTACACCTTAGCATATGCAGCGCAAAGGCCAAGAATTAGAATCAACGAGATGGTAATTGTAAGCAGTACAAGTAATCTCGGATTATTTAGATACCAATAGACTGAATAGAATGCGAAAAAAACGGCAAACAAAACAAATAAAGGCTTACATCTTATGGAACTTGTCATAAAAATCCTTATAATCGAGAAACTAATAGAACGCAATTAAAAATACTGGTATCAGTATACTAGCAAGCACATTGGCATCCAAAAAGAATGGCGGAATTCAATCTCATGGATCGCGCCGAAAATGTTGGTGCAAGGGTGACCCCTTAGTGCCCGTTTAACGAAAAACGGCCTTCGTCCCGGAACCAGAAATCACCACAACAACAGGTTCCGGGAAAGGACGAAGATCGCTATGTAAATCTTGTCAGACCCGGCGCCGGACATACTCGCCATGCCCCGTTTCAGCGACGGCGCCATCGACATGCGGGAGCTGCTCCCCAGACTCGCCAAACAGGTCGTGAACGCCGCGATGGACGCCGAGGCCGACCAGCTGAGCGGTGGCGGGGCGAACAGCCGAAACGGCTACCGCGACAGGTCGCTCGCACCTGCGCCGGCACGCTGACGCTGCGCATCCCGAAGCTCCGCTCCGGCAGCTTCTTCCCGGACGACGTGATCGAGCGCCACCGGCGCGTGGACCGCGCCCTCGTTGCCGCCGTCGCCGAGATGTACGCCACCGGCACGAGCACCCGCAAGGTGCAGAGGGTAGCCGAGAAGATAGGCGTCTCCAGGCTCTCGAAGGACCAGGTGAGCGCCATCGCCTCGAGCCTGGACCAGGCATCGAGGATCTGTACGGAAGGCCGCTCGAGGGCTCGCCAGTGCCCTACATCTGGCTCGACGCGACCTACGTCAAGGAGCCCACTCTTCTTCGAGATTGTTTTCCGCAAGATAGCCAAAGCAATATCATTCCAAAGGCGTATTTAAAACCCAGCCCCACTGGGGCGTAGCGGTAGTGTGGTAGTAGTTCAGCCACCAGGCCAGTGATATCGTCCTAATAAATTTAACGGGTTAAAGGGCTAGCAAAAACCGATACATCATCTGCATTATGCATTACAAAATGATGCGTAACTACACACCACATCGAAATTAACCTAAATGGCTCGATAATGGAATTACGCTCTTTTGTAATGGAGTCCTCCGGCTGATTCTATTATCTGTTCTACATTATTAATACAAAACTATTCGACCACGACATAACAGCTGAAACAACATTGCAGCCGGAGCAGGGATATCGCCTCCATTGACAAGCAAATGGCAACCCGCGATGAGAATCATCGGATTTGGTACCGATCCAGACCTCAGCAAAGGGTATAAGCAACGTTTGTATAAGGCAGATTTCCACTTTCCTCAACTAGCAACATTGAAGAACTAAAAGTAAACTGAATCAAATAATTATATCAAGCTCAGTCATAATAATCCAACCGATTCTCAAGCTCTTTTTCGAGCAAGGCAATCCTTTGTGTAAGGCTTTTGATTGCCAAAACATGACGGCTCACCGCAACGCTAAGGGATAGAGAGATTGCAAGCAACAGCACAATTGCACCCAGGAAGAGGAAATTGGCCGGGTTAACAAACCCAATAGCCGTGGAGCAATAAAAAATAAGCTGAGGGAATAAATCACAAAGCAAGGCCGCCATGCACATTAAAATCCAAAGCAAAGAATACTTAAGAAGCATCTTTCCTTTGGATACGAGTCGAAGAACATAAACGAGGAACCCACCAAAAAAGATGGCTGCCCCAATCCTTAGAAAAAAATTCATTATTGGTCTCCCCTATGGATCCAACACACAAGGACAATAGCAAGCGTAACTTTAATCATGTAGTAGACGGAAGAGAGGACCCCAATGGATGAACGCCCGCCCTGGCGCTCATTCATCTTTACAGGTGCCTCCATAACGGGGAGACCAAGCTTCATAGCCAAAGCTATCGATTCCGGCTCCGGATAATCATCAGGATAGCTCTTGCAGAATAAGTCGATGGCGTCTTTATTGCAGGCTCTAAAGCCAGAAGTGGGATCGGTGACCGCCTTACCTGTAAGCAACTTAAGCAAAAAAGAGAGCCACCTGATTCCAACACGACGCATAAAGGTTGATTGGAAACCGTCGGTCTCGACCAAGAATCGAGAGCCTATCGCCAGACTCGCCCCACCCTCAATCAGCTTAACAAGCTCAGGTATATAAGAAGGATCATGTTGGCCATCGCCGTCAACCTGAATGTCAATATCATAGCCAAATCTCTGAGCATACTTATGCCCCGCCTGGACCGCCCCACCGATACCAAGGTTCTGTGGGAGATCCAATATGTTGACATCATGCTCTCGACAAAGCCTAAGTGTCCCATCCTGTGAGCCGTCGTTAATTACGACATAGTCATATCCAGCAGCCTTAATAGAAGCAACGGTATTGAGAATGCATTCCTGCTCGTTATAAGCGGGAATAATTACCAGAACACGCGGATATCCTTTTGAATCTTTTGTTAAAGCAAATGACAATCGAGTTTCATCCATTCCAAATAATAGTTGGCCCTTAGCGACGCTCGAAGAAAATGCGGCCCTTACAGTCCAACGCACTGTCTAGTAATGAATAAAGTTTACAGCATCCGGACTAACCATCGCGAAGTTACATCTCAAGCTTGGATATTTAGTTTGCACGGCTGGCATACAGCTGACGTTCACCTGGAGCCCCCATCTGCCATCGCGAGATACAAATCCGCTGCGGCTCTCGCCCAATTGCGCGGTGCATAAGACTTCGACGCCATTCTAATCGGACAAAACTGCTCCAACTATCCCCCCCCATCCCAACGATAGCCTTAATCTTTGGCACTAGCTTAAAGAAACACGGTCTGGGTTGATACAGGCGAGGCCAACATGCAGCAGCGACGCGACGCCGGACGCTAGCAATAAATAGGCGCCGAGACCCATGTCGGCCCCAAAGCCAGGCGCAATAACAGCGGCGTGCTTCTTGATATTCAGCGGTGCTCAAGCGAGCAAATATTCATGAAATAGGAGGAATCGACAATACCAAAATCGGCACTTATATCCAACTTCACGCAAAAGCCGAACAAAAGCCCTTGATTATCAACTTCATCCGAACAAAAGCCAGCCAAGTATCACTTAGCAAATACAAAACGCCTTCTCGACATCCATAGCAGTGGCATCCCAGTTATATCGACTTTCAACAAGCGCCCTAGAGTTTCGAGACTGAAGAGAAAGCAGCTCTCGATCATCAAAAAGCCTGCATAATGCCGAAACCACCTCATCAGATGCAATGGACCGAATTATTGTGCCGTAGCTATCATCTAAGATAAGCTCGCGTGCCCCGCCCACATCTGTTACCACTGCAGGCGTTCCGCAGGCTGAAGCTTCAAGAAGTACCGTTGAAAAGCCTTCGGAACGAGTTGGAAGACAAAGCACATCTGCTTGCTGAAGTAAGGAAGAAATATCCTCTGTGTTACATCTCCCAAGCCAAAACAAGTTAGACGAACAGGCTTCCTTGACCTCATTAGCCAGCGGACCATCCCCTGCAAGAACAAAACAAATATCACGCTTGGTAATATCTTTTGTGCGAGCCGCCTCAATAATTGAATTAATTCCCTTTTCAGGAATAAGCCGCCCGACAAAAGCTACAACCAAAGATGACTGAGGGATACCTAATTCAGATCGGAAATCTCTCCCCGAAGAAATACTCCTATAGAATGAGGCATTGATTGAGTTTGAAATGACGCCCTTTGCAGTGATATTAAAGTGCTGAAGCCATTCAACACTTTTAGAAGAAATCCCATAGAAATCAGGGTCAAACGTCTTTACGCGATCCGTAATCCAATCCTCATATCGGCGCACAAAAAAATCAAGGAGTGGCTGATTGAAGGAAAGATACGCTGAGCCGTGGTCGAGAACGACAGCCTTAGCACTATGATCCGCAGCAAACCTCAGCCCTTCGAGCGAGAGAGGGAAAAGTCTCGTGTTTATCAGAACACCATTCCACTCATAATCATCAAGGGTTTGCAGGAGTCGGTAATAATCACTGGTTTTTTTGGGAAGAGGAAGTCTTCCATCAAGTAACGGAATGCAAGGAAGACGAATTACCTCCAGGCCGTTTTCGACTGAATGACCGACTCCCACGCGCATCGAATCATTAGTAACGATAACCACCCTATCGCCGCGTGCAGTCAAGGCATGAGCGAGACCATCGACAAAATTACCAATTCCACTAAGTTGCGGGTGATAATGGTGAGTGAAAATACAAATAGAGGAGCTCATCACATAACCTCATCTGATATAGATGTCATATCCTTAATTCTGTGCCGTCCAGACTTCCCCATCTCCAAAGTCGAGCAAGAGCGGAAGATGGGTATGTCGATTATCCGGTGACGGTATTTTTTTCCAATCGCCATACATCGTTGTAAGATATTTATCCGTCATACGAGGAACAGGGAATTCACTGCCTTCGAAAACCGCGCTGCTCAGAGGGAAAATCTCTGAAATAGGCACTGGCGCCATATTCGGCCAGCTTAACGTCAGACAGTAATCAGAGACCTCACCCGTATTTGAGTCGGCAATACAGGAATCGAACAAATCCTGGTAAGAGCATGCGCCTCGAGAAACCAGTTGTTCCACCACGTGCATAGCAGAACAACCAATTTGCTCGAGTTGACCAAGGAACCCTTTATGAGGGACAACAATGGAAGAAGAATGATATAAATAAGCTCTTTTCTGTGCAATTGATGCAGTTCGGACTTGCTTTGCACGAAGGCGTTTATCTGTATAGAGCTGGTCATATGGAAAGATGTCGACAAAAATGCCCATCGAACTGGAAGCCTCTCGAGCCTCTTGATTCTCGAAGCGAGTTCCATCGCGATACACCTTAGCAAACATCGCAGCATAGCCAGTAGTATTCCGCGATGTATGGAGCGAATATCCTTCCGGTAACCCACCCTCGGCTAAAGAGCAAAAGCGGTCATAATCTGAACGCATCATTCCGATATCTATATCATCATCCCAAGGGATAAACCCCCTATGACGCATTGCTCCTAAACATGTTCCACCGTCAAGCCACCACCTGATGCCGTGCTTAGAGCAGAATGCGGCGACAACCTGAAGGATATCCAATTCAGTGTTTTGAAGCTTTAATAGCGCGTGAGCTTTAGACATCATCGGCCTATCTCTTTTCCCCGAACCATTGTTGCGTCTGTTTCCCCAAAACAGAAGACTGATAAATAAGGCAAATGGCATTGGATATAAGCGCCGATACAGTAGGGCCATTTAAGCCAAACAGCATTTGCGCAGGAGCCATAACAGCGACAGCACTAATTAAGGACAGCATGCTGCCAACAAATACCCCTCGGTAATTATCAAGAGAAACCAACAAATCGTTGACAAACCAAGCGATGCCAGTCAAAAAGGCACAAGCCAACATAGGCTGAAGGAGATCGGTATGTTTAGCTATTCCAGCGCCATAAAACAGTGACAGCAATAATTTACCGAAAAAGAAAAGGGCAACTGAAGATATGACACCGACAAAAAAGATGCCAGCAAGTATTTTACCTATGAGCGAAAAAAAGGACTTTTCTCTAGAATGGTAACGCTCTACTAGATAACCTAATAAAGGATTATAAATATAGGTCGCACCCATTTGGATAATTGCCACAGGTGCAGCAACTGATGCATAAATACCCAGAGCAGAATCTCCGAATGAATAAGATAAATACTGCCTGGGAATATTCGGCGCCGCAGAAGCAGCAATGCCGCCAAGAACGATGGGCAAACAGCTACATAGGAAGGCTCTGACCTTCGCTCGGCTAATTCCAAGCTTGATTGCAGAAATCCGATTTGATCTTGGATAATCGTAAATAACTCCGATGCCTATTGTCACTACCGTCATAAGCAACAGTGCACCTTCGAGGCTATTAAAAAATCCAAAGACAAGAATGAATGAAAGGAGAGAGCCGATGCCCTGCATTATGAGGGATTTCCCAATATAGTCCATCCTATGACCAACCTGATCATTAGCATGCATGACATCAATGACTAAGCCAGCGGTTTTATAGAGAGCATACAGAAGAATAGCGGGCACCGTACCAATACGACACGTTGCAATGGAATAGACGGCTAACATTGCAAACGCTATAAAAGTAGTAAAGAAACGAAAAGTCAGGTATTCACCAGCAGAGTTTTTCCTTTCAACATCTGCAATTTGCACCGTGTACATCCTGTATTGGGCTAATTGAGAAAACATGTTGAAAATAGACATAGCCAGCGAATAAATGCCTGCAGCACTATATCCATCAGACAGCCGAACGACCAAAATGGTGATAAGCCACTGACAGCCTAAATTAGTCAACGAACCGACGGTATTCCAGAACATATTATGTTTAATCGAAAGAGTCTTCTCTGTGGCCTTCACAAATATAAGCGCCCTTCTAAACCTGTCGAAATGAGGATACGGAGCTATCTCGCAGCTTTAAGTTCTTTTAAAATCAAAATAAACAGCCAATTCGGCACAAGACGTATAATGATATCTGCTTTAGCGATAGACGGGCAAGCTCGTCGGTATTTAAGTAAACCAATTATGGAGCGCCGCTCCCTTGCTTCAGCGAACCCCAATATTTCCTTTAGATGCGGTGAATCGGGAAATCTATCGGCAAATCGCCTAGCAGTATCAACCCTGTTTTTAACTCTTGTCGAATACCAATCATCTTTTGAAGAAACACCTGCAAGGAATCCAGTTTCGTTACCACCATGTCGACGATACTTAACCAAAGGAGTCATAGTAAAGCTGCACTTCCCCAGTTCACTGCAACCCAATGTCAACCACAAGTCATGTGCAGTCGATTCCGGAAAGGGAATCATCGACTTCGCCGCACTCGCATCTAACATGAGAGCCATACCAATGCCGTAACATACGCTTGCGGCCTGTACAGTAATATCCTCTCCAGAGCACCAATTTACTTCCGGCGAATTAGGATGAGCTTTCCTATAACTCTTTACCAGAATATTTCCGTTTTCGTCAATTACCGATCTATCACAAACATCTAGAATTGAGCCTTCTTCTAGCATATGGTTGAGCGAAACTTCAACTCTATTAGGCTCCCAAATATCATCCTGATCGCAAAGTACTACGTAATCCCCTTCCGCCAAGGAGAGCAGCGCCTCGAACGATTTGACATAACCGAGATTATTATCACCGTGATAATACCGATAGGCGTTTTTCGTTATATGCGCTTGGATAAACCGCTCTAATGAATCCGATTCAGGGCAGTCATTTCTAACTAGAAGCGTAAGCGGAAACGTTTGTTTATCTATCGAATCAAGTTGTTCCGCGAAAAACTTAAGATCGGGTTTATAAGCTGAGAGAAGTACGCATACGCCAATATCATTTCCCATTTCTATTTCCAAAAATCCTCTCAAATTCATTGCTAAAGATTATCAAAGCACCCTCAGTTAAAAGAAACTCTTTTAAAAATAGAGTATTTATCCCTGTCTCTTAAAACGAGTGCCTAATATCAATAAGTAACAACCTTCGTTCCATAGGGAATGTTATCGTAAATCCATTTTGCATTCTGAATCTCAAGGCGTACGCATCCAGCAGAGGATGGAACGCCCATCGTGGGATCCATCACGCGGTTGCTGTTGACGTAGTAGGGTGAGGAATGGAATAAGTAATCACCATAGAACTGCGTGTAGTAATAGCAAGTATATCCATGCCCAAAGGAGTATCCCTTACCGTAGACCTGATACTCCCCTATCACCGTAGGCGTGCTAGCTTTTCCCGTCGAACATACATATCGACGGTTTAAGGACCAGTTATTCCAGGATCCAGTGTAAATACTCGTAACGCAACGTGACGTATCGACAAGTATCAGCCAATTTGTATTGCTTGAATAACTTTGAGCCTTAGCATCCATATAGTCTGACACCCACGCGCCGTTGGCCATGAAGTAATTCCAGGATCCGTCCACAACGCGCCAGCCAGTAGCCATGGCGCCACTAGCATCGAGCCAATACCAGGTACCCCCCAGGTTAAGCCACCCTGTTTGCATATAACCAGACGAATTCAAGTAATACCAAGATCCGTTAACGGCAACCCAGCCGGTTTTCATAACGTAGGTAGATGGGTCCAAATAGAACCAGGAGCCATCCTTGTACAGCCAGTCAGATCGTGCATAGCCAGCGGTCTCATCAAAGAAGTACCATTTTCCGTTAACGTTCTTCCATCCAGCGCAGGGGGAGCCATCGGTTGGATCAGCATAGAACTTGCACCCTCCAAGCGTCACAAACCCGTGAGCTTCGGCTAATTCGCCATCACCGTTTGTTGTAAATAGCTTTCCACTACGCAACGCTCCACACAATGAGCAATCAGAACCAGCAAAAGCCTTAGACGGCTCATCCTGGACCGAGTCCTGGACATCTACCCATTCACGACAAGCAACAGCGCCTGAAGTTTTTGCATAATAGCTTTTCCCATTTACAGAAAAATGACCTAGCAGCATTTTACCGTCGGCGGCAGAATCGAGATAATAGTATTGGCTATTGTCCTTCAGCCATCCCGTCTTTACAATGCCCGACGCATGAGAAGGCTCAGCGTAATACCAGTCTCCATCGCTCATAAACCAGCCGAGTGACAGCGCTCCCGTTGAAGAAAAATGATATTGATTGGATCCGATGACAAAAAAGCCGGTAGCCATTCTATTGTCATTTGCGACATCGAGCCAATACCAAACGCCATTCACCAAACGCCAGCCCGATGCAAGTGCGCCGGAACCGTCAGCGTAATACCAGTCCGTCCCATCAAACGCCCAACCAACAGCCATTGCGCCTGAATCCGATAAATAGTAACGAGACGAACCGACAGAAACGATTCCTCTAGACATAACACCATCATTGGCGGGATCAAGCCAATACCAGTTATTGCCAGTTTGAAGCCAGCCGGTTAAGACTTCACCATTGCTACCCCAATACCATAAACCGTTATCAAGGCACCATCCATTAATCAGTCCATAGGTTCCAAGAAGATAAGGGTGCCCATCAATAACACGTCGACCAGTAGCCATAGAACAGCTGTTAAGGGAGTCAAACCAGTACCATTGACCTCCAATAAACCGCCAGCCACTTGCCAAAGCGCCTGATGGACCCGCGTAATACCACTTATTTTCAGTAAAAATCCAACCGCAGCTCATTGCGCCGTCACGAGCGGGGTCTAAGTAGTACAGCGAGTCGTCAATATTCTGCATTCCGGTCAAACGACAGCCATCTAGATAGTAATACCAGGACAAACCGTTCCATTGCCATCCAGATAGTTGTTCTGTAGTCGACGGGTCTTGGCTTTCGACAACCTGTAGACTCGAATCTTCCGTTGTCTTGCCGGCACAATCACTGGAGTCTTGAGAGCAAAAGCCACCGGCAAATGCTCCCAACCTTCCTGTCGAGTCGCGCCCTACGACACCGTTATCCGCCCCCTCTTCCACGGCATAAGCAGTGCTAGAAAATGCGGGAGCGGAAACTGAAAACAAGGCGGAAAATAGCATCAAGCCAATTACTCGCCAGCAAATTCGATGATCAATCCGGACATTCATTTCAGGCCCCTAACCGGTACCGGCTGTCTTACAGGGAATCAATTAAATAAACGGACGAGCTGCGCCGATTACATTTCCCCTTGCGCTAATAGGATGAATTCCGACACCCTGATGAGGCCAGGAGTCGATCATCATACCGCCGCCAAGTGCAATTGCGATATGCCCGCGATAATAAACAACATCGCCACGTTGAATCGAGCTCGTGCTCACGGGCATAAAGATATTGCTTCGATACCAATTCATGGAATTGTAGGTTTGGCTTGGATCCCAGCGATGGTTATAAGGGTTGTAAACACCCATATCCATGCCAGTAGCATAAAGGCACTGCAAGACAAAACCAGAGCAATCAACAGCTCCACCGGGAGCGGTAGACCAAGGCTCAATATATTGCGTACCAATATACTCATAGGCGCGCTGGATAAAGGCGTTCACGCAATCTTCCCGCGTTGCTTCGACAGAAATGCGAGAAGGGGTCACATAGGTAAAGTATCCGGTGCAATAGCTAGGCAGCTGAACAGTCCAAGAACTGACCTGAGGATACTGGGATGGATTTTGCCAGCCAACTTTGTCGCACTGACCATCGCTCCAGAAAACTCGACGAACGCCATCGATGGTTCTTGCGCCCGTTGCCATAGCGCCGCTACCGTCTAGCCAATACCACTTACCCGAATCTTTAAGCCAGCCAACATGCATGCTTCCATTGGACTCAAGGTAATACCATGTTCCATTCAGGCATTTCCAACCAGTTGCCATTTTTCCGTCAGCGTTTAGGTAATACCATGCACCGCCAGTAAAAACCCATCCGGTCTTCATCACGCCAGAATCGGCATCAAGCCAATACCAATCGCCGTCAATCTGCAGCCATCCAAGATGAATGGCACCCGTTCCGGGCTCAGCGTAAAACCTTAGATTTGCGACATTAACCCAGCCGGACGCAACCTGCCAACCATCAGCTCCAGCGGTTTTTAGGATAGTGTCGTTTTCGCGAATCACATCCTTGCAAAGATATCCATTATCATCAGTGTATCTTTGAACGCCGTCATTAACGGTAACCCAGCTTGAAACCACAAGCCTACCGCTCTGGTTTGCAAAACAATCGTTGCCGCCCACCTCAAATAAGCCCGTTTTCATGAGATGGCTAACAGGGTCCAAATAATACCAACTCGTGCCATCTTTATACCAGTCAGAAATAAGCGCACCAGATTGAGAGGCTTGATACCAGCCGTTCTCGGACTGAGCCCAGCCAACAGCCATAACCCCATTGGGGTTCAAATAATATGCTGCGTTACCAAGGTCTAAATACCCAACGAACATTTTGCCGTCGGAAGCTGGGTCGAGATAATACCAAGCGCCGTTAACGAGTTTCCAGCCAGTAGCCGCAATACCGTTGGAACAGTAATACCAATCTGCTCCGTCTTTGTACCATCCACTTGCGAGGCCATAGTCACCAAAAATGTAACTGCTTCCATCGATGTCGTGACGGCCTTTGAACATAGCCAGCGTCTGCGGGTCAAAGTAATAACGAGCTCCGCCTATCGACTGCCATGATGAAGCGAGGGCGCCAGACGAATAGGCCCAGTACCAATTCCCGTCTAGGAGAATCCAACCGGTTTTCATAGCGCCAGAAGCATCTAAATAGTATTTCCCGCTCCCGAGGTTGACAAAACCAACCTGCATAACATGAGAAACAGGATCCAAGTAATACCATGTGCCGTTTTGGTAAAGCCAACCAGCAGCTAAATCGCCTCCAGCATTGGCATAAAACCAATTTCCATCTGAGTTACGTAGCCAGCAGTTCTGATATAGCGCGCCAAAAGGCGTTGCGGCATTGCCGTCATTCGCATAAAACGAAGCAGTCGATCCGCCAGCATCGGTCACATTGAAATAACCTGTCTGCATTGCACCATCATTGGCTGGATCAAGCCAATACCAATAGCCCCCGCTTTGCAGCCAGCCAGTTTGGTGTTTACCGTTTTTTCCGTAATACCAAACTCCAGACGACTCGTCTCGTTGCCAGCCATCTTTTATGACGGAAGAATTATCAGGTTGCAAATCATCGGAAACCACAGAAGAAAAATCCGCTTTTGACTCAATACTCTGAGCCTCAACGGAATCCTGTGCAAACGCGACATTCGCACTCAGGGGCAAGCAGCAAGCAGTGATTAATGACGCAGCAGCACAAACAAGCGTGGCCTTCTTTTCGAATCGATACATAAGCGACCCTCCCAGATATCTCATTTATTTATTTTAGTCCACATTCCAGGATTGATTTTCGTTACCGTCTGTTCAGTCTGTGATGATAAATTTAATAAATTGAACAAATCGTTCAATCATTCTATTCTTTTTCTAAGCAATGAACATCTTAATTGGAGGCCTGTAGTGAAACTGACCAAGCGTAACTTTACAGTTCTGTACGAATACCTAAAGAACCCATATGCTAGCCAGCGAGAAGTTGCCGAGCGCACTGGCCTTTCACTTGGATCAGTAAACGCATCAAATAAAGAGCTTACGAATGAGGGCCTTCTTGAATCGGACAGCCTAAGCGACAGCGGTTACGAAGCACTTCACCCCTATAAGGTTGAAAACGCAGTGATATTGGCTGCGGGGCTTTCGAGCCGCTTTGCTCCCATTTCGTATGAAAAGCCCAAAGGCCTTTTAAAGGTACGTGGTGAGATTCTCATCGAACGTCAGATTAGGCAGCTGCAAGACGCAGGTATCAGCAATATCACCGTCGTTGTCGGCTATAAAAAAGAATATTTCTTCTATCTCGAAAGCAAGTTCGGCGTCTCGATTGTCGTCAACAACGAATATGCATCCAAAAATAACCACGCATCGCTTATGTGCGTAAAAGAGCGGCTTGGCAACACCTATATTTGCTCAAGCGATGATTACCTTCTAAACAATCCGTTTGAAGCATACGTTTGGAAAGCATTTTATTCTGCTCAATATGCTGAAGGCGCCACCAAAGAATGGTGCATTCAAACCGGAGCAATGGACAGAATTACCAATGTTACGATTGGCGGTTCCGATGCTTGGTATATGCTCGGACATGTCTACTTTGATAAAGCCTTCTCGCTTGCATTTAAGCAGATTCTTGAAACGGAATATAACAAGCCCGAAACAACGGACAAGCTTTGGGAAGATCTATATATCGAGCACATCAAGGAGCTCGATATGGTTATCAAGAAGTATCCTGAGGGCGAGATCAACGAATTCGATTCTCTTGATGAGCTGCGTGCCTTTGATCCGCATTTTATCGAAAACGTTGACTCCGATATTTTCGATAACATCGAGCAAGTGCTCGGCTGCTCCAAATCAGAGATTCACGACGTTTATCCCCTTAAACAAGGTCTTACGAATCTATCGTGCCACTTTAGAACCAATGACGGAGAGTACGTTTACCGCCATCCGGGAGTCGGGACCGAACTGCTTATTAACAGAAATGGAGAAGTAGCCGCACTTAAAAAGGCCAAGGAACTCGGCCTTGACGACACGTTCATTCATGAGGACCCAAAGCGTGGTTGGAAAATTTCGAAGTTTGTACCCAACGCAAAGCAGCCTGATCCGCATGATGCTGCCCAAATGAATCGAATGATGCAGATGTGTCGTTCGCTTCACGAGAGTGGTGCAAATGTTGAAACCGAATTTGACTTCTACCTCGAAGCGAAGCGCTACGAATCACTTCTTCTGGAAAAAGGTCCCATCGACATTCCAGGCTACAGGGAAATGTCCGCCGAAATCGATGAATTGGAGCACTTTGTACAGGCCGATAATGCACCAAAATGCCTTTGCCACAATGACTTCTTTTACCTCAATTTCCTTATCGATGAGAACGACAAGTACTATCTCATTGACTGGGAATATGCTGGCATGAGCGATTACGCAAACGATTTTGGAACATGCAGTGTCTGCTGCGAGCTTTCCGAAGATGAAGTCGACCGCGCGCTTGATGCATATTTTGGGCGCAAGGCAACAAACAACGAAGTTGCGCATAACTATGCGCACATTGCCCTTGCAGGATGGTGCTGGTACCTCTGGTCTCTTCTGAAAGAAGCCGAAGGTGACTTCGTGGGCGAGTGGCTCTATATCTACTTCAATTACGGTGCCAAATACCTTAAAAAGGCACTGGAGATCTATCGGAAAGGTGAATAACGATGCAATTCGGCTTTTTTAGCGGTCTTCTTTGGGGCCTTGATACAGTGATTCTTGGAATCGGCTTGGCGCTTGCGCCCTATATTGGATCGGCGGAAGCGCTTGCATGCGCCTCCATTGCGGGATCCTTTCTCCATGATGCCTTCTGTGCAATCTGGCTCTTTGGCTACATGGGAGTTAGAGGCAGACTAAAAGACACGCTCGCTGCACTTAAAACTCGTTCGGGCAAGGTTGTCATCGCCGGCGCTCTACTCGGTGGACCTATCGGAATGACCGGCTACGTATTAGCGATTAATAACATCGGAGCTGCCTACACGGCAATCATCTCCGCCTTCTATCCCGCGGTCGGAGCGTTCCTTTCGTTCGTGCTGCTGAAGGAGAAAATGGGCAAAGGTCAGATACTTTCCCTTCTCGTTGCTCTTTGCGGCGTAATGACGATGGGCTATCTATCGGCCGGATCGAGCGAGATTGCAAATGCCCCCCTCGGCTTACTCGGCGCGGTGCTTGCCGTTATTGGATGGGGATCCGAAGCGGTGCTGTGCGCATGGGGAATGAAAGATGATGCCGTTGATGACGAAACGGCTTTGCAAATCCGTGAAACTACGAGTGCACTTGTTTATGGAGTACTCGTACTCCCCCTCTTCGGAGCATGGCATTTCACGCTGGGTGCCATCCCGAGCATGCCCACATTGATTATTGCACTCGCCGGACTCGCAGGAACTGCATCCTATCTGTTCTATTACAAGGGCATCGCGGCAATCGGAGCAGCGCGTGCGATGGCTCTGAATATATCCTATTCGGCATGGTCGGTGGTCTTTGGCCTGATCTTGCTTGGAACAATTCCCGACGTGGCATCCGTAATCTGCTGCGTTGTAATTGTGTGCGGAACAGTTTTGGCAGCTAGTAACTGGGACGAACTATTTGGACGTAATAGGACAGCGTAGCTTGATTAACAATGTAGCAAAAGGGGAGAGCTCGTCGAGCTCTCCCCTTTTAGCATCATGGCTATTCAATTACCACGGCCTGGCTATCCATCTGTTGCCACGTGCCGAAGAACACTTGGGCATTTCGCGTAACATTGCCGTTAATCGAATCCGAAAGATAGACAATTCCCTGCTCGTCATCATAGCCTTTAAGGACTACGGCATGATTACCGCCCCACAGACCATAGGAATGCCCGTTATACCAACGCGCAGCATAACGGCCTCCTGGCCAACTTCCCCATTCGGTATTCCACATCTCAACAGGTTGACCACAGGTCAGCCTGTTCTTAATGGAAGAAATTGACGAGAAAGAGACGTCTTTTGCCTGCTTGCCACTTCCAGCAGCACGCAGAAAGTTATTACCAGCAATAGTAATCGCAGGTGCGACGCATCCCATGAGACCCCCGCTGCTACGCCTTGGATTGCCATCAAAAGCGGTAACAAAATTGCCATTGCTTCCCTTGGGCAAATAGTAATCCGCAATAATCGTCTTACCTAAACCGAAACCATAGTAGTTAAGCAAGTTTGTAAGGGCAACCGACTCACAGCCAGTAGGAAGTTCCGGGTACTGCGAATAGCACGGGACATCGACCCAAGCGCCAACCATTGCGCCGGATGAACTGAACTTGTAGTCAGTAGAGCCGATCCAATACCAACCGTTGCTCAACATTACTCCCCCACGTGCGGCATCAAGGTAATACCATGTGCCCCCACGGGAAAGCCATCCCGTTTTCATTATGCCAGAAGCGGAATCTAGCCAGTACCAGTTACCGCCATCGTTAAGCCAGCCGGTCGCCATTCGACCATCCGAGTTAAAGTAATACCAAGACCCAGCTATTTGCTGCCATCCAGTCAGAATTACCCCATCAGCAGAACAATAATATCGAGAACCCTGACTCTCAATCCAGCCCGTTCTAACATTCCCGCCATCGTCAATCAGCTGGATTCCCGAATCGGTCATGATGCCCTTAAGGTCAATTGCACCGCTGGATGAAGAATGATACATACAGGACCCATCACCGTTTGACCAGCAATTAGCCATCATCTTGCCGGAACTATTAAATATGTATTCACATGATCCAATAGTTTGAAAGCCCGTTGCCATGGCGTGCGTCGCGGGGTCGAGCCAGTACCACGCACCGTTTAGGCTGAGCCAGCCGGAGGCCAGCGCGCCGGAGCCTGTCGCGTAGTACCAGGTGCCGCCGTCGAGCACCCAGCCGGTCGCCATGGCGCCGGAGGCGTTGAACCAGTACGCTGCGCCGTTGCACGCGTGGAGGCCCGTCGCCATGGCGCCGCCCGCGTCGGGCTCGAGCCAGTACCAGGAGCCGCCGGTGTAAAGCCAGCCGGTCGAGGCGATACCGTCAGCGAACCAGTACCAGGAGCCGTCGACGAGGCCCCAGCCGTTAAGGGGTGTGTTTCGTCAAGAGGATTTGAGCAAAAAGAGCATCGGAAATTGAGCAGCCTGAGCATCGGAAGCGCGCACGCTTTTTGAGCGGCTAGCCCTCCTGCATGAGGGCATGGCGGACGCGGTAGGACTCGCCGCGGAACTGGACGAGCCTCCCGTGGTGGACGATGCGGTCGATCACGGCGGCGGCCATCTGGTCGTCCCCGAACACCGACCCCCACCTGCTGAACTCCAGATTCGTGGTGATCACCACCGACTGTCTCTCGTATGCGTCGGCGAAGACCTGGAAGAGCAGCCTCGCCCCGTCCGCGTCGAGCGGGAGGAACCCGAGCTCGTCGATGACGAGCAGGCGGGCCTTGCCGATAAGCGCGGCCTCCCGGTCGAGCCTCCCGTCGTCGCGGGCGCGCCTCAGGCGCATCACGAGCGAGGACGCCGTGAAGAAGCGCGCCTCGAGCCTCCTCTCGCACGCCAGCGCGCAGAGGGCCGACGCCATGTGCGTCTTGCCGGTGCCGACGTCGCCCATGAGCACGAGGTCCTCCCTGCGCCCGACGAAGTCGAGCGCGAGCAGC
>ERZ857922.1847-NODE-1847-length-23709-cov-5.360954_pt1 | contig 23709 bp, 14 predicted proteins | sample MGYA00519579_ERZ857922 | MGnify/ENA primary metagenome ERZ857922 (study PRJEB31778, sample SAMEA3449375) | human gut metagenome | biome: human gut; feature: human-associated habitat; material: faeces | place: United Kingdom | collected 2010/2012 ... | reverse complement strand
CCCTTACGTCGCGGGCGGAACACGGCTCTGCCGGATACAGCGGCATCCTGCGCGTATGGCAGATCGATTCTTTCGAGGGCGGCAGGGGCAGCCGTGTGACGGCCGCCGACGGCCGCACGTCGTACCTCGCTACGCCCCGCGTCGAGGTGGCCGACACGGTCGGCGCCGGCGATGCGTTCACCGCCACGTTCGCCGCCTCGCTCATGCAGGGGTTTCCGATGGAGGAGTGCCATCGCCGCGCGGTCGCGGTCGCCGCATTCGTCTGCACCCGGCACGGGGCGATCGCGCCGCTGTCCGAATTCATGAAAATCGAAATTACGAACCGTTAACCAACCGATCCATGAACCTTATTTCCATTTTTCGCCGCCTGTTCCTTCCGCTCGTCGTCCTGCTGCTGGCCGCAACGGCCGGTGCGCAGAGCGCCTACGACGAAATCAAGGCAGACATCGACAAGGCCGGAGGGGTCTATTTCATGTACCCCTTCGATACGCCGTCGGCGACGCCTGCTCCGAAAGGGTACGAGCCTTTCTACATCAGCCACTACGGCCGCCACGGCGCCCGTTACATCCTCTCGAACGACCAGTACGACAACGTGGCCGAGGTGCTGCGCCGGGCGCGCGCCGACGGCAAGCTGACGGCGCGGGGAATCGACGCCTGCGACCGGTTTCTGGCGATCTATCCGCACCTGAAAGGGCGCGCCGGCGATCTGACGCCGAAGGGACAGATGCAGCACAGGCGGCTGGCCGGGCGGATGTATGCCGCCTATCCCGAAATTTTCCGCCGTCATCCGCGCATCGAGGCCTATTCGACTGTCGTGCCCCGCTGCATCATGAGTATGGCGGCCTTCTGCGAAGGGTTGAAGGAGGCCGATCCGTCGTTGGAAATCTTCACGGAGACGAGCAGCGTGAACATGTACTACCTCAATCCGCACTCGACGGGCAATCCGGCGGGCACGGCGGAGGATTTCCGCTACAAGAGCGCCGACGCCCCCTGGCGGCCGGAGTGGCGCCGTTTCTGCGAGGAGCGCATCGACGTCGAGACCATTCTGGCGCGCCTGTTTACCGATACGGCCTATGCGCGGTCGATCTGCGATCCGCTGAAATTCGAACAGGATCTCTTCTCCGTGGCGGCCCACATGCAGTGTACCGATCTCGACGAGTCGTTCTACGACCTCTTCACGTTCGACGAACTGTGCCGTTTCTGGGAGTGCGACAACTATACCTATTATGTCGAGAAAGGGCCCGATCCGCGCAACCGCGGGCGCGGCACGGCGCTGGCCGAGACGTTGCTCGACGACATCGTGTCGCGCGCCGGCGAGGATATGGCCGCAGGCGAACCGTCGGTGCGCCTGCGTTTCGGCCACGACGGCTGCATCATGGCGCTGCTGACGCTCATGCGGATCGACGGCTGGACGACGCCCGTTACCGATCCGGCGAAGATCAAGGACGTATGGCAGGTTCACCGGATCCCCATGGCGTCGAACATGCAGTTCGTCTTCTACCGCAACAAGAAGAATCCCGACGACGTTCTCGTGCGGGTCTTGCTCAACGAAAAGGAACTCCGCCTTCCGTTTCCCGGCGACCGGGCTCCCTACTACCGGTGGGAGGATTTCCGGGATTTCTATGCCGGAATCGTACGGGAAGCCCGACTTAAACTCGAAGCCACGAAATGAAACCGATTCGCAAAATGCGGCTTTTCGCAGCCGCACTGACGGTCGCCTGCCTGCTGGCGGCGACCGTCCGGACCGTTGCCGCCGGACGCGGCAAGGCCGTACTCACGGGTGTCGTCTACGGCGACGGAGCGCCTCTGGCGGGCGTCTGCGTGTCGGACGGCGTGCAGTTCGCGACAACCGACGCCGCCGGCCGCTACCGCATCGAATCCGACAAGTCGGCGGGCTTCGTCTTCGCCGTCACGCCGTCGAACTGGGTCGCTGCCGAGGCCGACGGCGTCCAGCCGCTTTTCTGGGCGGCGCTCGACGAGGCGGATGCCCGTGACGAACAGCACGACTTCCATTTTGCAAGCGTCGATCAGTCGCGCTACACGGTGATGTTCTTCACGGATCTACATCTGACCAACTCCTCCGAAAAGCGCGATCTCGATCACTACCGCAGCATCGCGCTGGCGTCGATCTCCGACGAGGCGGCGCAGGCGTCGGCGCGCGGACCGGTCTACTCGCTCAATTTGGGCGATCTGTCGCACGATCTCTATTGGTATCAGTACGATTTCGACGTTTCCTCGGCCAAACGTTTCCTCGAACAAAACGGTTTTCCGACGTTGCTGTACAGCATTCCGGGCAACCACGACAACGACGGGGCGACGCCCGCCGGAGCCGGTGTCGACCGTCGTGCCGAACATCTTTATCGCCGTACGTTCGGCCCGACCTACTATGCGATGAATATCGGCGACGTGCATTGGATCATGATGGACAACATCATCTATAAGAATACGCCCGGCAAGGGGAAGAAAAACGTCGGTGTAGTCGGCGCCCGAGACTACGACAAGGGGTTCACGCCCGAACAGCTGGCGTGGCTTCGGCGCGATCTGGCGACGGTCGACGCCTCGAAAACAGTCTGCCTCTGCACGCACTGTCCGGTCTTCTTCGACCGCGACCGCCGGACGCTGCTGACCGACCGCAGTCAGGTGGATTCGCTCGATGCGCTCTTCTCGCGCTTCGAGCGGGTGCATATCTTTTCGGGACACGCTCACCGGACGCTCTATACGCAGGACGCCGACTACCCGCGTTTCGACCAGTACGTGCTGCCCGCCACGTCGGGCGACATGTGGGTGGCGAACAACGATTTTCAGGCGTTGTGCCCCGACGGCAGCGATGCGGGGTTCGTCGTGGCGAGCGTCGACGGCGGAAAGTTGCGCTGCGACTACCGCACGCATCTCTACGGCCGCAAGGTGTTGCGTGCCTACGATATGAATGCCGTGGGCGAATACTACCGTAACGACAGTCTCGTCCGCGTGCAGCGACGGCTCTATCCCGACCGTGCCGACTACGGTCGCGAGGAGTATGCGAACTGCGTCTACGTCAACTATTGGGGGTATCTGCCGGGGCATCGGGTCGAACTGTTTGAGGAGGGGTGCCCGCTCGAAGTCGTGCAGGTCGAAGACGAAGATCCGCTCTACAACATCAGCCACTACCTGCCCGAACTGGCGCGGAAACCCGTCTTCAAGAAGGGCGATGCCAGGGTCGTCAGCCACCACATGTTCGCCGCCAGGGCGCGGACGGCGACGGCTCCCGTCGAAATCCGGATTACGGATGCCGACGGCGTTCTCCTGCACAGGGAGACGCTCGAACGTCCCAAGAAATTCGACAAGGAGGCGCGGTAATCTCTCCATTCTTTTTTGAATATTGCTAATCGGTTGTTTTATATCCGATTAGCGATATTTATACCCGATTTATTGAAACGTTACAACTAAAACGAACTCTGTTGCGATCAGAATTATCTGATTTTAATAAATTATATTCCTTATTGGAACGTTTCAATTTTTCGATTTTTTTCATACCTTTATGAATCGACTAACCAATTCACATTACTAACCAAACACTTATCGTATGATCCGAAACTTACTACCATGGACGGCGGGGTGCCTTTTGGCGGCATTCGCCGTGTCGTCGTGCGAGAGCGACGATGTCGACTACGGACCCATTTCGGCGGCTATCGAGATCGGCGTGGAGGAGGTTACGCCGAGCTCCGCGAAGATCAGGCTGACGACCGAACAGGAGAACGTGGCCTCCTACAAGATCGTCAAGCCGACGCCGATCTCCGAATTCGAGTATGCGGCCCACGACGCCATCGACCGTCTGGCCTTCATCGAGGAGCGCGGCGAAGCGGCCGGGGCTCCTTTCGAGCAGACGTTGGCCGGCCTGATGCCCAAGGTGGAGTACTCCTTCGCCGTGGTGGGACTCGACGCCTCCGGCCAGCGGATTACGGCTCCCACGTTCGCACGTTTCACGACCGCTTACGCTTCGTCGCTGGTCGAAGCCCGCTTCGAGACGAATCCCGACGAGACCTTCACCTTCACGGGCAAGATCACGCCGAACGCTTACACGGTCTCCTACCGCTACATTTTCGACAGCGACCACAACGAAGCCACCGAGGCCGAGCTCAGGGCGCTGCTCGAAGCCGGCGGCAGCGGCGTGAAGACCGACAAGGGCGTCAAGGAGCTGGAACTCGTCAAGTCGGACAAGGCGGGCGTCACGCTGGCCGTTCTCTCTTATGACGATGCGAACCGTCCGGGCGAATTCACCAGTACGTTCGTTTCGACCGAGGACATGGCGTCGGTGATCGTCGACGGCAAGGAGACGCAGCTGGCCCGTCCGACCGAGGGCGTCGACATCTTCGAAGGAAAGGTCGCCGTGCCGGCCAAGTCCGGGTTTACGGTCGAAATCAACAAGGTCGCCTACGGATTCGCACCTTACAGCGGCAACGGCGGCGTGGGCAAGGTCGAGAACATGATGTCGGCCGCACCCTATTACAGCAGCAGTACGATCGCCGATTCGCGCGGTTACGACTGCAAGATGGCCGTAGGGCGGATGGCCGCGACGGCCGACGGCGGCAATGATTTCTGGACGAATCTTTCGGAGGATGCACAGATCCTCGTCCGCGTCGATCTGACTTATGCCGACGGCACGCCGCGCTATTGGTTGGAACTGGTCGAGGCCGACGACCCGAATCTGCTGCTCGAACAGAATTTCGATCTCTTCGTCTGGGGCGGCGACTATACGTTGGCCTCCGGCGGCAAGGGAACCGCGCCCATTGCCGACAGCGAATCGGCGGCCGACCTCGACGGTACGGAAGAGGGTACCAAGGGCGGTGCGACCTACACGACTCCCAAACCCGATATTTGGAGCACGGCGGACGGTGCCGCCGACGGCGATGTGATCGCCGGCGATCTCTATCTGAAAAACCGGAATATGACGGGGTGGGAAGTCCGCCGCATCGCCGAGCATCCCGGGACGGTGCGTCTGAACAAGTCTGCATCGGGCTCTCATAAGTACAGCGGTTATCTCAAAACGCCGAAACTGGCTGCCCTGACCGCCCCGACGAACATCACGCTCGAATTCGATATTTGCCGTTTCGCGGGCGACGGCGATATTTACATCACCGTCGAGGGCGCCGGAACGTATACCGCCGCTGCGGTCAATATCGACGGCGCTGCCGCCGCGACGACCGTCGCCGCTTCGGGAACGGATTTCGTAGTGACGAACGACTTGTGCTCGAAGCAGGCCAATACCGTAATAAACAAGCCGTGGTCGCATGTCGAGTTGTCGATCGCCGGTGCGACGGCCGAGACGCAGATCAAGTTCGACGGTTCGAGAGGCAAGGACTCCGCGTCGGATCGCTGTCTGTTGGATAACATCAAAATCACGAAGTAATCCGTCTACTTAACAAGACCTGTCATGAATAAAATCAAGCATATAATCGTCCGTAGCGTACTCGTCGTCCTGCTCGTAGCAGTAGGGGGGGGGAATTTGTACGCGCAGAAATCGCAGCTTAGCGGTACTGTAAGCGATGCGGAGAATACCCCGCTCGTAGGCGCCTCGATCATCGTCGAGGGAACGCATGTCGGTACTACGACCGACGCCGACGGAGCCTTCCGCCTTCCTGCCGCTCCGGGGCAGCGACTCACCGTCTCCTATCTGGGTTACAAGTCCAAAACCGTAACCGTCGGCAGCAGGACCTCTCTGGACATCATACTCGAAAGCGACAATTCACTCATCAACGAAGTCGTGGTCGTCGGCTACGACACGCAGAAAAAGGTCAATCTGACCGGTTCCGTCGCGTCGGTCTCGGCCGAAGACCTCGCCAATCGTCCCATCGTATCCTCGTCGACCGCTCTCCAAGGCATCGCCCCCGGCGTGACTGTTACCACGCAGAGCGGAGCTCCGGGCGGCGACGGCGGCATGATCCGCGTGCGCGGTATCGGAACCTTCGGCGGTTCGAGCGCCGCGCCGCTGGTGCTCATCGACGGGGTGGAGGGCAGCCTCGATGCCGTCGACGCCACGCAGATCGACCAGATTTCGGTGTTGAAGGACGCTGCCTCGTCGGCCATCTACGGTTCGCGTGCGGCCAACGGCGTCATCCTCGTGACGACCAAGCGCGGCAAGAAGGGGCAGACGTCGGTCACCTACCGCGGTTACGTCGGCTGGCAGTCGCCCACCGACACGCCCGAAACGGTCAGCGCCGAGGAGTACATGATCCTCAGCCGCGAAACGTCGTTCAACGACGGCAAGGAGTCGATCTATACCGACGACTACATCGCCCGCTACCGCGAGAACAACCGTATCGATCCCGACAACTATCCGCTCACCGACTGGCAGGACCAGATTCTCACCGGATCGGGATTCACCCACAACCACAATCTCTCGCTGACGGCCAGCACCGAACGCGTGCGCGTCATGACCTCGTTCGGCTACCTCGACCAGAAGGGCATCATCAAGCGCACCGACTACCAGCGGTACAACGTGCGCAACAACATGAACATCGACTTCTCGGACAAGCTCTCGATGCGCTTCGACGTTTCGTTCGTCAACGGCGACCGCCGCCGCATCCCGCAGCAGAATACGCTGTTCAACTACATGAATACGCGCGACCCGCTGATCCTGTCGCGCTGGTCGACGGGCTACTGGGCCGGTCTGTCGGGCGGCAGCACCAACGTCCTGCCGACGCTCGAAGGCGAGGGAGGCAACGTGAAGAACAACACGATCCGCCTGAACGGAGCCGTGACGCTCACCTTCAAGCCCGTCAAGTGGCTGACGCTCGAAGGCATGGTCGCCCCGCGCTACGTGACGACCAACAACCATACCTTCGTCAAGAAGATGAAATTCTACTCCGACGCCTTCGGAACGGTGTCGAACAGCTCCAACGTCGCGTTCAACTACCTCGACGAGTCGGCCAACCGCTCGTTCTACGGCAACTACCAGTTCACGGCCGCCTTGCAGCATACCTTCGCGCAGAACCACAATTTCAAACTGTTGCTGGGCGCTTCGCGCGAGACCTACGACAACAAGACCCTTTCGGCGCACCGCGAGGACTTCGCCTATCCCGATTACGAGGTGATCGGCGCCGGTGCCGACAACGAGACGAAGGACAACGGCGGCGGTCATGCGCAGTGGGCGTTGCAGTCCTTCTTCGGCCGTCTGAACTACAACTTCAAGGAGCGTTACCTTTTCGAGGCGAACGTCCGTTTCGACGGTTCGTCGCGTTTCGCCAAGGGGAATCGCTGGGGTATCTTCCCCTCGTTCTCCGGAGCGTGGCGTCTGACCGAGGAGCCTTTCATGCAGGATGTACGCCGGACGCTGAGCGAATTCAAGATCCGCGCCTCCTACGGCCAGTTGGGCAACCAGAACATCGGCTCGAACTATCCCACGATCCAACAGCTGGACGTCAGTTCGATTTCGGTCAACGACGTCATCACCCCGATCGTCACGCAGACGACGCTGGCCAATCCCGACATTACCTGGGAATCGACCGAAATGTACGACGTGGGTATCGACGCCACGCTTTTCGACAAGCTGAGCGTCACGGCCGACTGGTATTACAAGAAGACCCACGATATTCTGCTTACGCTCGATATCCCGTCGATCATCGGTCTCGGCGCCCCCTATCAGAATGCCGGAACGGTGCGCAACGTGGGTTGGGAGGTCGCCGTCGGGTATCATAACAAGTGGCGCGATTTCTCGTTCGGCGTCGAGGCCAACCTGTCGGACGTGGTCAACAAGATCATCGACATGAAGGGCACCACGGGCGGCAGCGGCGCGATCCGCAATCAGGAGGGATCGGCCATCAACTCGATCTACGGGCTCAAATGCGTGGGAATGGCCCGCACGCAGGAGGAGGCCGACTGGGTGAACGAGAACTGTCCGCAGTACGGCGTGACGACCAAGCCCGGCGATCTGATCTATGCCGATATGGATGACAGCGGTACGATCGACGACAAGGACATGACGATCATCGGCAGCACGGTGCCGCGCTATACCTACGGCGTGAATCTCAGCTTCGGATGGAAAGGATTGAATCTGAGTGCCTTCTTCCAGGGTGTCGGCAAGGTCGACGGCTATCTGAGCTCCTATTACGTGCAGCCCTGCCAGCAGGGCGGAACCTTCCGCAAGGAGCACCTCGACCGCTGGAACGAGACGAATCCCAACGGCAAGTATCCCCGTCTGACGATGACCGACGCCAACAACTGGAAGCAGTCGTCGTTCTGGATGCGCAGCGCGGCCTATTGCCGTCTGAAAAATATCCAGCTGAGCTATACGCTTCCCAGAACATGGCTGAAAAAGCTGCGCATGAAGTCGGCGATGGTCTTCGTCAATGCGCAGAACCTCTTCACGATCACCGATTTCTATCAGGGCTTCGATCCCGAGGTGGCCTATTCGGGATCGGGCGACGGCGTGGAACTGGGCGCCGTGGCCTACAACTATCCGCAGGTGAAAGTAGTTACGATGGGTGTCGAACTGAAATTCTAAAAAAGCAGAATCATGTTAAAGAAAATAATCTATCTGATCGTATCGGGCGGTCTGCTGCTGTCGGGCTGCTCGCTGGATTACGAACCGCTCAACGGCCCCTCGTCGGGATCGTTCCCCGCGAGCGAGGAGGAGGCGATGGCAGGGCTCTACGCCGCCTACAAGGGGTTGGCGAACATGACGGTCAAGGAGACCCCCTTCCCCATGCGGATCAACGACTGCATCAGCGACATCGGCACCTACCGTACGGGTGCGGGCAATCAGATCAAGGCGATGAGCTCGACGCTGACGGCCGACAACACGATGTGCGAGAAGGTATACAAGACGGTCTACAAAATCGCCGGCCGCGTGCATCTGGTGCTGGACAATCTGGACAGACTGCGGGGCGTCATCCCCGAAGATAGGTTCAACCAGATCAAAGCCGAACTGCTCTGTATCCGCGCCTATTACTACGACTTGGGGTGCCAGTTCTACGGCGACATCCCCTTCATCGACCACCAGCTCGATCTGGACGATTACTCCGACTATCCGCGTATCCCGCGCGAGCAGGTGACCGCGCGGCTGTTGCAGGATCTCGACGACGACCTGCTCGATTACCTGCCCGTGCAGTGGAATCCGGGCACCTACGGTACGACGCGCATCGGCCGTGTGGCCGCCTACGCCCTCAAAGCGCGCATCGCGCTGAACTGGGGGTTGTGGGAGGAGGCCGCACGCTGTTCGAAGATCGCCACGACGCTCGCCGAGGGCGTCTACGATCTCGAACCGCTCGACTGCACCTACTACGCTACCCACGCCGACGGCGAACCTTCGGCGGCCAATCTGTTCGGATTCGCCGGCCAGACCAGCCGCGAATGGTTGTGGGCGATTCAGTATAACCGTCTGATCAACTACACGTCTGCCACCTACTATGAAGCGCCTCGTATCCACGGCGGTTGCAGCTGGCTCGGCCCGTCGCAGGCGATGATCGACACCTTCCAGTGCACCGACGGCAAGCCGATCACCGAATCGCCGCTCTACGACTGGCAGAATCCGTGGGCGAACCGCGATCCGCGTCTCGATCTGTTCTGTCTGCGTCCCGACACCCGCCTGTGGGGAGTCCAGTACGACACCGACGTGCGTGTCGAAAAGGTGAAGGACTACAACCAGTCGACGGCGGGCAAAGAGGTGCTCATCAGCAACGCCGACGCCGTGGGCAACAAGAGCGAGTATGCGGCCAACGGCAGCAAGGGGCCCGGCGGTTATCTGTGGCGCAAGTACTCCGACAAGGGGATGATGGGACTGGTCAACGGTACGAAGACGGAGGACGACATCAATGCGGGAATCATCCGTTTCGCCGAACTGCTGCTCATCGAGGCCGAGGCCAACATCGAGTGGGACGGCGGCGATCTGGCGATCGCCGAGGCGAACATCAACCGGGTGCGCGCCCGTGTGAACATGCCTCCCGTGACCGACCGTTCGCGCGAGGGCTTGCGCAAGGCGCTGCGCTACGAGCGCAAGGCCGAACTGTGCAACGAAGGGTTCCGCTGGTTCGACATCCGCCGCTGGAAGATCGCTTCCAAGGCGGTCAACGGCCCGATGTACGCTCCGGGGTATTCGACGGTGCAGAATCCGGGCAACTACATCTCCAACGTCAAGCCTTCGTTCGACGACGACTGGGTGGTGACTTACGATCTTTCCGATACGTGGGACGGCAAGACGGGCAATCTGCGCGTGTTCCAGACGATGGTCTTCAATCCCGAAAAGGATTACCTCTGGCCGATCCCCTACACCGAGCTGGTGACGAATCCGGCGATCGGCGTCGAAAACCAGAATCCCGGTTATTGACGGCGTTCCACCGGTGCGGAGTCCGCTTTCGGGCGCTCTCCCGCACCGGTTTTTACCGATGAACAGTATAAATTTCAATAAACATGTATATGAGAACCAGATATTTCATTGCGGGCATTCTGCTTCTGGCGCTCTTCGCGGGATGTTCGTCGGATTCCGGCGAAGGCGACGCGCCCGGCGGCGGTTCGGGCGATCTCTACGGCTACGTTCGGGACGCTTCGGGGAGTGCGATCGAGGGGGTCGTCGTCTCCGACGGCTACACCTGTACGGTCACCGGCGCCGACGGACGCTATGCGATGCAGCGGCATCCGAACGCCTATTACGTCTACTATTCGACGCCGGCCGACTGCAAGGTCGAGGTCGACCCGTCGACGGGACTGCCGCTGTTCTACCAGAAGATCAGGAAATCGCAGCCGCAGTACGATTTCACCCTTACCCGTCAGGCCGAGGAGACGAAATTCCGCATGCTGGCCATCGGCGACCCGCAGGTGACCACCACGGCGCAGGTCTACCGTTTCGAGACGGAGACCGTCGCCGACATCAACTCCTACGTGGCGGCCCAGACGGACGGACTGCCCACCTATGCGATCACGCTGGGCGACATCGTGGGCAACAAATGGGAACTCTATCCCGATATGGTCAAGGCGATGGCGCGGAGCAAGACGTCGGTTCCCGTCTTCCAGACGATCGGCAACCACGACCACGAGTTTCCGCAGGTGACCGACCTCTCGGCGCAGCGTAGATACGAAGCCTCGTTCGGGCCGGTCAACTACTCCTTCACGCGGGGCGACGTCCACTTCGTCTCGATGGACGACATTATCCACAAGGCGACGGGCAGCGATGCCTACACGAGCGGTTTTCTCGACTGGCAGTTCGAGTGGCTGAAACAAGATCTGAGCTACGTGCCCAGGACGTGCGCCGTGGTGCTGTGCGTCCACATTCCGTTCCGCGGCGGATTCAACGGCGCGGGCGAGACCTATTTCGACGAGGTGCTGGAGCTGCTGGCGCAGTTCGACCGGGCGTGGATCTTCTCGGCGCATACGCACAACAACAAGACGAACTACACGCACGCGGTCGGTTCGAAAAAGATCCGCGAGTATATCCTCGGGACGTCGTGCGGCGCGTGGTGGCACGGTACGGTCTGCACCGACGGAGCGCCCAACGGCTACGGCGTCTTCGAGTACGACGGCACGTCGCTCACGAACATGATCTACAAGCCGACACGCTACGACGAGACCTTCCAGATCCGTCTCTACAACGGCGAAGACGTCTTTACGGGCGGTACGGCCAAGTCGTGGAAGTTCGATCTGCAACAGCCGAAGAACCGGCTGATGGCCAACGTCTGGAACGCCGACGATACGTGGACGATCGAGGTCTACGAGAACGGCGTGAAGACGGGCGACATGGCGAAGAAATCGATGATCGATCCGTGGTCGTCGGCCTATTTCTGCGGCTTCTGCGGTTTGAAGGAGAGCTACGCCAGCAAGAACGACCATATCTTTTATTATACGGTCAAGAGTCCCGGTGCCGCGCTGCGCGTCGTGGCGCGCGACGGTTACGGCAACGTCTTCGAGCAGACCGAGATCACGACGCCGCTCGAAGCGGACTATCCCGACGCCTATTGACCGCTCGCTACGGTCTGTAGTATTTAGTTCCAGCGAAGGAGGCCCGGCGATCCGCCGGGCCTCTGGCGTAGTTGGGCGGGATGCTGCGCTCCTCCTGTTTCCTCGCTGGATGAGGCATTATTGTTCGAACGCTACGACCTTCGCCCGTATCGCCGTGAGGGTGATCCCTCCGGCGAGCGCCGTGATGCGCAGGGCGGGTGCGGCGTCGTGGAGCAGCACCTGGTGCGTGACGGTGCGCTTGTCGGGGACGTCGAGCGTGAAGGTTTGGCCGCCCAGCTCGATGCGGGCTCTGCCTTCGGCTTCCAGTTCCAGGTAGAGGGCGCCGAAGGGTACGGCGGGCAGCTGCCGTTTCGGGACGATGCTCTGCCCCTCGTCGAGGCGGATCGCGCCCTCGCCGGCCGATGCGGGGAGCACGAACCCGTCGGCCCGTGCGTACTCGGCGAGCAGCCGGCCCTGCCCGCGGTAGTCGGGCGCCAGGAAATCGGTCGAGACGAAATCGATGTCGTGGCGGTTGATCCGGTCGAAATGCACGAACTTGTCGGCGTGCGATTCGCACATCAGCCCCGCTGCCTTGGCCCGTGCGACCTGACGGGAGTAGTCCGCTTCGTCGAAGCGGGTGGCGCTGACGGCCACGATGACGTCGCCCAGCGCCTCGATCCGTTCGAACGTAGTCTGGTAGAGAATGCCCATCAGCCGCACGTCGTCGATGCCGGTGCGGCGGATGACGTCGTTCGCGCGGTTGTTGGAGGTGACGACGTAGCGGTCGCGTCCCAGTGCGGCGTCGGCCGCGGCGACGATGTCGCGGTAATGCCGTCCCGTCGGGTCGTAGAGTTTCGGCTCGATGAAGGTGTAGAGTCCGTTGCGGGCGCACTCGGCCAGATACTCTTCGAGCGTGGGGATGCGCGTCCGGCGGGCGGGGTCGGCGGCTTTGAGGATGTAGTCCGACCGCAGCTCTCGGAGCGTCTTGCCGGCGACTGCGACCGGTTCCGACAGCGGTGTGCCGTCGGCATGCAGGCAGGTGCGGTTGAGCGTGCTGTCGTGCATGACCACCAGCGCCCCGTCGGCCGAAAGCCGCACGTCGGTCTCGATGGCGCCGAATCCAGCCGCCTTTGCCAACCGGATGGCTTCCAGCGAGTTTTCGCCCGCTACGGTGCTGCGCATGTTCACGCCGCGGTGGGCGATGAACACCCGTTTGCGGGGGTGTGCCGCGGAGTCGGCGGGGGTTTGGCACAGGGCCGTCGCACTCCATGCGAGCGCGGCGAAAAGGAACAGGAGCGTATTTTTCATGGTCGGAAATTTGTCGCCGGTGGCGGGTTGTCGTTGGTTTTCTCTCTTCGTTTTCTCGCTTCGGCACAGCCTGAACAAGTTCGGCTCTGCGCTCGGCTTAACGAAAACGTTCACAAAGATAATACGAAGCGGGTTCAGAGACAAATATATTTGTCTCTGTCGCGGGGGCGTTCCATCGGGTCGGACGCGTGCTTCGGCGGAGTTGCCGCAAAGGAGGTTCGGATTCTGTCCCGAGCTTTTGTCCGGAGAGGGCTGCAATCCGGAGAAAAAGGTAACATCGAATGAAAAAAAAGTTATCTTTGTAGTATGGACGGTTCGGAAAATAGGGATTGCGGTCTTTTTACTGTTCTTTTCGAACAGTACAGGGAGCCCTTTACGCGCTTCGCCAACTCGTTCGTCAGGGATCGCGCCGTTTCGGAGAACCTCTTCGTGGACGCGCTGGTCGATTACTGGCAGCGGCGCGGTTCGCTGCCCGAAGATACGAACGTCCCGGCCTACCTGCTCACGTCGGTGCGCAACAAGGCGCTCAATCACCTGCGCCATCAGCGTATCCGCGAACGGTCGTCCGACGAGCTGATGCGCCGCGCCCGCAGCGAACTGGACTTCCGTATCTCCTCGCTCGAAGATTTCACCACGCAGTCGCTCTTTTCGTCCGAGATTCATGAAATCGTCCGGCAGACGCTTGCCGAGATGCCGGCCCAAACGCGCCGCATCTTCGAGATGAGCCGCTTCGAGAACCGCCGCAATACCGAAATCGCCGCCGAACTGAACCTTTCGATCAAGACCGTCGAATTCCATATCGGCAAGGTACTCAAAGTACTGCGCGTGCGACTGAAAGACTATCTGCTTTTCTTTTTCGTATTTATTTTGCGTTGAGGCGGATTTCCCGTTAGGGTATTTCCCGCCGTGCGTGTTATTACAGATAGAAGCGCCCGCCTCCGGTGCGGCGCCATAGTGAAGATGTGTATGGAACGCGACCTGTTATATCGCTATTTCGACGGCGACACGACCCCCGACGAGGAGCGGCGGATCATGGAGTGGGCGGAGGCTTCGCCCGAAAATTACCGCCTCTACCTCGAAGAGCGGCGGTTGTGGTGCGCATTGTTGCTCCATGCCGGACGACGGACGGCGCGCCGTCCCGCGCTCTGGCGACGGTTGGCGGCATGGCGCGTGAGCGGTGCGGCGGCCTGCATCCTGCTGCTGGTCGGCCTCGCGGGAATCTTCTTCGCGGGCCGCATGGTTCCCGACGGGCGGATGCAGCAGGTGGTCGTTCCCGCCGGACAGCGTGTCGAGCTGCGGCTCGCCGACGGTACGAAGGTGTGGCTCAATTCGAAGAGCCGGTTGGAGTATCCGTCGTCGTTCGGACGGTTCGCGTCGGGTGACGCTCTGCGGCGAGGGCTATTTCGAGGTGGCGCACGATGAGAGCAAGCCGTTTGTCGTCGAGACCGGGCAGTACGACGTGCGGGTGCTCGGTACGACCTTCAACGTCTATGCCTACGACAACGACCGTGCGGCGTTCGAGACGGCGCTGATGGAGGGGTCGGTCGAGGTTTCGTCGCGCAGCGACGCTTCGCAGCGGCTCGTGCTGCAACCCAACGAGGCGGCCGTCATGGCCGCCGACGGCCGCCTCGTGCGGACGCGCCTGACCGATATGGGGCGTTTCCGCTGGACCGAAGGGCTGATCTGTCTCAACGACGTTCCCTTCGGCGAGCTGCTCGAACGTTTCAGCGACTACTACGACATCCGCATCCTGCTGAAAAATCCCAAACTCTACGACGTGCGCTGTACGGGCAAGTTCCGGCAGAGCGACGGCATCGACTACTCGCTGCATGTGTTGCAGCGCTTCGTCAACTTCCGTTACACGCACGACGAAGAGCGGCATACGATCGAAATCCGATAAACGCCGTCTGCCGGACGGCGGAACATGAAACCGATTGAAAAACCAACGTTTTCGTTAAGCCGAGCGCAGAGCCGAACTTGTTCAGGCTATGCCGAGGCGAGAAAACGAAGAATGAAATTCAACCTGAACTCCCGATAGCCTATGAAGTAGAACGATCCCGAAAAAAAGAGACGGAGCGATGCGCCAACACCGCCCCGTCCGGCAGACTAACACCTGCGACTTACCTATCCAAGTATTAATCTTTTATTCTGCAAAAGTATGAATAAAAACGCCAGTGTCGGCATCCCGATGAAAAAAATATGCGGGCGCCTGACCAGAATCCTGTGTACCTGTGCGGTTTTCGTGTCGCTGACAGGTGCGGCCTACGCCCAGAGCGCTCCGGTGACGCTCGACAGGAAAAAAGCTCCCGTCAGGGAGATTCTCAACGAAATCGAACGGCAGACCGACTACCTGTTCGTATACAGCAGCGAACAGGTCGATTTCAGCGTCTCGGTAACCGCGCACGACGAACCCGTGCAGACGGTGCTCCGACGTATCTTCGAGGGCACGCCGATCCGTTTCACGCTCGAAGGAAAACATATCGTGCTGCGCAGGCAGCCTCAAACGGCCGCGAACGCCGCTGCGGCTTCGCCTGCGAAACAGACCGTCACGGGTACGGTGACCGATACGGCCGGCAAACCCGTCGTCGGCGCCACGGTGCTCGTCAAGGGCGGCACCGTCGGTACGACGACCGATGTCGACGGACGCTTCTCGCTCACGATCCCCGCCGGCAGTCCGCTCGAAGTGTCGTTCCTGGGCTATGCCCGGCAGGAGATCGCCACGGCCGGCCGCACGTCGCTCGATATCCGTCTGGAAGAGGACGCCGCGACGCTCGACGAAGTGGTGGTCGTGGGCTACGGCACGGTCAAGCGGCGCGATCTGGTGGGTGCGGTCGATCAGGTCGACCGGAAGGTCATCGAAGACCGTTCGACCGGAACGCTGGCCCGTGCCTTGCAGGGGCAGTTACCGGGCCTGAACATCACCTTCACCGACAGCAAACCCACGCGCGGGGCGTCGGTCAACGTCCGCGGATCGGGTTCGATCGGTGCGGGCGGTTCGACGCTCGTCCTGATCGACGGCGTGGAGGGCAGCATCAATGCGATCAACCCGCAGGACGTGGAGTCGGTCTCGGTGCTCAAAGACGCTTCGTCATCGGCGGTGTACGGTGCACGCGGTGCTTTCGGCGTCGTGCTGATTACGACCAAGAGCGCCAAGAAAGGGACGCCCGTCATCAATTACAACGGTTCGGTGACGATCAACCGCCGCACGGTGACGCCCGATGTGGTGACCGACGGTCTGACGTGGATCAACTGGTGGAAGGATTGCTACAATGGTTATTACAACGGTTCGAAGGCGCTCCTGAACCATGTCGATTCGACGATTCCCTATACCGAGACGATCTATCAGGAATTGATCCGCCGTTCGCAGGACCCTTCGCTGGCGCGCACGACGGCGCTTTCGGGGCACGACCAGTTCGGGTGGGCCTATTACGACTCGACCGACTGGCATTCGCTCTTCTACAAGGACTACAACTGGTCGACCGAGCACAACCTCTCGATTTCGGGTGGCGGCGACCAGGCCGACTACTATATTTCGGGCCGTTTCTACGATATGGACGGCATCTACAAGGTGGGCAACGACAGCTACAAGAAGTACGACGTGCGCGCCAAGGGAACGCTTAAAGTGCGTCCGTGGCTGCGTCTGACCAACAACATGTCGGTCTCGGTGATCGATGCCTACGAACCCAAGCATCAGAAGAACAACTCGCAGATCCCGCGTCTGATCAACCACACGGCTATGCCGCTTTCGCCGGTGAAGAACCCCGACGGTACGTGGACGGCCGCGGCAGCCAAATCGGGCTATGCCGCCTTCTCGGAGGGGACTTCGTGGCGCACGAACGACTATGTCTACCTGCGCAACAAGTTCGACGTGAACATCGATCTGGTGAAGGACGTGCTGACCGCTTCGGTCGACTACTCCTACAACTACACCAACCGCAAGCGCATGGACGCCCAGACGGTGATCGAATACTCGAAAAAGCCGGGCGAGATTCTCTACGAGTCGGAGGCTGCGGGCTCCAATCTCCAAAGCGTCGAATACCAGACGCGCTACCAGTCGGCCAACGCCTACCTGAACTGGTCGCCCAAGCTGGGCGACGACCACACGTTCAAGGCGCTCGCAGGCTGGAATATCGAGAAACAGAAATACGAGACGCTGACGATCAAACGCGAAGGGTTCGTCACCGCTTCCAAACCGTCGTTCGGACTGATGAACGGTACGACGACCGACCCGACCGTCGGCGGATACATCTGGTCTTACGTGGGCGCTTTCTTTCGGCTCAATTACGGTTACAAGGGCAAGTACCTGGCCGAGGTGAGCGGCCGCTACGACGGTTCGTCGAAGTTCCCGACCAACTCCAAATGGGGATTCTTCCCCTCGGCATCGGTGGCGTGGCGCGTGTCGGAAGAACCGTGGATGAAGTGGTCGGAGGAGTGGCTCGACAACTTCAAGATCCGCCTTTCGGCCGGTTCGATGGGCAACGGCAACGTCGATCCCTACTCCTACACGTCGGAGATGACCGTGGCTACCGCTTCGGACATCGTGCTCGGCGGAGGGCTGCCCTCCTATACGACGGTGGGCAGTACGGTGCCCGTGTCGCTGACGTGGGAGAAGTCGACGACCTACGACCTGGGACTCGACCTCGATTTCCTGAACAACCGTCTCTCGTTCAGCGGCGACTACTACCGCCGCTACACCACCGACATGTACACGCCCAGCATTTCGCTGCCGTCGGTCTACGGCACCACGTCGCCCAAGGGCAACAACGCCGAACTGCGCACTACGGGCTGGGAGCTGTCGCTCACATGGCGCGACTCGTTCAAGCTGGGCGGCAAGCCGTTCGATTACAGCATCAAGGCGATGGTGTGGGACAACCGTACGGTGGTGACCAAGTACGAGAATGCCACCCGTTCGCTCGGTACGCTCAAAGGCTATATCCAGAACGGCGGTTCGCCCTCGGACTTCTACGAAGGCATGGAGCTGGGCGAGATGTGGGGGTATACCGTAGCCGGGCTGTTCCGCGATCAGGCCGACATCGACTCCTCGGCCACGCACGACTTCACGCAGGCGTCGGACAAGGTGACGCGCCCCGGGCAGGTCAAGATCGCCGATCTCGATCATAACGGCAACATCGATCCCGGCGCCTTCACCGCCGACGATCACGGCGACCTGTCGATCATCGGCAACATCAATCCGCACTACATGTTCGGCGTCAATCTGGCGGCCAACTGGAACGGCATCGGACTGTCGGTCTTCCTGCAAGGCGTGATGAAGCGCGACTGGTACCCCTCGCCCGATTCGGGTTATTTCTGGGGCAAGTACGCCCGTCCGTTCATGTGGGTGCTGGGCATTCACAACTATACGGACGACATGTACAGCGAGGAGAAGAACAACTGGGATACGGCTTATTGGCCGCGCATGACTACCTACCAGTCGAACAGTTCCTATTCGTGGACCAAACTGCTCGAAATTCCCAATACCCGTTACAAGCAAAACGCGGCCTACCTGCGCGTGAAGAATATCCAGGTCGACTACACCTTCCCTAAGGCGCTGTGCCAGAAGATCCGTTTGGGCGGGTTGAAGATTTACCTGTCGGGCGAGAATCTCTTCACCTTCACGCCGCTGCATAAATACGCCCCCAACTTCGACCCCGAAGCACTGGGATACGACACCGATTTCTCTTCGACGGCCGGCGACGGATATACCTATCCCGTGCTCAAAAGCGTGACGCTGGGCGTCAACATTACATTCTAATCAGGGAGGAAGAGCATTATGAAAAAATACATTGCAATCCTGTTCGCATGCGTTTCGTTCTGCGCGTGCGAGGATTTCCTGACACAGGAGAACCCCAACAAGATCGAGAGCGAATACTACTTCAAGGACGAATCGTCGCTGGAAATCTATGCCAACGGTCTGACGCGGAGTTTCGCCACGGGCATCAAGAACTTCGTCAACGGCGACAAGAACGCCGATACACACGCATGGGACGGTGCGGCGGCCTATTTCAAGGACAACTATTCGGCCTCCGATGCATCGAACTGGGGGACGAGCAACTGGTCGCAGCTGCGTTCGATCAACTTCTATCTCGACAACATGCGCAAGGCCGACGCACCGGAAGCTGTGTTGAACCACTACGAGGGTGTGGGGCGTTTCTTCCGCGCGCTGTTCTATTACGCCAAGGTGCGTACCTTCGGTGCCGTGCCCTGGTACGAGAAATCGATCGAGGCGACCGACCAGGAGGCGCTCTTCAAGGATCGCGACAACCGCGAATACGTCTGCCGCAAGATTCTCGCAGATCTCGACTACGCCTGCACCTATTGCTCGACGGCGGCTTCCTACCGCAACCAGGCGTCGTACATTCATCGTTACGTGGCCCTCGCGCTCAAAGCGCGTTTCTGCCTCTACGAGGGGACGATGCGCAAATACCACACGCTCGATCCCTCGACGGGCCGGCCGTGGCAGTCGGACGAGAGTGCGATGTACCTCGGCGAGTGCGTCAAGGCGTGCGAGGCGATCATAGGCGACGGCGTCTACCATTTGACCGACAATGCCGCCGACCGCCGCACGCAGTACCGTGCGATGTTCATCGAGAGCAACGCCACGACGGCCTACGCCAACGAGATCATCTGGGCGCGCAACTACGATTCGGAGCTGAACGTGACCCATTACATGAACTCCTATTTCATCAATCAACAGTATGCCAACTACGCCTTCACGCGGCAGTTCATCAACACCTATCTGATGACCGACGGTACGCCGTTCACCGACAAATATCCCGATTACGACAGCGTCGATTTCACGACCGAGTGTAGCGGCCGCGACTACCGTCTCGCGCAGACGATCCGCACGCCGGGTTTCACGCGCGACGGCGGCACGACGCAGTGGGCTCCTGACGTGACCTTCTCGAAAACGGGCTATCAGCCGATCAAGTGGCTCACCGACGACTCGTCGAAGGATACGAACACCTCCAAGTGCGACAACGACGTGCCGTTGATGCGCTACGCCGAGGTGCTGCTCAACTATGCCGAAGCGAAGGCCGAACTGAACGAAATGTCGGAGGAAGTGTGGAACAAGACGATCAAGCCGCTGCGCGAACGTGCGGGAGTGACGAGCATCTATCCCACGACGGCCGATCCCTATATGGTCGAGTATTTCCAGAATCAGGTGACCGATCCTTTCATCCTGGAGGTGCGCCGCGAACGGGGCATCGAACTTACGATGGAAAACGTACGTTACGACGACATCATCCGCTGGCATCAGGGCGAGTTGTTCGCGCGGCCGTGGAAAGGCATCTGGATCGCGGCGTCGGAGACTCCGATCGACCTCAACGGCGACGGCGTCAACGACTGCATCGTCACGTCGGACCCCAACAACAAGTCGCCGCTCAAAATCCTTTTCATCGACGGCGCTTCCGAAGCGGGGCACAAGCTTTCGCAGGGTACGTCGGGCAATATTCTGCCCGCTACGGCCATCGAGCGCAAGTGGCACGACTATAAGTATGTAAAACCGATTCCGACTACCGCTTTGCAGGAGAATCCCAACCTCACGCAAAACCCCGAATGGTAGTCTGCGTTTAATCCTTAAAACCGAACATCCATGAACCTATTCCATAAAATCGGGCTGGCGGTCGCCGCTTCGGCTGCGCTCTTTGCGGCGTGTTCTTCCGACGACGATCCCTTTTTCGCCCGCGAGAACGATTACCTTACTTTCGACTGTAACGAACAGACGGTCGAGCAGAGCCTCCAATGCGACGGCGCGTGGAGCATCGACTACGACGGCAACGACGACTGGATCGCCGTCACGCCCGACAGCGGCGTCGGCAACGGCGAATTGGACTTCATTACGGTCGGCGTGGCCTACAACCGGGGCGGCGAGCGCACGGGTACGATCTATATCGATTTTGCCGGACACGCCTATCCTATCCATATCACGCAGGGCGCCTGCGACTTCGCCTACGGAGCACTCTCGTCGGCGGGCACGCTGGTGCGGGGTGTCGAGAGCGATTTCACGCTGATCCTCGCTTATGCGAACGCCAACGGCGACGAATCCGTTGCTCTGAGCTGCCGGATGACGGGCGCTTCGGAGGGACTCGTGGCGGCCGACTGCACGTTCGATAAGTTCCAGAAGGGCAGCGGCACGATTACGATGCCTGTGACCGGCGTGCCGGCGCAGACGGGCGAAGTCTTCTTCGAACTGCTCGTCAACGGCGAGTCGAAAGGCACGGTCAAGAGTACCGTCGTGGCCGATCCCTCGTCGATCGTCGGCGGATTCCCCGTCTGGTGGGATTTTTCGTCCGAGAGCAAACCGACGTTGATGGCGGATCCGCACAATTACAGCTGGGGAGCCGGTTCGCAGTATCCCTGCGAGGATTCTGCCCCTTCGACCGACCACAAGTATCTCGATTGGAGCGATCGCGGCGGCTATCTCACCGTCGTCTGCTCGACGGCCAGCGGTTGGGGCTACGGCGAAGGCCACTGCTACATGAAGGGGTTGCAGAAGGACGACTATTGGCTCATGGCCTTTCCTGTGAAGAACCTCAAAGAGGGAACGCGCATCACTTTCGAGGCGGCCGTCGGCTGTTCGGGGTCGGGCGCACGCTACTATGCGTTGGAGTATTCGGCCGACGGGACGAACTGGTTCCTGGCCGAAGGCGCCGAAACCGTCACGGGAGTCGACGGGTCGACGGGGCCGGCGCACTATACGGTGATGACCGACCAGGCGCTTCCCAACGACAAGACGCCTGCATGCGGTTGGGCCAGCTATACCTTCCCCGTCGAAGGGTGTTCCGTGACCGACGGCCTGTTCTACGTGCGTCTGCGCGTCTCGCTCGACATTCGCCTGAACGCTTCGGCCACTACTTACACCATCTCCAAGACGGGCTCCGAACGGCTCAAAGGGATCGTCAAGGTGTCGCTTCCCGAATAACAAACGTCCGGGCGGAGCGGACCGGTTCCGCTCCGTCCGGTAACGTCGAATGAAAAAACCAGATATAAAACGATGAAAACGATCAATCGCATGGTTTTGCTGCTGGCGACGCTCTTCGCAGCGATCGGTTGCAGCGACGACGACAAGGAGCTCGTGATGTACTCCCTGCGTTTCGAACCCAACAGCATCACGCTCGGTATCGGGAAGAGCTACCGTCTCGTGCCGATCTCCGATCCCTTCTACGACGACGTACAATACGAATGGAAATCGGTCGACGAACGGGTGGCCACCGTCGACCAGTCGGGAGTGGTGACGGGCGTCAGTGCCGGTTCGACCGAGGTACGCGCCTTCTACGGCGACAACCGGTTGGCGCGGTGCCTGGTTTCGGTGGTGGAGAGCACCTCGTCGCTGCCCGATCCGACGGCGGCCCTGTCGAAGGGGCTGTCGCAGCAGATGATCTTTTCGAGCAATCAGCTACCCTACAAGGGAACGATCATGCAGTGCTTCGACTTTTACGACGAGAACGGCTACATCTATTATACGCAGAGCGTCGGCGACACGAAGACCGGCAACAGGTGGATGGTGGCGCTGGGACGCCAGAAACGCAACGAAGCCCCGTCGGACGACTACATGAAACTCCAATGGTTCGGTCATGGCACGCTGCTCGTGGCCGAGCGGGCCGACGACGGCGACTACGTGTGGGTGAACTCCAACGGCACGCTTTCGGGAACGGACTACACCAACAACCTCACCTTCTCGCGCATCCGCTACCAGAAGGGCGCGGTGTTGAGCCACTACGCCGGCGACACGTTCTACATGAGCGAGTATGTCGACGCCGCGGGTACGACGTGGACGGTGCGCGACGTGCAGCCTTCGATCGACTTCGTGAACCGCCGTCTGCTTATCGGCTGCCGCACGACGGACATGCGCCACAACGTGATCTACGACCTCGACGCCGTGCTGGCGCTCGGTAAGGAGACGGTCGAGATCACCCGCACGTGGGGTGGTGAAACGGCTGCCGAGGGCGTCACCGAGAAGAAGACCGAGACGACCTCGGTCGAGGTACGCAATCTCAACCGCCTGACGCCGCTCGGATCGTTCCGTCTGCCCAGCTATCTCAATACGGGCCAGACGCACCAGGTCTATTCGTACAGCCACCAGGGACAGGCCGTGTGGGGCGACTACGTTTATTGGTACGAAGGACAGGCGATCCAGCAGACGGGCGAGTTGTACGACGGTTCGGTGGCCTATGTAGCCGTATTCGACTATACCGGCAAACTGGTCTGCCCCCGCACGCGGGTGGCCGCCTGCTCCGACTTCCCGAGCCTGAGCACGTTGCTCGATGCGAAGAACTGCTATTGCGAAGGCGAGGGGATGCAGCTCAAACAGGGGCGGAAACTCTATCTGGGCATTGCGACCCATACGTCAGCTGCGTCGGGCAACCGACTGGCGTCGATCCTGCAATACGAATGCGACGTCGAATAGCGGTCGGCTGCGACATTTTGCTATTTTTGGCTTGGCCTTAGATACTTCGTCTCGGCATAATCAAGCTGACGCTTGCTTCTGCGCTCGAC
>ERZ857922.1837-NODE-1837-length-23837-cov-4.032293_pt1 | contig 23837 bp, 18 predicted proteins | sample MGYA00519579_ERZ857922 | MGnify/ENA primary metagenome ERZ857922 (study PRJEB31778, sample SAMEA3449375) | human gut metagenome | biome: human gut; feature: human-associated habitat; material: faeces | place: United Kingdom | collected 2010/2012 ... | reverse complement strand
TTGCTCCCGTCATAAAGACGAGAGCAATCATATTAACTTAATTATCAGTTACCTCTGTTATTAAGAAGTGCCGAAAGCTCCGTGAAAGGATCGTCATCACCGGACTCCCCTGCATTTGCAGGTGTTTCGGGGAAAATAAGAGATTCCGAGAAAGAGTTATCCGCTGATTTTTCCGAGCCTGTATCCTCTGTGGGAGTAGAAGCGAGAACTGTCTTTGCTACAGCCTCATCAGATGTAATCATAGAATGACCCTCGCTGTCCTTAAAGCTTAAGATCGCTGAGATAACGGTAATAACCATCTCATCCTTAAGATCGCTGTCAAAGTCAACACCGTGTATAACCTGAACATCCTTTGAAGCCGACTGTGTAAGTAACTGCATTACCTTTTCAGCGTCATCAAGAGGCGTATCCTCAGACATAGTAAGATTAACAAGCAGCTTTCCTGCATTCTTGATGGATGTTTCAAGCAGCGGACTGTTAACAACCTCAGCTACAGCCTCCTCAGCTCTCGTATCACCTGAGCCGTGACCTATAGCCATATGTGCGTCGCCTGCACCCTCAAGAGTAGATCTTACGTCCTCAAAGTCTATGTTGATAAAGCCGTCGTGTGTGATAAGATCCGAAATACCCTTTACAGCCTGATAAAGCACATTATCCACCATTGCATAAGCCGCCTTGATAGAAATGTTCTTTTCCTTAATGGAAAGCAGCTTCTGGTTAGGCACGATTATAAGTGCGTCAACGTACTTTCTCAGCTCCGCAATGCCCTGGAGAGCAAGATTCATCTTATATTCTCTTTCAAATTCAAAGGGCTTTGTAACTACGCCGACAGTAAGTATACCTTTCTTCTTTGCAATCTCTGCGATAACAGGAGCCGCACCTGTGCCTGTACCGCCGCCCATACCTGCGGCAACAAATACAAGAGATGCACCGTTCAGTGCTTCCTCAATATCATCGCTGTTTTCCTTTGCAGATTCAGCCGCAACGGGAGGCTTTCCGCCCGCACCACGACCCTTGGTGGTCTTTCTGCCTATCTGCACACGCTCCATAGCACTGCCGTCCTTAGCCTTAAGTGCCGCTACATCCGTGTTTACTATGATAAAGTCAACGCCTTCGACGTTGTTTCTGACCATGTTCTCTACTGCGTTTCCGCCGCCGCCGCCAACGCCTACAACTTTTATCTTGACGTCACGCTCAAACTCTTCTTCATCGAATTCAAAGCTCATTTTTGCATTCCTCCGTTTTATTTACAGATAAAACTGTCTACTATAATATTTTAACAGATTCGTATTGTAATTGCAAGCGTTTTGCTAAAAAATATCATCATAATTTGAATAACGCTTTAAAATTACCACAATATCTTGGGTTTTAGCCCCTGTTTCGCCGAATTATAACGTTAATTTATTCATAATATTCATCAAGCGAGGTTTCGGTAACAGATTCAGATTCGGTTTCCGGTGTGGTATCCGGTTCGGGATCGGGCTGAGGTTCTGTTTCCGAATCAGTTTCGGGAAGTGTCTCCGGTTCAGTTTCTGATGGCGGTTCCGTTTCTGATTCAGCTTCTGACGGCGGTTCAGTTTCAGGCTCAGCTTCTGATGGCAGTTCCGTTTCAGGCGGCATTTCGGTTTCGGGTGGTGCCGTTGTTTCGGGAACGGATTCTGTCTGTGAATTATCGCCGCCGGAAGTATTATCATCCTTGCTCGTATCGTCCTTACTGCTTGCGTCGTCATAATCGGGTCTGAATGTGACCTTCATATTATATGCGTTTTCGCTGAGCTGCGAAAGAATAAGAGTTCCCTTTTCACCGTCAAACTCGCCCTTTTCGATAAGATTCTTCGCCACCGTCAGTTTAAGTGCGGCGTCTGTGACATCGCCAAGTTCAAGCGTCAGCTTGTTGTCATAAGTGAGTTTGATGCTGTATATACTTGTAATATCTATCGTTGTGATGTGATCGCTTATTCCTACATCCTTGCAAAGCCCGATAAGCATAAATACATTTTCGTATTTCTGCTGAGCCTCATATTCGTCCTCATCGTCGATTCCGTCATATGTCTTGACCGCCCTTAACAGCTTGCTCAGCATATTTCTGCTGCCCTCATCTGTAACCGACAGAAAATCTCCCGATGAAGCATATTCAGGATCGAAGCCAGTCACCACAACACATTTCTTATCTGGCGTTTTAAGGTCGGCGTTCATTATTCTGCCGTTCTCGCTTACGAGATAATAAACATTGTTTTTCTTTACATTCGCTATTGCGGTTGCAGGATTCAGATTAATTTCAAGCGCACAGGTGAATATATTACGTCTGACCTCGACCTTGTCTACATAAGGGAGCTTGTCGATAAGCCGCTGTCTTACCGCACCCACATCCATAAGTATCAGATTATCTCCCGTGTTTACCCCTGCGGCATCTATTATCTGCTGTTCGGTATACACCGTGTCGCCTGTTATCCTGTACTTTGACAGATTGAACAGCACGGTCGTCGAAAGCACCGCCAGTATTACTGCCGCCAGAATACCGAATATCACATAATATACAATGTACGCCGAAAGGCGTTTCCTGCGTTTCTTTTCTTTCCTGTCCGACTTCGAACGGGGCTTGTTGCGCAGTACCCTGTTTTGTATATCCACAGGCTTCACTACAGGAATATCGGTGCGTGTATTTTCGCTTAAAAAGCTCGGCATCGGGCTGTCACAGCTATCGGGACGGGCTGTTTTGTTATCCGTCCGCTCCTGCCTGTTATAAGCCGCAGGCTGTTTTCTTGTATCCTTTTTCTTTTTCGCCTGCTTTACCGCTTTTTTGTCTGCTTTTTTCTTATCGCTCTTTTTTTCTGCTTTGCTGTTATTGTTTTCCGGTACGGGTGCGGGTATCGGCTGTCTTATGTCAGGCTTGCGGTTCTTTGCCGAAGGCGGCATTTCTGTCCACATACCGCTTTTATCTCTTTTTATTGTGTCAGCCATTTTCGCACCTCCTTCTTTTAAATTCTTCTGATGTCTGCTCCCACGCTGTAAAGCGATTTCTCTATTGCCTCATATCCTCTGTCGATATGCGATATACCGCCTATTGTCGATGTTCCTTCCGCACACAGAGCCGCAATAACCAGTGCCGCCCCTCCTCTGAGATCGGGAGAAACCAGCTCCGCCGCAGAAAGACGTCGTACTCCCTGCACCACAGCAACTCTGCCCTCCGTCTTGATTTTAGCCCCCATACGAAGAAGCTCGCTCACATGACGATAGCGGTTATCGAATATATTTTCCACAAACACCGCAGTTCCGTCCGCCACAGTGCATACAGCCATAAGCGGCGCCTGTGCATCTGTCGGGAAATACGGATACGGCATCGTCCTTATAGTATGCGGAGCCTTCAGCCTTTCCGGCGCTTTGATATAAATGCTGTCCTTGCCGAATGAATATACCCTGCATCCCATTTCCTTAAAAACCGGTACGACAGCCCCAATATGCCCAATATCCGCACCGCTCAAGATAAGCTCACCGCCTGTGACAGCCGCACAGCACATATAAGTCACCGCCGCTATCCTGTCGGGCATTACGCTATGCTCCGCTCCGCTGAGCTTTTCCTTGCCTCTGATAACTATCCTGTCAGTGCCTGCACCGCTTATTTGCGCTCCGCAGGCCGTCAGAAATCCCGCAAGGTCGGTTATCTCAGGCTCTTTCGCCGCACCGTCCACCACAGTAACACCGTTTGCGGTCACCGCCGCAAGCATAATATTCTCTGTAGCACCAACCGACGGGAACGAAAGCGATATTTCCGTGCCATTAAGCCCTTTAGGTGCCGAGCAGTCAAGAAAACCGTGCGTTTCCTCAATCACCGCGCCCATACTGCGAAGTGCCGACAGGTGCAGGTCTATAGGTCTCGGTCCCAGTTCGCACCCTCCGGGATATGACATTCTGCAATGCCCCGTCCTGCCAAGCACCGAGCCGAGAAAAACTATTGAAGAACGCATTTCACGCATCAGCCTTACCGGTATCTCACAGTTGCCTATAGCACAAGCGTCCGATATAACGGTACTGCCGCTGCGCCTGCATTTTACGCCTATATGCGAAAGTATATGCAGTGCCGCATCAACAATCGGTAAGTCTGGGACAGTTATGTATTACACTTTCCCCGTCTTTTATCAGCACCGTTGCCGCAAGTATCGGCAGTGCCGCATTCTTCGCACCGTGGAGCGAAAGTTCGCCCTCGATTTTGCGGCCGCCGTTTATTATCAGCTTCTGTTTATCCAAATTATCACCCTCTCATAGCTTTTCTTCATATTATGCTACTGAGGATAATAAGGTGAAATCTTTACTTTATTCCCATAAGCTCCGTTATCTCACGGAGTATTATGCCTGCCGCATCACGCTTCGACAGCTTTGCGGCATTTTCGCTCATCAGCCTGAGAAGCTCGGGATCGTCCGCAAGCCTGTTCACAGTGTCGATAAGCACACTGCCTGTAAGCTCCTTGTCGTCAATTATCCTGCCTGCGTTTGCATTCTGCAGTGTAAGCGCATTGTAATACTGGTGATTTTCAGCCGCATACGGATACGGTATAAGCACCGATGCCCTGCCTATCGCCGTTATTTCCGTCAGCGTCATCGCTCCGGCTCTTGTTATAATAAGGTCGCTTGCGCACATACAGGTATACATATTGTCAATATATTCCTTTATGATGAAGTGAGGATTTCCTGCGTCCACCCCATTATCCGCAAGGCTTTGCATGAACGTATCCCTGCCGTGCTTTCCGTAGCCGTGTATGTGATTTATATTACCCTTTTTCTGCTCATAAGCAAGTAGCTGTACAACCGCATCATTGAGCCGTGAAGCGCCTTGGCTTCCTCCTGCGGAAAGTATAGTCAGACAATCGGGAAGACCGAGCCTTTTCCTTGCCGCAGACTTTTCCTCTATCGGAATATTGTTTCTCAGCGGATTTCCCGTTACCACGCATTTTTTGCATTCTCCAAGATGCTTTTTTGCGTCTTCCGTACCGAGCATCACAAGGTCAGCCTTCGGCGCAAGCATCTTTACCGATACTCCGGGGAGCGAATTGCTCTCGTGCAGAGCCGTCTTGATTCCGCATTTTATCGCCGTTTTCAGCACCGTACCCGTGACATATCCGCCCGTTCCGATAACAAGGTCGGGCGAAAAGTCGTCAAATATCTTTTTAATACGCTTTCCTGCGCTGAGATAATAATGCACAGCCTGCACATTCAGCTTTATATTATGTGGTGTCAGCTTACGCTGGATACCTGCCATTTTTACCGATGCAAAATCATATCCCGCCTTTTTCACGAGCTTTGCTTCAAGCCCGTCGGGAGAGCCGATAAACAGTATATTTGTATCGGGAAATACTTCCTTCAGCTTATCCGCTATGGCAAGCGCCGGGTTTATATGTCCGCCCGTACCGCCTGCGGCAAATGCAACATTCATATTCTTTTCCTTTCACAAGCAGTAAATCAGGTGTTTGCGTCTTTGGATATACTGAGCAGTATTCCTACCTCAGCCAGCTGTGTCAGCAATGCGCTTCTGCCGTAGCTGAAGAACGGGAGCGAAATACCGGTATTCGGTATCGCATTGCAGGCAACCGCTATATTAAGGATAGCCTGCAAGCCTATCTGCAAAGTAATTCCGAATGCCACCAGCGAGCCGAACTTATCCTTTGCCCTTGCCGCAATGAAAAATCCTCTCACCTCAAAAAGCACAAACAGAAGAATTACCGTCATACCGCCGAAGAATCCAAGCTCCTCGCATATTATCGAGAAAACAAAGTCGTTCTGGCTTTCGGGCAGGTAGTAATATTTCTGCCTTGAGTTTCCGAGTCCCAGTCCGAACAGGTTGCCCGAACCTATAGTTATAAGCGACTGCGAGGTCTGGTAGGTCGATTTTCCCATATCCGAGAAAGGATCAAGCCAGCCCTGCACTCTTTCCGTTATATAGTCCCACTGTACAACGTAGTACATTATAAGCACTCCGACTACGGCAAGCACGGCAAGCAGGATCAGACCCTTTGCGTTGCACTCACCGACTATCATCATTGCGTATATCAGCACGCAGAAGATTATCATAGCGGAAACGTGTCTTTGCTCATAACAAAGCACACATATAATGCCCATAAGGCAAAGATACAGCAGACAGCCGAGTATTCTTTCCTTCCTGCGTTCGTAATTTCTCTGAAGGAGATATGCTACAAGCAGGATAGATGCTATTTTCAAAAGCTCCGACGGCTGTATCTGCACGCCCGCTATAGTTATCCATCTCTTAGCGTCCGCAACAGCGTCGCCCTTGAAGATAACCAGTATCATAAGTATAACGCTGAATCCGAAAAACACCATTGCAGGATTAAGACCGTTGCCGTTGTCAAAATCCTTATTTTTGCCGATCATTTTGAACGGCCTTGCCCACATACGATAATCTATGCGTGACAGAATTATCATCACGACAAATCCGACCACCGCCGCAACAAGCTGTTTTTGTGCGTAGGCAAAGCTGTTGCCTTCTTCCTGTAAAGCGTAAGCGTAGCTTGCGGAGGACATCATGATAATACCCATAACAAGCAGTATTATCACTACAGTGAACAGCGGCATATCGAATCTTCCCCGCTTTGCGTTCGGAACATATTCCATTACCGGTGCGGCGGGAATATTTTTCCACCACTTTTTGAATCTTCCGCTTTTGTGCTTCTTTTCTTTTCTGATTCTCTTTTCCGGAGCAGGTTCAGCCTTTTGCTCCGGTATTGTTTCCCTTACGGGCGGAGTAAGCTGTATTCTTTCCGCTCTGCGTCTTTTTGAGGGATCATTCTTTTTACTTCCGTTGTTATTTGCGTTGTTGTTATGTGTATCGTCACGCAGCTTGTCAATGTGTCGCTTTCCGTCTGTGTCACGGATATTCTGCTCATACATTGCTTTTCGCTGCTCATAGCTAAGACCTTTTTTATCCGACACGGACAATCCCCCTTTCGATATATTTTGATCAGTTGCCGAAATACTGCAGTAACACTCCGACTACGCAGGCAAACAGTTCGATAGCCGAGAACACCATTACGATCTTGCCCTCTTTCCAGCCGCTCATTTCAAAGCTGTGATGTATAGGTGTCATCTTGAAAAGGCGCTTACCCTTTGTCAGCTTATAGTAAGTCATCTGTATCATAACCGAAAGTGCTTCCCAGATATACACCGCACAGCAGATGACCATTACGAATTCCGTTCCCGTGCCTATTCCGACAGCGGTAACTATGCCGCCTAAGAACATTGAGCCGGTGTCGCCCATCATTACCTTCGCAGGATGAAGATTCCACACCATAAAGCCAAGACAGCCGGCACCTGCCGCCGCCGCAACAAGACCCATCTCCCCCATACCTACAAGCGAGCAGATAAGCACATACGCACCGCAGTAAACAAGTGTTACCGATGAGCAAAGCCCGTCAATTCCGTCTGTAAGATTGACCGCATTTACAAGATACAGTATGCCGAGTCCCATTACTATATAGTAGAAGATTCCGAAATCCACCTGTCCTAAAAACGGGAAATTGATAACAGTAGAGGTATCTCCTGCGATAACGTGAGAGGTAAAGAATGCGGCGATGATAAGCACCTGCATTATTATCTTCTGCATGGGCTTCAGACCCTCGTTCTGCTTCTTCTTTACCTTTATAAGATCGTCTACAAATCCGACAAAGCCGAACATAAGAGCCATCACAACAGCCGATATAGCCTTTGCGAGCTTCTGTGAGCCTACATCGTCCATATTTATCGCACCGCTTGCCCACATTATCGCAACGCCTGCCGCAAACGAGATAACAACGCCTGCTATGAACATAACGCCGCCCATTGTAGGCGTGCCGTTTTTCGACTTATGCCAGGCAGGACCTATATCAAGTATCGTCTGACCGAATTTCAGCTTTCTCAGTGCAGGTATTGCCACAAATCCGAGCAGTGCGGTAATTCCGAAGCAAAGCACTGCGGTTATAACGGTAGCGGGAATATTCATAAATCAGTTTTCCTTCCTTATCATTATATCTTTAACTATTTCCTTCTCGGAAAACGGCAGATACTCGTCGCCGATTATCTGATAGGTTTCGTGACCCTTGCCGCAAAGGATTATAACATCGTCCTTACGGGCGGTATCAAGCGCATAGGCTATAGCCTCACGTCTGTCTGTGATACATCTGCACGGCTTTTTACCGCTTATGCCCGTCATTACCTCCCTGATTATTTCATCGGGATTCTCGTGAGCCGGATTATCGGAGGTGATAACGAGAATATCTGCGTTATCCTCAGCCGCCTTTGCCATCATCGGACGCTTTTCCTTGTCCCTGTCGCCTGCCGCACCGAACACGCAGATAAGTCTGCCCTTCGTCAAAGGTTTAAGCGTTGACAGTACCTTTATAAGTGCGTCGTCGGTATGAGCATAGTCTGTTATCACGGTAAAATCGCCTCTGTAGACAACGTTCATTCTGCCGTCAACACCGTCAAGATCCGAAAGTGCCTTTGCGCATTCCGTCATATCAAATCCGAGAGCCGTCACCATCGCTATGGCACACAGCGAGTTCTGAACGTTATACAGCCCCGTCATATTCATATCAACACGGCAAGCGGTTTTCTCACGCTCGTTTACAAGCATATACGAGCATCCCGTTGCATTCATCCTGATAAATTCCGCATGATAATCGGCGTTGCCTTCGGCACTGTAGGTTACCGCAATATCGGAAAACTCCTGTGCAAGCCTTTTGCCGTATTCGTCGTCAATATTTATTACAGCGGTTTTGCACATTGTGAAAACACGTCGTTTTGCCTGAAAATAATTCTCCATCGTACCGTGATAATCAAGATGATCACGGGTAAGATTCGTAAATCCTGCGACCGCTATCCTTTCATCGCCTATACGGTACTGGTCAAGAGCCTGCGAGCTTGCCTCCATAACGCAGTAATCTGCGCCGTTGCTCACCATTTCCCCAAGCCACGAGTACAGAACAGTCGCTCTCGGAACGGTAGGAGTGCCGTGCTGTGACGGCTTAAGCTCACCCGAGCAGGTATCGTTTCCCGCCGTGCCTACACATCCGCACTTCTTGCCGAGCGTGGTAAGAATATGCTTTACAAAATGCGCCGTAGTGGTCTTGCCGTTCGTTCCCGTGACCGCAAGCAGTCCGAGCTTCTCCGAAGGCTTACCGTAAAAGCAGTTCAGAAGCCTTGCAAGGCACAGCCTCGTGTTATCTGTAACAAGCTGTTTTCCGCACTTTATATCGTGGTCGGTGACTATCATAACAGCACCCTTTGAAAGCATTTCAGCCGCAGCGCTGTGACCATCAAACCTTGCACCCTTTACACAGACAAATATATTGCCCTGCTTTACCTCTGCGGTGTTGTCGGTAACACCCGTTACAACCGCATTTTGGGTCCCTGCCTTTTCGGCTTCGGGACAAATTTCATACAGCCTGATAATACCCACTCCTGTCAGAAAGATCGAATAGCCGAAATCATCAGCCCGTTTCGTTGTTTACAAGGAAATTGACCTCTATAACAGACCCTCTGTATACCACCAGTCCGGAATTAACGCTCTGGCTTACCGCCTTTGCTTCGCTTCCTGTTGCCGCACCGGTAATACTTATGTTGAGTCCTGCCTCGCTCAGTGCCTTGTTTGCTTCTTCGACCGTCATTCCTATTACATTCGGCACAGTAGACATTCTGTAATCCGATAACGGAATATCTCCCATATACAGCATTACCGTGCTTCCGCTCGGCATAACCGTACCTGCCGACGGCACCTGACCTGTTACCTCTGTACCGTCCGTACTGCCTATGTACTCTGCTTTAAGTCCTGCGGCTGTAAGCTGTGCCTCCGCTCTTATACTGTTATATCCTCCGACCCACGGAACAGTAACATCCTGCTGCGCAAGCTCGTCAGCCGTATACTGAGGATATATTCCCATATATTCAAGGCCTTCCTTGAACACAGCCGATACTACGGGCGCCGCAATAGCACTTCCGTAGATATATCCCGATGTAGGCTCGTCGCATACGACAAGCATAACATATTCGGGGTCGTCTATCGGCACTATGGCACAGAATGTCGCAACATATCTCAGCTCCGGTGTCTTTCCGCTGTTATAGTCGTCTATCTTCTCTGAAGTACCGCTCTTGCCGCCTATGCGATAGCCGCTCATATATGCGTTACCGCCGCCGTTTGCGGTTACAACGTCCTCAAGTATCTTACGCATCGTTGCGCTTGTTTCTTCGCTTATTACCTGACGTCTTACCACCGTCTGTGCAGACTTCACGACATTTCCGTCACTGTCTATTATCTTATCCACAACATAGGGTGTAACGAGCTTACCGCCGTTTACTACAGCCGCCGCCGCTGTAACCATCTGTATAGGCGTAACCTTGGTCGTCTGACCGAATGCCGAGCTGGAAAGCTCAACTATTCCCATATCGGATTCCTTGACATACAGCGAATCTGCCTCGCCCGGCAGATCTATTCCCGTCTTTTCGGTAAAGCCGAATGCCTCGAAATATTTGCTGAACTTCTCCACTCCGAGAAGCTGACCTATCTTTATAAACGCAGGGTTGCACGAGCGGATCATCGCTTCTGTAAGATTTGATACGCCGTGACCGCCAACGTTCCAGCATCTGATCTTCGTTCCCGCAACATCAGCAATGCCCGAACATTCGAATGTGCTGTCAAGCGAAACGACTTCCTCCTCAAGTGCCGAAGCACAGGTGAACATCTTGAATACCGAACCCGGGATATACAGTTCGCTGACTGCCTTGTTCTGCCACTGCTTTCCCCATATCTCCTGCTTTTTAGCAAGTATTTCTTCCTCGGTCTTCTTGTCCGCCGACATCTTGGCAAGCGTCAGCTTGTCGCTTTCAAAGTAAACATTTGACGGATCATTCGGATCGAATCCGGGCGATGTTGCCATTGCCACAATAGCGCCCGTTTTCGCATTCATAATAATTCCCGTACTGCGGTTCGCCAGCTTATGCTGTGAAACCGTGATTTCAAGATTCTTTTCAAGATAATACTGAAGCGTTTCGTCAATAGTCAGCACAAGGCTGTTGCCGTCCTTTGCCGAATAGCGTGCGGAATAGTCATAAGGCATTGCGTTTCCGTGTGCGTCGGTCGTTGTGATAACTCTGCCGTCCGTGCCCTTAAGATACGAATTGTAGTATGCCTCGATGCCGTAGCCCTCTTCATTCTCGTTTACAAATCCCAAAACGCTTGCCGCAAGAGTTCCGTTAGGATAGCTCCTCTCGCTGTTTTCAACAGTGTAAACGGAATAACGGTTAAGGTTGTTTTTCAGCACAAAGTTGTTGATTTTTTCAACGGTACTGCGGTCCACCTTCTTCTTGACCACATAATAGCGTGAAGAAGTGTCCTTGCACGCTTCCGTCAGCGTTTCATATTTAACGCCGAGTATGTCGCTTATACCCTTGCATATAAACTCACGGTTCTCAGGCTCGTTTTTTTCAATGTCGCCCGGTGATATGATAACATCCCACACAGTAGTGCTTTGAGCCAGCACCTTGTTGTTGCGGTCATATATCGTTCCACGTTTCGCCTTTATGTCAAAACTGCTCTGTTGCTGATCGGTAGCCATCGCAGACAGCTCCTTGCTGTCAATGACCGAAACCTTGAACAGCACACCGCTGACAATGCCGGTGACAACTATGCACAATATCATCAGAATTGCCAGTATGCGTTTTTTCATGCCTTGCGTGAGCTTTAAGTCCATAGATTTCTCCTTGCCGGTAAAATGAGATAACGGCAAAAGCCGCCGGTGATTCAAGCAATTAAAATTACTTTCGATAAAAAAGCATTATCCTTTCCTCGTAAACACAACCGTATCAACGTGGAAAGGAGCCCTGCTTGTTCATTTATATGCCCTAAAATCCGAGATATTCTAAAATCCCGTTGAACCAGTCCTGAACAGCGACAAAGATATTACCATTATCATTCTTCGCTGTTTCGGTCATATTTCCGGTATTCATCTCAACGTATCTTTCCTGCGATGCGCTGACCTTCTGCATACCGAGTTCGCTTACTGCGTATTGTTCTACATTCTCAAGCGAAACCGATCCGCTGAGCTGATTGCTCAGTGCGGTATTTATGCTCTGTGCGTCCGATAACGCCTGCGTTTCGTTGCTTATCTTCAGATTGACCTCGCTGAGTGCGGCCTTGCTGTATAAGAACATTACAAACACTGCGAGGAAAACTGCGCCTATTACTGCCACTGCCACAGGTCTGCCCGATTTTGCAACGGAAGACGTAGCGACCTTAAGCTCCGGTTTCTTTTCGGGAATCTGCTGTTCTTTTCTTTTTGACGTGTCGAACAAGGACATATCATAAGCCGTACTTGTTCTGTTGTGCGGTGTTGTCATTATTATTCCCCCTTATTAAAGTTTCTCTATTACTCTGAGTTTTGCACTTCTTGATCGGTTGTTCACCGCAAGTTCCTCTTCGCTTGCGGTTATCGGCTTTCTGTAAACCGTTCTGCCTCTCGGCTTCTTTCCGCATACGCAAACGGGAAAATCCGGCGGACAGGTACAGCCTGTGCAATATTCTCTGAATGTATTTTTTACTATCCTGTCCTCTATCGAATGGAAGGTGATGATTGCGAGCCTTCCTCCCGCCGAAAGCCTTTCAAAAGCCTCCGACATTCCTTTTTTCAGTTCGTCAAGCTCACCGTTTACTTCTATTCTTATCGCCTGAAAGGTCTTTTTGCAAGGGTTCTTCTCCTTGCGGACCTTCAGCGGTACGTTCCTTTTTACTATCTCCGCAAGCTCCAGCGTTGTCTTTATCGGTGCGGTTTCTCTCGCTTTAAGTATACCGCTTACTATACCGTGTGCGAATTTCTCCTCGCCGTATTCAAAAAGTATCTTTTCCAGCTGTTCCTTGCTGTATTCGTTAACAACATCATAGGCGCTCAGCCCGCTCTTGCTCATTCTCATATCAAGAGGTGCGTCCTCGTGATAGGAAAATCCTCTCTCAGCCGTATCAAGCTGATACGATGAAACTCCGAGATCCATCAGCACCCCGTCAACCTTGCCGACTCCGATTTCGTCAAGACTTTCGTCAAACGTCGAAAATTTCCTGTTGATAAGCGTGTGCGGATAATCCTTCAGCTTTTCCTCCGCCGCCTTTACAGCGTCGGGATCACGGTCAAAGCCGATAAGCCTGCCCGTTGTAAGACGCTTTGCTATCTCGGACGAATGTCCCGCAAAGCCTGTCGTACAGTCAACATAAATACCGTCGGGCTTTATATCAAGCGATTCTATCGTTTCACTCAACAAAACGGGTATATGAATAGGTTTTTCGCTCATATTTCCTCCCGTTTATATTCCAAGCTCAAGCGCAAGCTCTGTCAGATCTTCGTTGTTTGTGTTCTCGTTGAACTTTACCCACGAAGCTTTATCCCATATTTCCGCAGTACCCTCAAGTCCGACTACCACAACATCAGCGGTCAGCGTTGCGTACTCTCTGAGCGGCTGAGGAACAGAAACTCTTCCCTGCTTGTCCGCCGAAATCTCATAAGCACTGCCGAATAAGAATCGTTTTATACTTTGAGTTTTCACCTGCGGAAGTTCATTTATTCTGGCAACCAGCTTCTGCCAGTCCTCTTTTGAATACACCTTTATGCAGGCTGTACCTATTGTTTTCGCAAGGACAAGATCGTTTCCCATTTCTTCACGGAGTTTAAGCGGTATGTTCATTCTGCCCTTTGCATCAAGTGTAGATTTGAATTCGCCTATCACGAGCCTGTCCCTCCTTTCACAAAAAGATACGCCGAAGAGGTGCGACCCCGCACATTTTTTCAGAAAAGTTGAATTTCAATGAAAAATAAGTGTCCAAAGCCCCACCAAAGTGTCAAAAAGTGTACATTTATATTATACAGCCCACAGCAAGAAATTTCAAGTGGAAATTTTATCATTTGCTCCAAAAAAGTATCTAAATGCAGTTTTTGAATTTAGTATATTTTGCACAAAAAACAGCCCTTGAAACAAGGGCTGAAGATGATATTTATTGTTACTTTTCAACATATTGTACTTCTTGAAGCAACAGCAACAAGATATAGAGAAAGTGGTGCTTGTGACACAAAATCACAGCTTCCTGCAAAAAGATTTATTTTTTTCTGCGGACATACGTCACATACTTAAACGGGTATTTCTCACCGGTGACGATCTCCTCCTCGTTTTCCTTCTCCCATTCCGGATTATTATCAAGATTTAGGAAGAACGTATCCGCCTCAAAGCTGTGAAGGATTTTTGTTATATGCGCCTTTTCGCAATAAGGCAGAAGCTGTTCATATATGCTTCCTCCGCCAAGCACGAATATCGGCTTATCCGCCGTTTTCGAATACTCTAAAAATTCGCCCACACCGGTAAAGCACTTAATTCCGGGATAGTTTTCCGGATGGTGCGTAATTATAAGGTTCTCCCTGTCCGGAAGAGGTCGCTTCGGAAAGCTCATATAGGTCTTGCTTCCCATAACTATTATGTTTCCGACCGTCATAGCCTTCAGCCTTTTCAGATCCGGCGAAAGATGTGCGAGCAGATCGCCGTCCTTGCCTATCCCGTAGTTTTCATCTACCGCTACAATAATTTCCATCTTAAAAATCCTTTCATTTTGCCGTTATCGGCTTTTATTTGGTTGTTCTTACATTGACATAAGTATATCCGCCGTTGGATGTTTTCCCGTTTATTACTTTATATGCCCTTATTCTGAATCTATAGGCTGTGTTGCGGCTCAATTTTGACACTGTGCAGCGCACATTTTTATTGCCCGACACAGCAGCCACCTGCACCCATTTTCCGCCCTTATACTGTTCCAGCTTGTAGCCTGTCGCAGTGGAGTTCTTACTCCAGCCGAGCGTCACCGTACTGCTTGTACGCTTTGACGCTTTGAACGATGAGACATTTGTCGGGGAAGTCAGCGTATTATATTTGGTATATCCGCTGTGAGCGGTAACATTTCCCGATGTTTTATATGCTCTTATGCGGAAGCTATACGCTGTTGCGGCTGTCAGCCCCGTTACCTTGTAAGAGGTTGCGCTGTTGCTGTTTATCACAGCTGACTGCACCCATTTTCCGCCCTTATATTGCTCCAATTTATAGCCTGTCGCAGTGGTATTCCTGTTCCAAGAAAGCGTTATTGAGCTTGTTGTTCTTGCAGTACATCTGAAATTGCCGACATTCACAGGAAGCGTTTCAACACTTGTATAGGTGTATGGGCTGACTGACGAGCTGTTATACGCTTTTATGCGGAAACGATATGCCGTACCTGCGCTCAGCGAACCGGTTTTACAGGATGCAGTCGTATTTGAGGCAATATCTGCAATTTTTATCCATTTCCCGTCAGAATAGCGTTCAATTATATATCCCGTTGCGAAATTATTCACACCCCACGAAAGCGTAACCGTATTACTCGTTCTTTGAGCACACGACAGCTTATCCACAGGCAATATACCGCCGATTTTCAAAACAAGTGACGTACTTATACCGTTTATTTTTGCAGGCAGTGTGACAGTACCCGCCGCCCACGGCCGAGCGTTTTGCATATCGCTTATTTCAAGCCGACCGTGCAGCTTGGCGCAAAGCTCGCCTATAGGATAATCCGCCGTACTTCCGTTTGTATAAACGACCTTCGCCCTGATTTTCGTTTCATTGTAAATAAATCTGAAATATGTACTGCCGTCGCTTTTCTTCGCATAATATCCGTCATTTCCCGCTGTAAGCGAATCCGCACCTCCGGTCATATACAGCGATACGCTCTTTACCGGATTTTCGATAACGTTGAACGAAAACTTTGCCGTAACTCCGCCTACAGTGCAATAACCCATGTTAGCACCCACAGAGAGTGCCTTATCTCCTTGCGAAAACTTAGGCTCATACCCCGTTATCTGCTTTAAATCGGCGGCGGTACATCTGACTGTCGTACCGTCCGTGTAGATTATTTTTACGTTGTAGTCATATCCTGCGAGGTCATATTCAAAGCGTTGCGATATGTTGCCGCTCTCGTCAGCGACCAACCTGTAATCACCCTTAACGTTACAGATTGCATTGATAGTATACATCGGAGTGACCGACAGCGACTTTATCCTTGTTGCCGCTACCGTGAAAACCGCTTTTGCGCTTTTCGTGCCGAGCGTATATGTTACGGTGTGCCGACCGTTCCCCCACACACTTTCACTCTGCCCGTCCGAAATGACAAGCGGAGCTCCGAGCGTAGCGGTCAGTGCGGTAATTTCGCTTCCTGTATAGCTTCTGCTGTAACCGCCGTAGTCTACCGTCAGCTTTATTTTATCATAATCGTAAACGTCATAATAGCTTATCTGCCTGTATTTACCCGTGCTGTCGTCATAACGGTAGACAGTGCGCCTGTCCGAAATATCAAGCACGGATTGCAACGGTGTCACACTTATTGACGCTACCGCATCCGCCGCATAAGCCCTGCCGTCATCGTCCTGCATAGCAAACAGCGATACCGCCGTAATAAAAATCACGGCGGTGGCAAAATATGACATTACTTTTATCAGATTTTTCACGCTATACATATTTTACTTTTCTTTCGGGAAATCACTTGCTCTTTACCAGTCCTAAAATATCGCCTAACTTAAGTCTGTTGCCTGTGTGCAGTATTATCTGCTCATACACACGGGCAACCAGCAGTGCCATAAGCACCACGAACACACACAGGACCAGTACGGCAAGAAGCGCCTGAGGTATATCTATCGCCCCTGTCAGCAGTGCCGAGGGGATCGAGAACGGCGAGGAAATCGGCAGATAGTATGATACAAGTGCCATCGTGTTTGCCTCTCCGCCCATCGTGGACGGGAAATAAGCAAGATAGAAGCCGAGTACACCTATTATCGACATAGGCTGCATTGCGGCATTAAGGTCCTCCATTCTGCTGACCGTAGCGCCTATAAGCCCTGCGATAAGCGCAAAGAATATAAATCCCACTATGAACACGACTATAATAAGCAAAATTACAACAGGCGAGAATCCGCCGAGTGCATTTCCGACTTCATTCATAAGCTGACTTGTAACAGCTCCCGTTTCTTCAGACGAACCTATGATTGACGATGACAAAGGCGTCGAAACAACGATTCCGAGTACGCCCGATACAATGATCATCATAAACTGTATCAGCGCAAGCGAGCCCATAGCAAGTATCTTGCCGATAATTATCGCAAGCGGTCTTACAGATGTCAGCAGAAGCTCCATTACCTTCGATGTCTTTTCCTGTGCTATCGACTGTGCGACCATCTGACCGTAAATAAAGATAAGCATAAACAGTACGATAGAGGACAGCATAGGCAGTACCATTTTCACCACAAAGCCGAAGTCATTTTCGGTAGGCTCTCCCGCAACCGACTGGTATACAGAAACCGTCTTGTTGGCAGCCGCAATCTGATCATCGGTAAGCCCTGCCCTTGACAATCTTACGCTGTCAAAAACGCTTTTAAAGGTTTCACCGAAGCTGTTCGCCGTACCCGATGACACCGATTCATCATCCGGACGTGATGCGTAAATATCATACCCGATTTTGTTTTCCCTGATAACTATAAGCAGGGACTTGTTTTCACCCTTAACCCTTTCGGTAAGCGACTGAATATCTGCGTCCTTGCCGCAATCATTGATTTTTACGCCAAGCCCGGATAAAAAGCCCTCATAATCCTTGCCCGTTGTTATTCCCGTCGTATCGGCAAAATATACCGTGCCGACAAGCGCTTTCCCGTCACCCGTTATATCCCCGTCATCCGACGTTGACCGGCTTCCGATAAGCGCAGGTAGAACTCCCGCAAGAAGTGCAATTGCAAAAACAAGCACAATGATGATTACCGAGCTTACCTTGAACGCCTTTGACTTTGCCGTCTGTCTGAAAGTAAAAGCAAATACGCTTTTCCAACCGTATGTACCTGTTTTCACGCCTCGTCACTCCTTCCTGCCTCTTTGTCGGCTCTTTCTATGTTCTCAACAAATATTTCATGCAGGCTCGGCTCTCGAAGCTCATAACGCACAAGCGGCATTCCGCTGTCAACAATCATTTTAAGAAGCGATTTTGCCTGCTCCTCCGACTGTATTTTAAACGTGAGCTTATCGGGAGTTATAGTTTCGGGTACAAGGCCGCACTGTGCGGCAAGCGGCAGTACATCGCCGTCACACTTTACCGACAGGTTCACTCTGCCGTAGCTTTTCTTTATCTTGTTAAGGTCGCCCTGCAATACCGCCGTACCGTGATGAAGTATCGTAATATCCTTGCAGAATTCTTCTATTACGGGCATCTGGTGGCAGGACATGATTATATACTTTTTCTTATCTATCTGCTCGTTTATAACGCTCTTGAAAAGATCGGCGTTAACAGGATCAAGTCCGCTCAGCGGCTCATCAAGTATGATAAGCTCAGGGTCTGCGACAAGTGCCGCTACAAGCTGTACCTTCTGCTGATTACCCTTTGAAAGCTGCTCCGCTCTCTTGTCCTCATAGCCGCTAAGCTCAAGCCGCTTGAACCAGTACGCAAGCGACTTTTCAATATCCGCACTGCGCATACCTCTCAGCTTTGCAAAATAGGTCAGCTGTTCGCTTATCTTGTATTTCGGATAAAGCCCACGTTCTTCCGCCAGGTATCCGACTTTTTCGGTAACAGGCGATAATGCCTTACCGTTCCACAGCACCTCGCCGCTGTTGCGGCTGAGCATACCGAGTATTATTCTTATAGCGGTGGTCTTGCCTGCGCCGTTTGTTCCGAGCAAGGCATATACACCCGGCTCGCTAAGCGTAAAGCTGAGCGGATGAAGTGCCGTGAAATTACCGTATTGCTTGGATATTCCGTTTACTTCGAGCGACATATCAGTATTCGTTTCCTTCCTGTATTCTGCGATAAACGCCGTCCTTGCCGTCTGTCGCATTTATTCAAGTATAACACAAAAGCCGTGATTAAGCAACATCCGGTAAATTTTACACGGAAATCGCTAACTGTTTATGTGTTATATTAACAGTATAACCACTTCAACCCGATTTGTCAATACTGTTTCGCAAATTTTTTGAAAAACTTAATTTTTCTTTTTTCCTGCCGATATAAATTATAAGGAATATTGTATGTCGGTTACAGCTTACAATACGGTTTCACAATTAGATTAATAATCAGGAAAGGACTAACTGATATGGAAATAGCAAAGGTAGCAGAACAAGCGGCTGTCACAGCTCAGACAGCACCAAAGACAAGCGTACAGACATCAACAGAGAAGGCAAAAAGCACCCTCACTGCCGATAACGCCGACAAATATGTAAAGAGCGAGGACACCTTCACTCCCGCATATACAAAGAAATCGGCACAGAAAAAAGAGGTCGACAACGCAGACAGGTCACAGTTCAGAACTGTCGCACAGTCAAAGGCAGACCACCTTGCAAGCGTAGTCGAAACTATAATCTCTCACCAGGCATCAAGCACAACAAATAAAAACGCAAAGCAGATAGAGCTTTCCGATGCGCTTAAGAGCCAGATTGAAGAAGCAACAGGAAAGAAGTTCGAAAGCGAAGATGTGACCGACAAGGAAAACAGCGCTGATTACTGGGGAGCAGAAGCTACCGCCAAGCGTATGTTCGAATTCGCAAAGAATCTCGCAGGCAACGACAGCAAGTACGCCGATTCTCTCAAGGACGCTTTTATAAAGGGCTTCAGCCTTGCAGAAAAGGCTTACGGCGGCAAGGGCAAATTACCCTCTGTATGCTATGAAACATACGACAAGGTAATTGATATGTTCGACAGCTGGGGCAAGGAAAAGACAGAAGATAAGGCAGACGGTAAGGATACTGCAAAAGTAGAGGCGGGCAATAAGTCCGAATCATCCGCACAGTAAAACGTAAGGGCAGTTTCAGAGTGCCTTTACACAGCCCACTGTCTTATATCACAACGAATAATGCTTTTACATAGTCTGAAACGGCTGTGTAAAAGCATTTTCTTTTGTAATCAGTATAGATTTCCGGCATTTCTCTATGACTTTTATTTACATTTTCCGTAATATTATTACAAATTTATCTTGACATATTCTCGGATTTCTGATAAAATTTCCATAGTATTATAAGATAACTGTCGATAGAAGGTTATCTTAAGCGTATTTTATAAAACAAGAAGGGTTAGGCGGTCTGTTGGCAGACCGTTTTTCAGTTATGAAAAGATTTGATTTCAAGACACCGGTAAAAATATTCATAAAATGCGCCGCAGCCGCCGTTTTAAGCTCGGCTTTCATATTAAGCGGCTGCTCCGATAAAAGCGCTGTATCGTCAGACGCTCTGCCTGAGATAATTATAGGCAGTGACGAATACGAGCCGTACAACTTCAGCGACAAAAACGGCAATCCCGCAGGCATAGACGTGGAGATTGCAAGCGAGGCATTTCTCAGAATGGGCTACAAGGCGCAGTTTAAAAACATTGTCTGGGATGAAAAGGATGAAATGCTCACTGACGGCAAGGTCGATTGCCTGTGGGGATGCTTTTCGATGAACGGCAGAGAAGGCAAGTACCGATGGGTAGGACCTTATATGAACAGCAGACAGGCTGTAGCCGTCAGAGCCGACAGCAATATCTACTCTCTGTCCGACCTCAGCGGAAAAAGAGTTGCCGTGCAGTCAAGCTCCAAGCCCGAAGAAATACTATCACAAAAGAGCGCCGATATTCCGCAGGTAAGCGGACTTTACTGCTTTGTCAGAACCGAATACATTTTTGCCGCCCTGCGTAAGAACTATGTCGATGCTGTCGCAGGCCACGAGTATATGCTCCGTGTTTTCATAAACGAGTCGGACAATAAATACAGATTGCTTGACGAAAGCCTTCTGCTGTCAAAGCTGGGCATCGCCTTCGCAAAGGACAACAACTCCGCACTGCCCGAAAAGCTGAGAGCAACGCTCTATGATATGAAAAATGACGGCACACTGGCGAAGATTGCCGTAAAATACGGACTTGACCCAAATACCGCACTCGGAGGTATAACCCTTGAATAAATTAAAGCACAAAAAGCACTATCGCAAGCCGATCTTTATTATAACCGTCATAGGAATAATTCTGGCGGCAGGGATTTTCTCCGTTTTTTCATATATTAATACAACGAACGCAAAAAACGTGACCGACCGCACAATAGAATATATCAGAAACCAGTGTATCCGCTATGAAGAAATAACTGCGTCCGACCTTGTAAAGAGCTTTTTCAGGATAATCGACAAGACGCAGGAAATAAGCCGTGACATTGCGAATTTCAACGATTGCTCCATCGAAAGACTCAAAGAATTCGTGGCAGATCTCAGCATCACCGGAGTTATAGTGCTTGACGAAAACGGCACACCCGAAAACGAGTATTACACCGATGATACAGGCTATAACGTGTGGCAGGATTACATAAAGCAGAAAAAGCTGACAAGCGTTGCGGTCGATACCTCAAAGACCTATTCGGACAGACTTTTCTCGTTGCCGTATGACGCAGACGGCGAAAGCGATTACTGCTACGACTTTGCGGCGGTCACCAGAAAAGATAAAAAGGGAATCGTATTCGCCTATCTTAAGCAATCGAAAGAAACTATCGATAACGGTCAGCTTACTCTCGATTCTCTGTTTTCCGGCTTCAACCTTGCAATGAACGGTCATATCATACTGACAGACGGCAGTAAGGTTATAGCCACAAACAACAATTTATACAAGGGTAAAACAGTTTCCGAATGCCCCGTGATAAACAGCTTTGCAGAAAAAAGCACCAATGACGCAGATTTCGTAAGGATAACCGACCCTTACGGCGCTTATTACGGCGGTATGGATAAATGCAGAAGCTACTACGTCTACGTTTACTATCCCGCAAAGGAGGTCTATATCGGCAGCTGGACAGCCACCTCTATTTTCACATCGATTTATATAATATTCTTCCTTGCCGCAAGTCTTATTTACAGGGTAATAAGCATAAGGCACCTGCGTGAAAGTCATATTACAGAGGAAAAATACAACGAAAAGCTGCTGAAGTCTGCCGAAGAAGCAAGACGTGCGAATGCCGCCAAGAGCGACTTTTTACGCAGAATGAGCCACGATATAAGAACACCGATAAACGTTATAATGGGAATGACGGAGATTGCCGACAAGAACGCCGACGATGCCGAAAGGCAGGCAGAGTGCAGAGAAAATATCCGTACTGCGTCAGGCTATCTGCTTGAGCTTGTAAACGATGTACTGGATATGGGTAAGCTCGAATCGGGCGAAACCTACCTTGAGCATATTCCCTTCGACCTATATGAAATGTTTGACGAGATTGCCGTCCTTAACGGGCATAACCTTCAGCGAAAGAACATCACGCTTACCTTCGAGTATTGCGAAAACCTTCACAACAGGCTGATAGGAAGCCCTCTGCACGTCAAGCGTATCCTGATGAATATCATAGGCAATGCCATAAAATACGGCAAAAACGGAGGCTATGTAAAGGTTTCCGTCAGCGAATCCGAGTTTGACGAAAAAATTCCCGATACGGTTGTTATAAATATAACGTGTAAGGACAACGGCATCGGTATGGGCGAAAACTTTATGAAGGTAATGTTCGAGCCGTTTATGCAGGAAAACGATCAAGCCAGGACATTCTATCAGGGCACGGGACTCGGTCTTGCTATTGCCAAAAGGCTTACCGAAAATATGAACGGCAAGATCGATTGCGTAAGCCGCAAGAACATCGGCACCTGCTTCACAGTAAGCCTGCCGTTTGAAATTGATAATTCGTGCGAATGCACCGACAGGAGCAAAGTCACCGTCGGAGAAATCTCGCTCGAAGGACTTACAATACTGCTCGCAGAGGATAACAGGCTTAATATGGAAATAACCGAATTCCTCCTCACAAACGAGGGTTCCACCGTCATAAAAGCGTGGAACGGCAAAGAAGCCATCGAGATTTTCGAGCTATCCGAAGAATACAGCATAGATGCAGTGCTGATGGATATAATGATGCCGGGAACAGACGGCATCACCGCAGCAAAGGCAATACGTTCAATGGAACGTGCAGATGTTGCCACCGTTCCTATAATCGCACTTACGGCAAACGCTTTCACCGATGACAAGGAAAAGTCACGCAGTGCAGGAATGAACGAGCATCTGTCGAAGCCCGTAGACTCGTCAAAGCTGAAAAGCGTAATTTCCGGATACACCGGCAAAAAGGATCTCACACTGAGAGAATGCTACCTTCTTGCAGGCGAAAGCTATGACGATCTGCTTTCACGTCTTGGTTGCGATGAAAAGATAATATATAATGCGGTAAAGGAATTTATGCTCGACCTGCATTACATAAGGCTTCTGCGTGCGATTGAAAACCGTGATACCGAAACCGCCTTCAAGGCCGCCCACACAATGAAAGGTATCTCGGCAAACCTCGGGTTCACTAAAATGTACTCTGCGTTCTCCCTTGTCACAGAAGAACTGCGTTCAGGCAATACAGAAAAGGCCGCAGAGCTTATGACCCGTGCGACCGATGAATATCAGAAGATAATCGCCGCTTTCAAAAGATGTATGTTCGATAAATAGTTTAAACCACATCCCGTGTAAAATCCACAGCCTTCCAAAAAATAAAGCGGTACACCGAAAATGTACCGCTTCAGATTGTCGAAAAACCAATAATTATTAAACCACAAAGTGAAATATATTGCCAACACCGCCGAAAACACTTTCCGTGCTGACAAGGAATTAATATTTTCGTGAGTGTATCTGTACAACTGCTCTAACATTGACCCTTCAAAAAAACGCTACTAACCTGAGATATATGTACTAACCTGCGGACGTGTAGCGTTAAGCGTCCCTGCATTAACAGGTCATACAATGTTCAGGT
>ERZ857922.1827-NODE-1827-length-23929-cov-4.585072_pt1 | contig 23929 bp, 31 predicted proteins | sample MGYA00519579_ERZ857922 | MGnify/ENA primary metagenome ERZ857922 (study PRJEB31778, sample SAMEA3449375) | human gut metagenome | biome: human gut; feature: human-associated habitat; material: faeces | place: United Kingdom | collected 2010/2012 ... | reverse complement strand
TGCTCCTTTCAAGAGACTTTAACCCTTACAAAAGTCCTGTGAACTCTTAGGATTGTTCTATTAACTATAAAACAACTACCCAAATGCAGGAGGTGAGTGGCTTGCCTAAGGGTAAAACTAAAGGCGATTCTCCAAAACGGGCTGCTCCTGCTATAACTCCAGAGGGCAGAGAACAGCAATTAATTAATCTAGCGTACAATGAAGCTGAAAAGCAAATAGTAAACGGAACAGCTTCCTCTCAAATCATAACGCACTTCCTAAAACTTGGCGCAGAGAAAACAAAGCTTGAGAATTTAAAGCTTGAGAAAGAGATTGCTTTCTTGCAAGTAAAAGCTGACAGTGTAGAAGCGCAACAGAAGAGCGAAGAGCTTTATGAGAATGCTATTAAAGCCTTTAGAAGATACAGTGGGCAGGAAGATGTCGATGAACAAGACATATAGCGAACTTATAAAGCTAAAGACTTTCAAAGAACGCTATGATTATCTTAAATTAGATGGCGTTGTTGGAAAAGAGACTTTTGGAGCTCAGCGTTATCTTAATCAAGCCTTGTATACCTCTAAAGAATGGCGAAGCTTTAGGCGCCATATTATTATAAGGGATAAAGGTTTCGATTTGGCTATGCCAGATGAAGATTATGAAATCCAAGGTCTTATAATAGTCCATCATCTAAATCCTATAACTCTGGAAGATTTGGAAAATAGATCTGACTGTATATTCGATCCAGAAAACGTTGTATGTGTAGCTTATAACACACATGAGGCTATACATTATGGCGATTACTCTTTAATAATAAGAGATCCTGTAGAAAGAAAACCAGGGGACACATGTCCTTGGTATAATGCTAAGATTGGAGGTAAGAATGGACGATAGTATTCTTGATACAATTAAAAAGATGCTAGGAATAGATCCGACTGTAACAGCATTTGATACAGATATTATAGTTTTAATCAATTCCGCGTTTCTTCCTCTAAATCAAATAGGTATTGGCCCTGTAGAAGGATATTCTATATCGGGATCTAGTGAGAAATGGTCGGAATATACTACAGACATAGATAATTTAGAGTCTGTTAAATCTTACATTTATCTTAAAGTTAAAACCATTTTTGATCCTCCATCTTCATCGTATGTTCTTCAGCAATACGCTCAAACTATTCAAGAGTTAGAATGGAGATTGTGTTTAGAGGGTGAAGCAATACCTCAGCCAGACAACGAACAATATTATGATGGCGAATATACGATCACGCCTAAGTCATATGCTCAAATGTTGGAGACCAATAATAAAAAAATGCGCGATGATGTTGATGTTGAAGCGATTCCTTATCTGCAGACATCTAACAACTCTGGAGGTCTTACTACGATTATAGGAGATGAATAAAAATGCCTACAAATAAGGTTATATATTGTGGCGAAACTCTTATAGACTTAACAAGCGATACTGTAGATACTTCTACTTTGCTTTCTGGAGCTACGGCTCATGACAAGTCAGGTGCTCAAATTACGGGCGCTTGTACTTTTGACGTAGACTCTACAGACGCAACGGTTGCCACTGGAGAATTACTTAGCGGAAAGACCGCTTATGCTCGTGGGTCTAAGATCACTGGAACCATGCCTAATCGAGGAGCTGTAGAAGGTTATATTTCTGATAAGAATACGCCTTATACTATTCAGTCAGGCTTTCATGACGGAAGTGGCACTGTAGATATTGCTGAGGCCGAAAAGGCTAAACTTATTCCTTCAAATATTCGTGAAGGTATAGAAATATTAGGCGTTACTGGTGAAATGTCAGGCTCTGAGGATCTTAAAGCTCAGACTAAGACCGTAACTCCTACAAATAAACAGCAAACAGTTGTTCCCGATTCCGGTTATAATGCTTTGTCGTCTGTAACAGTCAACGCTATTCCTTATGAAACTACCGATAACTCTGCTGGAGGTACTACCGTTACTATTGGCTCTGCTGCATAGGTGATATATTATGGCAGTAAACAAAGTAGTATATTTCGGACAAACTCTGGTAGATCTATCTAGCGATACAGTAACCGCCGATAGATTATATAAAGGTTATACTGCCCATAATAAGCAAGGTGCTAAGATAACTGGTACCTTAGAACCATTAACTATAGAGGATAATCAAATAGTTGACGATCAATCTATTCAGGACTCTAGTGGTAATAACATTAAAGACAGCTCTAATGTTGATATAGATGGGCAGTTGATATATAGATTAGTGTAAAATATATTTGGAGGAATGCTATGAATGATTCCTTAGCCCATTATGGTGTAAAAGGCATGAAATGGGGTGTCCGTAGAAACCGTGGAAGGTCATCTTCCTCAAATACTAAAGGATGGTCCAAGGATGCAAAAAGAGCTAACGCTATTAAAAGAAAATCAGTTAAACAAATGTCTAATGAAGAACTTCGTACTCTGAATAAGCGAATGGAGTTAGAGAAAAACTATAATAGGTTAAATCCTAGTAACATACAAAAAGGAATCGCCTTTGTTGGAGCCGCTGCTGGTTTGTTAGGAACTGCTGCTGGTATTTATAATAATTCTAATACCCTGGTTAAAGCTGGGAAGAATATTGTTGAATATTCTAAAAATCGTTTTTAGGTGATTTTTATGATTAACGATAAACCTTCTTTAGATGCCTTAGCTCATTATGGCGTAAAAGGCATGAAATGGGGCGTTAGAAGATTTGAATATAAACCAGTAGGCAGAAAATCAAAAGCAGCAACTAAAAAATCTCAAGAAGATAATTTAGAAGAACAAGAATCTACGCAAAAGAAGAAATTATCTAAGAAACAAAAAGTAGCTATTGCTGGCGCGGCTATAGTTGCAGCTTATGCTACTTATAAACTTGTTGATTCTGGAGCTTATAGAGAATTAATAAATGCTGGAAAGAAATTCGTACAAAACAGCAATAATTATTCTCCATTTAAGAAAGATAATCGTTTAGCTTCTAAAGGTTTCGACGCTGAGGCAATACATACAATGGTTGTTAATGGCATTAATCCTAATTATGGTGCTGTTGGCACTAAAAATAATTGTTTAAGGTGTACATATGCCTATGAACTTCGACGTAGAGGTTATGATGTAGCAGCTACTAAGTCTGTTAGAGGATCTGGCCAATCTACGGCTGGAACTTTTAATGCGTTAAAAAACACTCCAGTAAAATTAAGAGGTGGCACAAACGCGCCGTCACTTATAGTAGGAAATCTTAGATATACGTCAAAAACTGGCGAACCTTCTAAATTTGTTTCTTCCGTTTTAGAGGCTGAAGGAAAAAGTATTGATAACAGTGGAGATATAGGAAAATCCATATTTGATACTCTATCCAAGCAGCCAAATGGGTCTAGAGGAAATTTAAATTTATATTGGAAGGCTGGCGGTGGGCATAGCATAGCTTATGAGATAATAAAAGGTAAGCCTGTTATATTCGATTGCCAAACAGGAGAGATGCTAGACAATCTGTCTAAATTTAAAAAATATGCAGATAGAATAGATATAGCTAATTTTACACGTTTGGATAATTTAGATTTAGACTTAGATTATTTAACGAGGTGGATTAAGAATGCTTAGTTATAATCAAGCAAAGTCCATAATTGAATCTAATATTCCAGGCACTATAAAGTCATGTGTTCTGTATAAGAATTTGTATATATTCTGTGTTATAAACGATGACGATCCAATCGAGGGAGATTTAGACCCGTTTTATTCCGTCAATGCATTAACTGGTGAGTATAGAGATTTTTCTATAATAACTGATATAGATATGGACGTATATTTCGATCTGCTAGAAAGAAAAAATCTAGTAAAAGGCAGGTGATATATATGTCATTATCTAATACGGCAGTGCCCAGATATTACGGAGCTTTTCGTGAAGCGGTTATAAGAGGAGAGATTCCTGTAAATAGAGAAATTTCTATGGAGATGAATCGCATAGACGCCTTGATAGAAAATCCTGGAATTTACTACGATGAGAATGCTATTAATGGGTACAAAGAATATTGCGAACATGAATTAACTCTTACAGATGGTGGAGATCTTCATTTATTAGATACGTTTCTTTTATGGGCCGAACAAGTATTTTGCTGGTTTTACTATATAGAAAGAAGCGTGTATGTACCGGATAAAGATCATCATGGCGGACATTACGTTAAAAAGCTAATTAAAAAAAGGCTTATTAACAAGCAATACTTGATAGTAGCTCGTGGTGCAGCTAAGTCAATGTACGCTTCAACTATTCAAGCTTACTTTTTAAATCTTGATCCATCAACGACACATCAGATAACTACCGCCCCAACTATGAGACAAGCAGAAGAAGTAATGTCTCCATTTAAAACTGCTATTGTAAGATCAAGAGGACCATTATTTAAATTTCTAACAGATGGGTCATTACAAAATACAACTGGCCCAAAGGCTAAAAGGGTAAAATTAGCTTCTACTAAAAAGGGCATAGAGAACCTATTAACAAACTCGTTATTAGAAATTCGTCCAATGTCTATAGATAAACTTCAAGGATTAAGAACTAAAATTTCTACGGTTGACGAATGGTTATCAGGTGATATTAGAGAAGACGTTGTTGGTGCTATAGAGCAAGGCGCTTCTAAGATAGATGATTATCTTATTATAGCCACCAGTTCGGAAGGTACTGTTCGTAATGCCGCCGGTGATGACATCAAAATGGAATTACTTTCTATACTTAGAGGAGAATACGTGCAACCGCATGTGTCAATATGGTATTACAGATTGGATTCTATAGATGAGGTAGCCGATCCTTCTATGTGGCTTAAGGCACAACCCAACCTTGGAAAGACAGTAAGTTATGAAACCTATCAGCTAGACGTAGAAAGAGCTGAAAAGAATCCTGCTGCTAGAAACGATATTCTAGCAAAGAGATTTGGCATACCGACCGAAGGTTATACTTACTTTTTTACTTACGAGGAAACGCTTCTTCATAGACGGCGTGATTATTGGCAAATGTCATGTGCTATGGGTATGGACTTATCGCAGGGAGATGACTTTTGTGCGTTCGTATTTTTATTTCCCTTGCCGGATGGAACTTTTGGTGTCAAATGTCTATGCTATATTACAGCTTCTACTATGGCAAAGCTATCACGAGCTATGCGAAAGAAGTACGAAGACTTTATCAATGAAGGCAGTCTAATAGTTTTAGAAGGTACTGTTTTAGACATCGAGCATGATGTTTATGAGGATGTCGTAAAGCATATAGATTCTAATTTATATGACGTGAATATCGTAGGTTATGACCCTTATAACGCAAAAGAATTCATACAGAAATGGACTGCCGAGAACGGTGAGTATGGCGTAGAGGTTGTTAAGCAGGGAGTTAAAACCGAATCAGTGCCTCTTGGCGAATTGAAGCATTTAGCTGAAAACCGAGAACTCATATTTGATCAAGAGATCATGAAGTTCTGTATGGGCAATGCCATAACAATAGAAGACACAAATGGTAATCGAAAACTTTTGAAGCAACGCCATGACGCTAAGATTGACTGCGTAGCAGCCGCTATGGATGCATGGGTTGTATACAAGTTATATAAGGAGGACTTTGAATGATTAATGATAAACCTTCTTTGGATACCTTAGCCCATTATGGCGTAAAAGGCATGAAATGGGGTGTCCGGCGTAGAAGGAACGAAAACTACACTGATAAGCAGAGGAAGCAAGACCGAGCTATTTACGGTCGAGGTGCTGAACGTCGTGTAAATAAACGAATGAATCAAGGCTATGGCATTAAAGGAGCTAGAGCCTATGAAGCTGATAGAAAAGCTAGAAAAGATAAGCGAAAAGCCTTTGTCGATGCTAATATTAAACGCCCCGCTAAAGCTGCTTCTAGATTTGCAGTAAGAACTGCTGTTGCAAGCGCAAGCGCATATCTCGTTAGTGATTTTGTTTTTAATGGAGGAAGAGGAACAGCGAACGCTGTAGTTTCAGGAGCAAAATATGCAAATAATGTTGCTAAATATTTAGTTATTAAGGGCGGAAGAGCTTACTGGGATTGGAAAAGATCATAGCTAAGGAGAATACATGCCAGAGCCATTACGCTCTAGGATTTCTCATGCATGGAACGCTTTAAAAGGAAATAGCATTGAAAAAGTATATACTAGTGATCTTGGTAATGGTTATTCTTATAGGAATGACAGAGATTTTTATAGATTCCCTGGCGAATCTCCTACTATCACTAGCATTTTTAATAGAATCGCTATTGATGTGGCATCTATGGACATTCACCATGTACGACTAGATGAAAATGGTCGATACAAAGAGAATATAGACTCTGGATTAGAAGAATGTCTTACCGTTGAAGCTAATATAGACCAGCCAGCAACAGCATTCAAATTAGACTTGGCCGAATCTTTGCTAGATGAGGGATGCGTAGCGATTGTTCCAGTAGAAACTTCTAAAAGCCCTGTGAATTATAATTCGTTTGACATTTATAATTTACGAGTTGGTAAAATCACTTTCTGGTATCCTAAACATGTCCGTATCAAGCTTTATAACGAACGTACAGGGTATCAAGAAGAAATCATTTTACCAAAGAAGTCGGTAGCTATAGTTGAAAACCCGTTATACTCGATAATGAATGATCATAACTCTACGTTACAACGTCTGTCTAGAAAACTTACGCTCCTTGATAAAATCGATGAGCAGACAGGCTCTAGCAAGTTAAACATGATTGTCCAACTTCCTTATACGGTAAAAAGCGATACAAGGAAGAAGCAAGCTGAAGATCGAATCAAGAGTATTGAGATGCAGCTTAGTTCTTCTAAGTACGGAATAGCTTATGCCGATGCTACTGAAAAGATTACCCAGCTAAATCGTTCCTTAGAGAATAATCTATTAGAGCAAATTAAATATTACACAGATCTACTTCATACGCAACTCGGGATTACACAAGAGGTAATAACAGGAACGGCAAATGAAGAGACTATGACGAATTATTATAATCGTACAGTCGAGCCGATTGTTAATGCTATTTGTGAGGCTATGAGTAGATCGTTTCTAACTAAAACCGCGCGTACACAAGGTCAATCAATAACATACTTTAGAGATCCATTCAAGATGGTTCCTCTTAGTGTTATTGCCGACGTGGCTGATAAGTTTACTCGTAATGAGATCTTGTCTTCCAATGAGATCAGGTCTGAAATCGGATACAAACCGAACGATGATCCAAGATCCGATCAGTTGCAAAACAAGAACCTCTATACCGAAGATACTACGCCCGTCTATTCGACATCAGAAAATCAAAACGGAATTGAAAATTCAGAATCTGATGATTCTCTTGTGTAGAAACTAAGAATGGAGTTAATAATGGATTTTGATTTTTGTGGGTACGTTACAAGGAACAACATTCGTTGCTCTGACGGACGTACTATTCGGCAAGATGCATTTAAATCTCAAGACGGAACTGAGGTTCCTCTTGTTTGGCAGCACCGTCATGACAGTCCTGATAATGTATTAGGCCATGTTCATCTTGAGAATCGAGAAGACGGTGTTTACGGTTACGCTGTTACAAATGAAACCCCGAATGGCAAGCAGGCTTTGGCTTTAGTTGAGCACGGCGATGTTAATTCATTCTCTATCTTTGCTAATGATCTTGTAGAGCAAGGTGGAGATGTTATGCATGGTGTTATTCGTGAGGTAAGCCTTGTTCTTGCTGGTGCTAATCCTGGTGCTAAGATCGAGAATTTACAAATCGCTCATTCGGATGGTTACATTGAAGAGTCCGAAACTTCTGCTGACATGTGTTTCCCCTCCGAGATCTATTTGGCTCACGCTGAAGGCGATGAAGGAGAGACCTCTACTCAGTCTGATTCCTCTGATGATAGTGGCGAAACTGTACAAGATGTAATTGATACTATGACTGAAAAGCAGAAGAATGTATTATATGCACTTGTAGGTACGGCTCTTGAAGGAGAAGAACTTCCTTCTGACGGAGACACCGATGAAAACAGTGCTGCACAATCTGCTATTAATGAAGGAGAAAATGTCGTGAAGCATAACGTGTTTGACAAAACTGATACTGAACCAACTGGTCCTGTTCTTTCTCATTCTCAGATTCATGAGATTTGGAAAGATGCTGAGAGCATGGGCTCTTTGAAGAAGTCCGTACTTGCTCATGCACAGGAATATGGCATTACTAATATTGAAATCTTATTCCCGGAAGCAAAGAATGTTGATACCCCTCCAGAGTGGGTAAAGCGTCGTACTGAATGGGTAGCAGGTGTACTTAATGGCACTCATAAGCTTCCTTATGCACGTTTTAAGTCTCGTACCGCTGATATTACTCAGGATACTGCTCGTGCTCGTGGTTACATTAAGGGTAACCTCAAGAAAGACGAATTCTTCGAGATTTCTCAGCGCGAGACTGGTCCTCAGACCATTTACAAGCGCCAGAAGTTTGATCGTGACGACCTTATTGACGTTACCGACTTTGACATCGTACCTTGGGTTAAGGGCGAGATGCGTTTGATGCTCGATGAGGAAATTGCTCGCGCAATCCTGATCGGTGACGGCCGTGAAGTTGACGATGAGGACAAGATTCGCGAAGACAAGATCCGTCCTATTTGGACCGATGATGACTTCTATACCATCAAGCTTCAGCTCGAAGCAGACGATACTCCAGATGTTATTTCCGATAAGATCGCTCGTGCTATGGAAGACTATGAGGGTACTGGCACCCCTACCTTCTATACTACCCGCAAGCGTGTAAATGACTTCATGCTGCAGCGTGACCAGATCGGTCATCGTCTCTACGACAGCAAGCAGCAGCTCGCAGATGAGCTCGGCGTATCTGGCTTTGTTGATGTAGATGTTATGAAGGGCCAGACTCGTACTGACGATGAAGAGAACGAATACGAACTCTTTGGTATCATCGTTAATATTGGCGACTATGACACTGGTACCGATAAGGGCGGTCAGGTAACCATGTTTGACGACTTTGACATCGACTTCAACCAGTACAAGTATTTGCTGGAAACTCGTCTTTCTGGCGCTTTGGTTAAGCCTCATACCGCTATTGCAGTTGAAGTAAAAAAAGCGTAACCCCGTCCGTAGAACCAGTAGAGGTCTCGGTGATTCCTAAGACCTCTACTGATGACGTATACGGAAAAACGGTTAGCGAACTTCAAAATGGAATTCAAATTTCAGAATCTAACGTAATTTCCGGTACACTTAACTACGTGACGGGTTATACCGGATTTAATTCTACAAAAGTAGAAGAACAGTCCGGTAATTACTTAGCTCTTGACTTTGATGCTCTGCCTTGGCCAGATACGTATAGCGTAGAATTAGTTGGTGGTACAAAAGGCCCAATTACTTTGAGTGAAGATGACAAGTTTGTAGTCTTTAGGATTGCAAATAAAGATACACAATCGATCAAGGTAATTGCAACAAAAGACGGAGTTAAGACAGAAGAGACGTTTACTTTATCTGGATTAACCCTTACACCTTCCGAATAATTTAGGAGTAAATAATGGAACATATTTATGCTCAGTCTGAAGATAAGTGGGTAAAGACTACTGTTCTTTATGGCAAGTCTGGCGACAACTATTTGTATGTTGACGCGGAATGCACTGATAAAAAAGAGCTTACTAAAGAGGTAGTGCTTGACATTCTTATGAAGGGCGCTAAAGTTCTTTATGGAGGTGTATACTATACCCCGTTGAACTTCAAGGATAATACTACAAACGTATCTGTAACTATTGGTACTCCAAGTGCTGATACCACTCTGTATTCTAACGAATATAGCGCTTAATAAAGGAACAATATCATGGCAAAATTTTACGGGGCTATAGGATTCGTAAATACAGTTGAGAAAAATCCTGGAGTATTTGTTGAAACTCCTGTAGAGAAAAACTATTACGGAGATGTCACTAGGAACGCTCGTCGATGGGAGTCGACTGAGACTATAAACGATAGTGTTGTAGTTAACAATACTATTAGCATAGTGGCAGATAATTATGCTTACGAAAATATTGGTGCCATGAGATACGTTAAATGGTCTGGGGTTGCTTGGAAAATATCATCTATTGATATTCAGCGCCCTAGACTTGTTTTAACATTAGGAGGTATATACAATGGAGACACGGCTGAAACTTCATAGTAAATTAGTCGATATTCTAGGCTCTAACAATGTATATTTTCAACCTGGTCCTAATGTTAAGCTAACTTATCCTTGCATAGTTTACGAATTATCTAATGGCGATACGCAATTTGCGGATAATAAATCTTTTGTTTATTATGACAGATACCAAATAAAGATTATTGGACGTGATCCAGATAGCGATATTCGCTTAAAGGTAAAAGAACTGCCTATGTGTTTATTTGATAGAAGATACATAGCAGATAATTTATATCACGACATATTCAACATTTATGTTTAGGAGAATAACATGGCACAACTTACTTGGGATGCCGTAGAAGACCGTAAATACGAAATGGGTGTCGACCACGGTGTCTTGTATCCTTATAATGCTGGTACTAGCGCATATGACAATGGCGTAGCATGGAACGGTCTTACGAATGTAACCGAGTCTCCTGAAGGCGCAGAGCCATCTGATATGTATGCTGATAATATTAAGTATGGCACCCTTCGTTCTGCTGAAACCTTCGGTTGCACGATCGAATGCTATACTTATCCTAAGGAATGGGAAGCATGCGATGGATCTGCTACTCTTATTGATGGCGTAACTATTGGACAGCAGAATCGTAAAACGTTTGGTCTTAGCTATCGCACTAAGGTAGGATCCGCAGCAAATCCTGATCTTGGCTATAAGATTCATTTAGTTTATGGCGCGACTGCTTCTCCTTCTGAGAAGGCATATCCTACCGTAAACGACTCGCCTGAGGCTGTAACTTTCTCTTATGAAGTAGATACTACAGCTGTTCCTGTACAAGGCTTCCAGCCTACTGCTTCTTTGGTTATTGACTCTACGGTAGCAACTGAAGATCAGATGGCTGCGATTGAAGCGGTTCTTTATGGCTCTAACACTGGTGGATCTGGTAGTGGCGCTGCTCCTCGTTTGCCTTTGCCTGATGAGGTTAAGCAGATTATTTCTACCGCTGCTGAAAGTTTGGAATAAAGCGTAATAGTCTCTTGAAAGGAGAAAAAGATGATTAAGGAAACCGTAACTTACACAGATTTTAATGGAGAAGAAAAGACTGAAGATCTTTACTTCAACCTATCTCGTGCAGAGCTTCTTCGCTATAATCTATCTCAAGAAGGTGGTTTTGAAGGAGCTCTTAAGCGAATTCTTGGACTTTCTGATACAGATAGTGTTTCTGAGAATAATCAAGAGATCGTCAACAACATGGATGCGGATAAGCTAACTCAATTATTTGATTGGGTTGAATGGTTTATTGGTATCTCTTATGGTATTAAGACCGATGACGGTCGTTTCGTTAAGAGTGAAAAGATTAAGGAAGAATTCTTGTCTTCTGAGGCTTACTCAGAACTCTTGATGAAGCTTGCTACTAATCCTTCTAAGGCTAATGAGTTTTCTCGTGGCATTATTGGCGAAGCTTCTAAGGGACTTGCTAACGCATTTAAACGAGTTAAATAAAAGAGGTGAAGAGAATGCTTGAGATTTTTATCCCTAAGATTGAGCTATTCGATGAAAAGTCTTACAAATTCATCACTAGAAAGCCACAGGTTCTAAAGCTTGAGCATTCTCTTATCTCAATTTCAAAATGGGAATCAGTTTATAAAAAACCATTCCTTGGTAACAAAACTAGAAACGCTGAAGAACTAATGTTCTATATAAAGTGCATGTGTCTAACATCTAATGTAGAAGATTTCGTGTTCTATAATATTCCTGGAGTCGAGTTAGAGAAGATAACAGATTACATAGATGACACGCGAACAGCTACATGGTTTGCTAAGACTAATGATTCTGGCCCTTCGGGAGAGATCATAACTTCAGAGCTTATATATTACTGGATGGTTGCTTTTAACATTCCATTTGAATGCGAGAAATGGCATTTAAACAGGTTAATGACTCTTATACGAATTTGTATAGCTAAGAACAATCCAAAAAAGATGTCTAAGAACGAGATATTAGCTAGAAATAGGGCCTTAAACGAACAACGTAAGGTGAAATTACACACTAACGGGTAAGGAGGAATAATGGCTGTAAACATTATTGAAACCAACCTTAGTTTTAAATCAATGAGCACTCGCTCTCGTACTAATCGTATTATCTTGCATCATGCAGCGGCTAAGACTGCATCTCCTGAGCAAATTCACCAGTGGCATCTTGATCGTGGCTGGTCTGGCGCAGGATACCACTTTGAGGTACGTAAGGACGGCACTATTTATCGTCTTCGTCCTGAGAACAAGGTAGGCGCCCATGCCTCTGGTGCTAACTCGGACTCTCTTGGAATTTGCTTTGAAGGAGACTTCATGTCAGAGACTATGGGAGAAGCACAGATTAAGGCAGGTGCAGAGCTTGTATCTTATCTGAAGAGCAAGTACGGTATTTCAACCGTATTGCGTCATAAGGATGTCGGCTCAACCGATTGCCCAGGCACCAACTTCCCATTTGATCGAATCGCTAATACTGGAACTTCCACCTCGGCTACTACTTCAGGTGGTAATGGAGATGTTCCAGTTGATGGTTGGATCGGTGTTAACACCAACAAGAAGGCTCAGCGCTACTTCGGCACGCCTGTAGACGGTGTCATGAGCAATCAGGACCCATCACTCAAATCATACTTCCCACGAATCGACTCTCGTGCTATTAACTACAATGGTGGAAACGGTTCTAACTTGGTAGCCGCGATGCAGCGTCTGTTCGGAGTAAAGGACGACGGTTTCATGGGGCCGAATACTATCAAGGCAATGCAGAAGTTCCTTGGCGTTCCAGTCGATGCTATTCTCGGTCCTAACACAGCAAGCGCTTGGCAGCGTTGGCTGAACAATGTATGTTAAAAATTCAAAATGGAAGTTAACTCTAAATGAGGATCAGAATTACGCAAAAGGGAGACTTTAGAAAGACTATAAAATTCTGTAAGAAGATTTCCCGTGGCGATTATTTAAGAATTTTAGATAAGTATGGTCAATTAGGGGTTAACGCTCTTTCTGCGGCAACGCCGAAAGATACTGGTTTGACAGCAAGTTCCTGGTCTTATGACGTTCGTAGGACCAGGGACTCTGCCACCATTTCTTGGACTAATTCCAATATTAATGACGGAGTTAAAATCGCTGTTATTTTACAATACGGGCATGGAACAAACAACGGCGGATATGTTCAAGGGATTGATTATATTAATCCCGCTCTTCGACCTATATTTGATAAAATAGCAGAAGCTGTCTGGAAGGAGGTAACGTCCGCGTGAGTAGTATTGACGAGCGAATCGTCCAAATGGAACTCCAAAACAAGGGGTTTCAAAGTGCAGCTAATGAAACGCTTAAGACACTTGACGGTTTAAACAAAGCTCTCAAACTAGATAACGCGTCTAAAGGGTTTAGTGATGTAGATAAAGCAGCTAAAAACGTCAAGCTAGATGGGTTAGCGAATAACGTTCAATCCATAGCAGATCGTTTTACTAATTTAGGCATTATCGGCGTTACTGTCCTGCAAAATATTACTAACTCGGCCATTAATGCTGGAAAGCAAATGCTGTCGTCGTTAACTTTGGACCCAATCATCCAAGGTTTTCAAGAATATGAAACACAGATTAATGCCGTCCAAACAATCCTTGCAAATACGTCAAGCAAGGGAACTACAATAGATCAAGTTAATACTGCTTTGGACGAGCTAAATACATACGCAGATAAAACTATTTACAATTTTGCTGAGATGACAAAAAACATCGGTACGTTTACGGCAGCCGGTGTTGATTTGGATACTGCTGTATATTCTATTCAAGGTATTGCTAATTTAGCAGCAGCCTCAGGTTCAAACGCAACTCAAGCTGCAACAGCAATGTATCAGTTATCTCAGGCAATCGCTGCTGGTAGAGTTCAGCTTATGGACTGGAACTCAGTAGTAAACGCTGGTATGGGCGGCGAAATGTTCCAAAACGCATTAAAACGTACTGCAGAACATTTTGGAATTAACGTCGATGCCATGATTGAGAAATATGGTAGCTTCAGAGAGTCTTTGACTCAAGGCGGATGGTTAAGCTCAGATATTTTGACCGAAACGTTAAAGCAACTTTCTGGCGCATATTCTGAGGCTGACCTTATTGCTCAGGGATATACTGAAGATCAGGCAAGAGAGATTGTTGAACTCGCAAATACAGCCACAGACGCTGCAACTAAAGTAAAGACTTTTACTCAGTTGTGGCAAACCACGCTTGAAGCGTTAGGATCTGGTTGGGCACAATCTTTTGAAATTATAATTGGTGACTTTGAAGAGGCTAAAGTCTTATTAACCGATGTCTCCAATGTTGTAACTGGCGCTATTAACGATATGTCTAACGCCAGAAATGAAATGCTGCAAGGATGGTCTGATTTAGGAGGCCGTCAAGCGCTAATCGATGCTCTTCGCAAGGCATTTGAAGGTTTAGTCAGTGTGATGAAGCCTATAGGGGAAGCTTTTAACGAAGTATTTCCTCCAATGACGGCTCAAAATTTATATGACATGACTATAAGCCTTAAAAACTTTACAGAGGGTTTAGTTTTAAGCGAAGATGCAGCAAATGATGTTAAGAATGTATTTAAAGGACTATTTTCTATATTTAAGACTGTTGGCAGCATTATCGGTACGATTGCAGGAGCCGCATTCCAATTATTAGGCGCATTTGCCCCTCTGGCTGGTGCTGTTATAAAGATCATAGGAGCTATAGGGAGTTTAGTAAGCAGCTTTACTAATGCGATTTCTACTTCAGGAATATTTCAAGGAATTATTGAAGGAATTACAGGCGTTATTGCTGCATTAGCTGGAGCTATAAGCGATTTAGCTCTTGGAGGAGTAGGCGCATTCTTTGATGGACTTGCAGAACGCATTGCTCCATTGGAAGGAATAGCCGGATCTCTTGGAGGACTCGCTAGCTCTATTGGCGGAGCTCTAGCTGCAATAGCAGGAAGTTTTGCTGGTATTGGCGAAGTTGTATCTGAGGTGTTCGCACAGCTTACTCAAGCTATTACGGACGCTGAAGGAAACTTAGACTTTAACGCTATCTTAGACATCTTGAATAGTGGCCTTATCACTGGTATTTTAGCCTTAATCGCTGACTTTATATTTGGTATGAAGGAAAATGCCGATGAAGGTGGCGGTATTAAAGATTCTATTATGGATTTGCTGGATGGCGTTGGCGAATCTTTAAACGCATTCACAAACGCTATTAATGCTAAGGCGCTAATGAGTCTCGCTGGAGCTATTGCTATTTTGGCAGGTTCTTTACTAGTGCTGTCTACCATCGATTCAGCAAGTCTGACTAAAGCTTTAGTTGGTCTTACAGCTATATTTGCCGAACTCTTTGCCGCTTTGATGGTATTTGCCAAAGTATCAAACAGCTTTGGTGTAGCAGGTATGATTAGGCTTGCCGCTGGCATGACTATTCTATCTGTAGCAGTAGCTATATTAACAGGAGCTGTCAAATCCCTATCTGGCCTTGATTGGGACGGATTAGCTAAAGGGTTAGTCGGTGTAGGCGTCCTTATGCTCGAATTGACTGGTGCTTCAGCTTTAATGAGCAAAGTATCTGGCGGATTAATACGTACTTCTGCCGCGATGGTTATCTATGCTGCTGCACTAAATGCGATGGCCGCTACTGTAAAGACGTTAGGCTCTATGGATACGGACTCTGTTGTAAAAGGTCTTGTGTCTATGGCGGCTATACTTGTAGAGATTGCTGCATTTTCAAAATTGATAGGTAATCCTAAGGGAATGTTGTCCACAGCGGTAGGTCTAGCAGTCCTTGGCGCTGCTATGAACGTATTTGCCAGTGCTGTACAGACTCTAGGAGGAATGCAACTAGAGCAAATTGGCACAGGACTTCTAGGTATGGGCGGAGCTCTAGCTGTTATTGCTGCTGCGATTAGAGTAATGCCTAAAAACCTTATATCTTCAGGAGCAGGGTTGCTGGTTATATCTGTAGCTTTGCAATCTTTGTCTGGTGCTCTTAAATCTATGGGCGGAATGTCCTGGGAAGACCTTGGCAAGAGTTTAGCAACGCTTGGCGGATCTTTAGTTATACTAGCTGCTGGCCTTAGAGCCATGACAGGAGGTATTGCAGGAGCGACGGCGTTAACTGTAGCCTCTGCTGCTTTGAATATTTTGGCAACGGCTCTTAAAGCACTAGGCGGTATGAGCCTTGTTTCTGTTGCTACGGCATTAGGGACGTTGGCAGGAGCTTTAACCATATTGGGTGTTGCAGCAAAGCTTCTAACTCCAGCAATTCCGTCCTTAATAGCCTTAGCAGGAGCTATTACTTTATTTGGTGCTGGCATAGGACTTGCAGGTGCTGGTATATTGGCCCTAGGCGCAGGTCTTACTATGCTTGCCGCCGCAGGAGCTGGAGCAGCTGCCGCAATTACAGCAGCATTATCCGCCGTTATCGGCTTAATACCTGCGTTGGCTACCGCATTAGCTGAAGGGTTCTTGAACTTCTTAGAAGTAATAGCAAGTGGCGGTGCACAAATAGTTGCAGCGGTATCAACTTTGATTCAGTCTGTTGTAGAGGCTATTGCTACGAACGGTCCGTTGATTATTGAGACAGCCGTTAACTTGCTTATGCTGTTAATCAAGCAAGTAACTACAAAGCTACCGGAAATAGCAGCACTCGGTTTGCAAATGGTTTTGTCTATATTGCAAACTTTGTCTGAGAATATGTATCAGATAGTTCAAGTTGGTGCGGACATTGTTGTTAATTTCATTAATGGCCTTGCCTCTAAATTACCTGATATTATTAACGCAGCATTTAACCTTATAATTCAATTCATTAATGGTCTTGCTCTAGCTATCGATGAAAATAAAGAAGCCCTCGGCTCGGCCGTAATGAATTTGGCAATGAGCATCATAACAGCTTTTGCCGAAGGTATATCAACTTTATTTTGGATGGGCGTAGGTGCTATTCAAAATTTCTTTAGCCAAATAGGAACTTCAATAGTCGATAATTTAGCTTCTCTTCCGCAGAGAATGTTCCAAGGGGCTATGAACATTATTACTGGATTTGCTAACGGTATATCTAGTAGTATCGGCCGAGGCATTGCTGAATTTCAAAGATTTGTAGAGCAAATTGGTTCAAAAATACAGTCTGCTGCAGGCCAATTCTTGAATGATGCTATGCAAATTGGTAAGAATATTATTGATGGTATTGTTCAAGGTATTCAGAACGCGCCTGGAGCAGTAGCGGATGCATTGGGAAGCGTTGTAAATGGGGCTATTGATCAAATAAAAGCTACTCTTGGTATCGCTTCACCATCTAAGCTAATGAAGAAGTTATTTGGCTATGTAGTTGATGGTGCGGTACTAGGCGTAGAAAATAACGGTTCTAAATTAGCAAACGCATTTGCAATGATGGCTGAGACAGCTGCTAGAGAGATTAATAAACTTATAAATGAGGATTATCCTGACGATTATAATCCGGTATTTACTCCTGTATTTGATTTGTCGGGTATCGAAAGAGATACAAGAAGATTAAATAACATATTATCTAAAGATGTTAGCTTAGGTGGAACTTCTAAAGCATTAGCTGATTCTGTATCTAGAATAGAGAGCAATAAGGATGTTAAGGGTCCTAAGAACAGTCAAAATCCTTCTGGCGGGACCACTGTATCGTTCGTACAAAACAATTATTCGCCAAAAGCTTTGTCACGAATTGATATTTACAGAGATACAAAGAACCAACTATCTAGGATGAAAGGAGCCCCAGCATGATTAGGTCTGTTGAAGTGACTAATAGTCAAAATGAGACCTTATTGTTAGATCTTTTTAAGCCTAATGATAGTGGAATGATGATCGTTAATGTTGACGGTCTTGGGCCTGTAGAAGGAACTATTAATACAACAGAAATTGTAACATTCGATGGAGCTGTTTATAATTCTGCAAGAGCTAATAGCAGAAATATCACTATGGATTTGGTATTATTGCCTAAACCAACCATCGAAGACGCTAGGCACATGATATATAGATATTTTCCTCTAAAAGGAAAGGTTACTATAAAAGTAACTACTGATAGTAGAATTTGTGAGACTGAAGGTTATGTTGAAACTAACGAGCCTACTATATTTTCGTCCCAAGAAACTGTTAGTATATCTATCATATGCCCTAATGCGTGGTTCACAGACGCGAGCGAAGGCGGAACTCAAGTAATAGACTTCTATTCGATTGAGCCTTTATTTGAGTTCCCGTTTTCAAACGAGTCTTTGGAAGAAAAGCTTATAGTATTCGGTAATATCCAAAATTCATTCCAAAAATCAATTATATATGATGGCGAAGTTAACACTGGTTTTGAAATGACTGTCCACGCTATGGGTGATATTGACGATTTTACTGTATATAACGTAAATACTAGAGAAAATATGACCGTATATGCTGATAAGTTAGAAAGTTTAACAGGGTCTAAGCTTAAGGCTGGCGATGACTTGATTATATCCACCATGGCCGGATCAAAAAGTGTTAGACTTCTAAGAGATGGCGTATATACAAACGTTTTGAACTGCTTAGGACGAGACGCGACGTGGTTACAAGTCTCACAGGGAGAAAACATATTCGCGTATACTAGTGAAACTGAGCAGTCTAATATTCACTTTACTATGCGTATTCCAAAATTATACCAAGGAGTCTAATTATGGAATTTTACGTTTTAAATAAAGAATTTGAAGCGGTTGCTTTGGTTGATGCGTATACTTCGGCAATATGGACGGATAGATTTTATGAAGCCGGAGACTTCGAGATTCAGCTTCCAGCAAGTAAAGATAATATTGATATATTTCAGAAAGATTATTACTTGTGGTTTGCTAATTCGGAACATTTGATGATCATTGGCGAAGTTAGCACTGATTCTGATGCCGAAACCGGACAGATTATGACTGTAGCTGGAGATTCCTTAGAATTTATATTAGATCGTCGTATTATTTGGAAAAACACAACGGTGTCTGGGAGTCTTCAGCAAGGCGTTAAGAAGCTTCTAAATGAGAACATAATATCCCCTAGTGACTCGGCTAGAAAAGTATCAAATCTATCATTTGAGGATAGCACTGATACAAGGATTACGTCTCTTACTCTAAAAAACCAGTATTTGGGCGATAATCTATATGAAGTTATATCTGAGATCTGTAAAAACGAGGATATTGGTTTTAAGATAACAATGCCCGAAGACGGTAAGTTTGTATTTAAGCTGTATTCTGGGGAAGATCGATCCTACGATCAAGAAACGAATCCTTGGATTGTATTTTCTCCTAATTATGATAATCTTCTTAACTCCAATTCTTTCGAGTCAAATAGGTCGTATAAAAATGTTGCTCTAGTTGCTGGAGAAACTACAGATGATAACGGTAGTAGAAAGTTTATTACCGTATCGTCTGAAAACGTAGAAAGTGGCTTGTATAGAAGAGAAACATTTGTTGATGCTGGTGGTAGTAGAACTACTGTCAACGGAGAAAAGCTAAGTGACTCTGAATATAATGCCCAACTACAGCAAAAAGGCAAAGAAGAGCTTGCTGACAACAAGATCGCTAAAACATTTGACGGGGAAGCCGAGTCCACAAGGTCCTGGCAGTATGGAACAGACTTTTACATGGGCGATATTGTTCAAGTGGAAAATGAATTTGAGCAGCAAAGCAAAGCTAGGATTACAGAATTTATTTGGTCACAAGACGAAAGCGAAAATACGCAATATCCTACATTTACTATTATTGAAGACGAGGAAGGAGGTAATTAATGAGTTTTACTTACGGATTCTACAACTCGGTAGACCATGACCGCGTATACGATGCAGTTCAGATGGCTAGCATATTTGATGGCATCATTAACGATGGAGTGTACGAAACCATTGGCGACGCTATGATGGTTAAAGCTGTAAGCGGAAATAGCATTACCGTAGGCACAGGGCGAGCGTGGTTTAATCATACTTGGTCACTTAACGATTCCTTAATGCCGTTAACTCTGTTAAATTCCGGGGTTATCAATAATCGTTATGACGCTATTGTATTAGAGGTTAACTCTTCTTCTAGAGAAAACTCTATTAAAGTAGTTTACGGAACGGAAGCTTCATCTCCTTCTAAGCCTTCGATGATAAAAACTAGCACTATTAATCAATACCCATTGGCGTATATTTATAGGGCTGCTGGGTCATCAGAAATATCTCAGTCTGATATTGAGAATACCATAGGAACAACAGAATGCCCTTTTGTTATTGGCGTGCTTAAAGTTTTAACAATCGATGACTTTGTTGCTCAATGGACTTCTGATTGGAATAAGTATTTAAATGACAGAACATCAGATATGCAAGAATGGATGGCTGAGAACCAATTAGAATTTGAAACTTGGTTTAATAATTTACAGTATGTTCTTGACGATGATGTTGCCGCTAATTTAGCTCAGCAAATTGCCGATTTGAACGATAAGGTTAACGCTCTTATTAGCGGAGAACAAATACTGTATACTATTGACGACTCTAATGGAGATCCGATTAAGGACTACGCCGGAAATAACATTCAAGGCGGGGTTAGCTATTCTGCAAATTAGGAGGATATATGAAAATTACAGAATATCCGTCAGTCTCCGAAGTTAATAACTCTACCGTGTTTATCATTGACGGGGATAACGGTACTAAAAAGATCACAGCCGACGATCTTAGATATGCCTTATTTAACGACATTCCAGAAATGCATAGAAACATATTTCGCGGTAAACCTCTAGGCAGTTCTTTTACAACAGAACAAAAGACTGCTGTACAGAACGGCACTTTTGACGATTTGTGGATTGGCGATTATTGGACCATTAACGGAATCGACTATGTAATCGCAGATATGGATTACTTTTATGGAAAAGGAATCCACGATAGTGTTACACAAGGGTTTCAAACGCATCACTTAGTTATAGTTCCAAGGAACCAGATGTACAAAGATAAGTACGACGATTCTATGGAAAATTATAACGGATCTTATATTAGAACTACCGGACTTAATAATGCAAAAACTACGATTACGAACGCTTTTTCTTCTAATATTATTTCTTTCCCAGATTTGCTAATTAATTCAATCGGAGACTCATCAGTTAGTAGGTCCTCTATTTGGGTCTACAATTGTACGGTCGAACTGCTGAGTGAATATATGGTTTTTGGAACTTTATATTTGTCCGTTATGAATGGCGCTTTAACCCTGTTTAATAGTTCTAGCGCTATTATTAGTAACATGAATTGTGATCAGATTGCAATATTTAGGCTTTGTCCGAGTTTCATTAAATCTAGGCATTCAACGGATAGCACATCTACTTCTTCGTGGTGGCTAAGAGACAATGGTTATTCTGGTAGAGCGAGTATGGTTGGAGCTAATGGAAATTCGAGCGTCACTATAAACATTTCTAAAACTGCAGGCGTTCGCCCCTTCTTCTGCATCGGCTAAGGAGGAGATGCTCTATGGTAAAAGACTATTCTATAAAATTGGCAAATGGCTATGTGATTTCTAACCTTGAATTAAACGGTACTACGTTTATTTCTGAACAAGCCGTAGATGAAACCATATTTAAGAATAACATGGCCCCTGTGACGATTATGGTTAATGATTACGAAGAAGTTCATGAAAAAATGGATCTTGCGTTTTGTAGAAAAAGGGAAGATTCTAATCTTTACGAATTTGCTATGACTGACATCACAGATCAAGCTCTTATATTAAGTAAAGGAATTGCTCTTTTAGCTAGTAAAATTCTAACAGATGAAGAAGCTAGCGAAGCATATTATTTATTTGAAGAATGGGATCCTAATTCTCATGCTTATAAAAAAGATGATAAGCTTCAATATAAAGATACTTTATATAAAGTAATTCAAGATCACACATCTCAGGCAGACTGGACTCCTGATACAGCAGTAAGTTTATATTTACGTATTGCCGATCCTACACAAGAGTGGCCAGAATGGATTCAACCTGTAGGAGATCAGGGAATGTATTCTAAAGGTGATAAAGTTAGCTATAACGGAAAGCATTGGACCTCAGACATAGATAATAACGTGTGGGTTCCAGGCGAATACGGTTGGACAGAAGTTCCAACTGAGTAATTAATTTTGAAAGGAGAATTGCTATGGTTACGGGCGTATGAAATGATCGAATTGTCAAACACTACTGCTCAAACACTGGCGCCAGGGCAGTCCCTTACCTTCGACACTGTTATTCTAAAAAGTGGTGGCGGTGAGGCTCATCGTACTAACAGTGGTATTGTTACTCTAAAAGCCAACTGCGCCATATATGAGATTCACTTTGCAGCAAATATTTCTGGTACTGCCGCAGGCCCTGTGCAATTAGCAATTACATTGGATGGTGAGCCTTTGCCTGAAACAACTATGATTAATACTGTAACTACAGCAGGCGATCCTAATAACGTAGCTACTGCCACACTTGTACGTACTGGATGTGGATGCTGTGGACGTATCGCGGTTACAAACACAGGAACGTCAGACGCTATCGTTAGCGCAAATCCTTCTCTGTTTGTTAAGCGCGTCGCTTAAAGGAGGCTTTAAATGACTCACCATATGGATATCGATTATATTTGTGACTCAAAGAAAGCAGTCGCTAAGTCTCTATGCTCTAATGTAGATAAGCTCTCAAACGAAGACGCTATGGTAGCAGCAGACGTTATCAAGGATCTATCAGAAGCTGAAAAGAATTGCTGGGAAGCTAAATATTACGAATCAATCGTAAACGCAATGGAGGAATCCGATAAATACGGTATGCGAATGGGATATAACCCTAATCGTAATGCAAAGGGGCAATACTCTGATGGGCGTAGCGGATATTATCCTCCAATCTATGATATGATGCCTGTTTATGGTTATAGAAACGATGATGGTATGATGAATAATCGTCATGACGATAAATATGGCCGTGAATTTGGCGAATATCGTGAGGCAAAGCGTAACTACACCGAGACCCACTCAAAAGCTGACAAGGATCGTATGGACGATCACGCAAATGCTCATATTATGAATAGCATTTCTACGATTAAGGAGATTTGGGAAAGCGCGGACCCAGAGCTTCGTCGTCGTATTAAGAACGACATGTCGAATTTGCTGTCTAATATGAATGTGTAAACATCATGAATCAAACAATGCACTCATTCTATATGAATGGATATTTATGGCTTGTTAGATTCGTTCCTCCTAATAGCTATATGCTAGTTGACAGGACTGGTAGCCTCACTATAGGGGCTACCGATCCGGTCACTAGAACCATATATTTATCTAATGAGTTAGTAGGAGATAAGTTAGAAACAGTGCTTATTCACGAATTAGCCCACTGTGCCATGTTTAGCTATGGGATAATAGACGATATTCGCAAAATGGTATCTCCTGAAAATTATATAGAAGCTGAAGAATGGGTATGCAATTTCATAGCTAACTATGGAGTAGAAATCTTATCTACTAGTATTGAATTACTTATGGATTATACGTAAGGAGCATTATAGTGGAGCAAGGTCTTCAAATAGTAGTAACTATATTTTGCTCCGTTGTAGCGTCTTCTGGATTCTGGGCGTACTGGCAAAAAAAGCATGAGAATAAAGATGCTAAAACTCAAATGCTTCTTGGCTTAGCACATGATCGAATTATGGCGTTATCTATGGAGTATATAGAACGAGGATATATTACTCAGGACGAGTATGAAAATCTTCACGATTATTTATATAAACCCTATATCAATATTGGCGGTAATGGATCTGCTAAGCATATCGTAGAAGAACAGGTCAATAAATTGCCTTATATTCCTCCAGACAAATAAAAAAGGAGTTAATAATATGACACTTAA
>ERZ857922.1813-NODE-1813-length-24123-cov-3.059540_pt1 | contig 24123 bp, 19 predicted proteins | sample MGYA00519579_ERZ857922 | MGnify/ENA primary metagenome ERZ857922 (study PRJEB31778, sample SAMEA3449375) | human gut metagenome | biome: human gut; feature: human-associated habitat; material: faeces | place: United Kingdom | collected 2010/2012 ... | reverse complement strand
AAATCATACTATATTTTCCTTGTTTGTTCAAGCGATTTACCCCGTATTTACATTTCATTTACCGGGCAATAAACAATACACCGAGCGTCCCCGGTCCACAATGGCTGGAAACAACACCGCCTGCTCTTGTCTCCAGTATTTCCTCAAAAACTCCAAGCTCTTCCAGATAGCTTCTTGTCTCCTCTACAATAGTCCTGTCACAACCTGAATGTGTGATAAAAACCCTCTCCGGTCTTGCAAGACGCAGTTCATCCTCCATATCCGTCACGTAAGCACGCACTACGGATGCCAGCTTACCTCTATACTTTTTCGCCACACCCATGGCGCCATCTTTTACCACGATCTTTGGATGCAGTTTCAGTACACTGCCTGCCAGCGCCGCCACACCGCTGCATCTGCCCCCTCTGTGGAGATATGTCAGCGTATCCACCACAAAACTGGCTCTGACACGCGGGCGCAGATCATAGATCCGTTCCGTGATCTCCACTGCTGCTTTTCCTTCCTGCGCCATTTGTGCTGCTTCCACAACTAAAAGCCCAATTCCGGTAGACAGATTTTCCGAATCGATCACCGTTACCAGTCCATCCGCATGCAGTTCTTCCACCGCAAGCCGCATTACATTTCCCGAAGTGGACATACTGTCAGAGATGGAAAAACAGATCACTTCTCTTTCCTCCTCCACAAACGGCCGGATCAGTGCAAGTGCCTGCTCAAGCCCGGGTGCGGAGGTTTTGGGTGTTGTCTTATGAGCATCTGACCATGCGAAGATCTCTTCCGGTGTGATAGTCTTTCCGTCCTCATATTCTTCCTCTCCTAACAGAATATGCAAAGGCAGAATGGAAATATCATACTTTTTAATCAACTCTTCCGAAAGATCACACGTACTGTCCGCGATTATTTTTACCATTATATATTCCTTCTTTTCCTTTCTTTTGCGCTCATTATACCTGCAAAATGCATATCCCGCAAGCTTACTGTTCCAAAACACCTGCAAACTTCCAGATACCACCCGGAAGTTTGCGGGGTTCAAATCCCACGATCGGAAGCGCGACAAGTGCGGTCTGCCCAGCAGGGATCTCAATCGTAAACTCTGCCTCTGTAACCGTTTCTCCATTCCCGGAATTATCCTTTTTTCGAATATCCACTGATTTATTGACTTCTTTGCGAATATTCCGGTCATTCATTTTCCAGCCTACTTTAATCTCTCCGTAAATACTGTGATAGCTGCCTGCTGCCTCTGTCAGTGCAACCGTTTCATCCGGCAGAACCGGCGCAATCGTGATCGGCTGTTCCCCTGCAAGATCCACTCTGATGCCCAGTATGGATTCATAGATCCACTGCATGGCGCAGCCATTGTTATAATGATCAAACGAGTTCATCTCGTCTTTGGAAAATCCACTTTCTTCTGTGTAGGAATCCGGCCGCTCCCAGATCGTCGTCGCTCCCTGATCCACACTGTACAGCCAGGATGGTTTTTTTTCCGACAAAAGCAGTCTGTAAGCAGACTGTGCTCCTCCTGCATCTGTCAATGACCGCAGGATCAGTCCCGTTCCGACAAAGCCCGTTACCAGACGGTACTCATTTTTTTCTACAGATGCAAGAAGCATCTGCTGCGCCTTTTCCCGGTCATTTTCCTGCAGGAGATCATATTGCAGCAGCATACAAAGCTCTGTCTGGGAAAAGTCTTTCTCCGCTGTCCGCTCCAGGCGCTCTGCGATTTCATAAGTCCGGTATATGTAATTTTGGATCTTCTTATGGAGCTTTTGATACTTTCCAACATCCGTCTGCTTCTGCAAAACTGCCGCCGTCTTTTCCATGCAATAAGCATCTGCACCGTACCAGAGTGCGGATAATAATACCGCATCTGACGCCTCTGACCCCAGCCAGTCCCCAAAGGTTACTTCCGCACCGATCTGTCCACCGGCGAAATCACTTTTCTTTTGCAGATAGTCCATATATGCCTGCATCGAGGAATAGGTAGCTGCAAGTAACTTCTTGTCACCATATTTCTCATATACATAATATGGCACAAATATACCTGCATCTGCCCATCCTGCATTGCCGCTTCCCGTCGTGACTGTACAAGGTACTGTATCCGTATAAGCCCCATCTTCCCGCTGTGCATCTAAAAGATCCCTGCTCCATTTTGCATAAAAAGAATAGAGATCCTGCTGATAAAGTGAGGTCCGGCTGTAGACCGCCAGATCTCCTGTCCAGCCAAGCCGTTCATCACGCTGCGGACAGTCCGAAGCGATCCATGCAAAATTGTTCCGCTGGCTCCACTTGGTATTTTCATACAGTCTCTGCAGCTTTTCATTATCGCAGATAAAGCTGCCTGTCTCCGGGCTGTCAAGCCCCACACTGATCCCCTGTATATGGGAAAGTGTGACATCTGCTGTTGTCGTGATCGAAAGGTAACGGAATCCGGTATAGAAAAATGTCGATGTATAGGTTTCCTTCTGCCTATCCTGCATCGCGATCTGTACCTGTGTCTGCGCAGATCTGTAATTCGCCCGGTAAACGGTTCCTGCAGCACCATCTTCGCCGCGCTCTGCTTCTCCTGTTTCGTTACACATTTCCCCAAAAGTAAGCGTAAGCTTACCTTCTGCATTGCTGCTGAAAGTAACAGACGGAATGCCCGCCAGATTTTGTCCCAGATCTACAACAAGTGTCTGACCGCTTTTCAGGAATATGCCGTCTTCCGGTTCCTGTCCCCATTCCTGTATGCGCTCTGCTTCTCCGTAAGTTGTTCCGTTGTCTTTTATTGTTTCATAGATCCAGCCCCGCTGCATGGTCTGCGTTAATTCTTCTTTTTTGGTAACCTCGATCCCGCAGGAGCTGTAAAAGCTCCCCGAAAAGTCATGGCTGATCTCTGCCTGCTTTGCTTCTCCCATTCTATGCAGAGAGAGTTCTGCCGTGTCAGGTTTGCTGTAGTCAACTGTCTCACCGTTGAAGAAATCCGCTGCCTGCACACGGGTATCTTTCACATACTCCCAAGTATCGTCAGTTGCCAGTATCTCACTGCTGCCGTCCGCATAAGTCAGCAGCAACTTTCCTATAAATGCCGGTCTGTGATAATCATAAGTACCAAATCCGTTCCTGCCACACCACCAGCCTGTTCCAAGCATCACGGCAATTCCATTTTCCTGTCCTTCCAAAAGCAGATCACTGACATCATACATCTGGTAAAGCAGTGTCTTACTGTAATCTGTCCAGCCCGGTTTCCACTCACAGTCCCCGACTCTGCTGCCATTGATGTAAACATCATAAATACCTAATGCAGAAGAAAGCAGGATCGCCTTTACAGGCTTTTCCTGTAAGGAAAATTTTTTACAGAAAACAGGCTGTCCATCCTCATAAACCTCTTCTGTCTCTGGCATGGTAATAAACTCTGCTCCGGCAAACGGTGCTGTATTCAGGCAGGCAGTTTCAAAGCTGCCTCTTCCCTGCCGGCATCCCTTTTCCGTAAAGCTTGTGACTGTATAGGTATATGCAGTCAGATCCTGCAGTTTTTCCCCTGTATAGCTTATCTGTGTTGTCTGTCCGCCTTTTATGATTCCGCTGTTCCACACAATTTTTCCCGCTTCATCCGTCACTGTGATCCGGTAGGCCAGCTGGTTGTCCTCTGCTACATGTTCCTTCTGTCCGTTTCGTTCTGCCTGCAGCTCCCGCCTGACAGGTGGATCCTGATATGCCAGTTCCCAGGAAAACGTGATATCCTGTACATCGATCCCGACCGGATCCGGTATATAGTTTACACGCAGATTGGTAAGCTGCAGGTTATCTGTCTGTGCTTCCCCTGTTTCATATTCCTCCAACAGCGTTTCCATCTGTTTTTGGAACCTCTGTTCTGCATAGCCTCTGCTAAATACCAGTACTGTCGTAAGCAGGACAACAGCTGTTTCTATGATTCTCTTATGTCCGCTCATTGCTCCTCTGCTCCTGTTACGTTTCTCATTTTGCATCTTTCCAAAATTGTTTTCACTTCCATACCGTTATTTTGCCATAGCACTTTTATTCTGTCTATAAATTTCAAAGATGGTCAAATGCATGCATTTTCCTCGTCGCCATAACATAAAAAGCTGCTATCCCAGAGAAAAATTTCCCTGAAATAACAGCTTATTCTTTCATTTATTATTTTGTCATGCATTTTACCAAAATACATGATTACCGATCACAACACCGGCCTGACCACTGCTGGCTGCCCTGAAGTGTGTTGCACCGCCCACATTGGTTGCACCATCGATCGCTGCCTGTGCTGCCTCCACGCAGGAAGCACTCGGTCCGTTTGCGATCACTGCTGCCACCTTACCATTCGTTGCCGGTGGAAACTGTGATGGCGCATTGATAACACCGCTTATGGAGCCGGGATAAGAACCGCTTCTGACACGGTTCATAACAACCGCACCGACTGCCAGCTTTCCTTCGTAGGACTCTCTGCCCGCTTCACACTGGATCAGTGCTGCCAGCAAAGTCACATCGGATGTCTCACAGCTGACTGCACCACGGTTTTCACTCAGCTTCTTTTTTTCTTCTTCTTTCTTTTCCGCTTCAATCTGTTCGGTTGTCTTTCCTGTTTCTACCGTAAAAGCCACATCCACATAATCTGCTCTGACATAGCCCTGTGTATCTTCATCTACCTGAACCGTTACCCAGCCATCCGCTTCTTCTACTGCTGTAACTGATTCTCCGAGTGCAAGCACGGTATAAATTCCCGCATCTTCACTTGCTTCTTTTCTGACACGAAGTGCATCTGTTTTAACAGTTGCCTTCAGGGAACCAACTTCCTGCTGCATTGCTTCTGCTTCATCACCGAACAAAAGGAACTCGTCCTTTGTCCAGCCTGTCAGCTCTCCGCTTGTAAGCTTCGTCCAGCCATCTGCCTGCTCCAGAATCGTACCGCCGCAGTTCTTATACAGCTTACCTGCTACTTCTGCTTCCTCACTCGGCTCTACTCTGACATTAACTGCATCGCTGACATTTGCCATAACCGCATCAGAAGCTTTTTCCGCTTCTGCCGCTTCTTCTACGATTGCACCGGCATCCACTTCCGTCACAGCTTCCGCCAGTTCTTCTCCGTCTTTTTCCAGATACAGCGCTGCACCTGCCTGCAGATCCGCATTGTCCGTCTTCTGTTCCGTTTCTTCTGTATAGGCACCGTTCATAACTGCTGTGGCACCTGCATGAAGTGTTACCTCATCCTGTAAGTTGTCTGCCTGCACCGGTGTCTGTCCACCTGTCAGCACAATGGCAGCTGCCATAAGACCCGTCAGACTTCTTTTCAGAATTTCTTTTTTACTAAACATAAAGCCTCCCATGTAAACTTTAAACGCACAGGTTTATTTCTTAACTTTTTTATAAGACTACGTTACATTTCTGTTTCATTTGTTACAAAAATGTTAAATCTTACATGAAAGACTATAACAGATTCTTCACACTTTGTCAAATTTCGGGGTTTCAGACGCCTTTTGCCTTCTCCACACAGGCCTTCTGCGCTTCGATAACAGCACTGCGGAATCCTGATTTTTCCAGCACTCTGACGGCTTCGATCGTTGTTCCCGCAGGAGAACATACCATATCCTTTAATACTCCCGGATGCATACCTGTTTCGAGTACCATTTTCGCACTTCCGAGCACAGACTGTGCTGCAAATTCATATGCCTGCGTCCTTGGCATACCATCCATGACAGCCGCATCAGCCATTGCTTCTATAAACATAAATACATATGCCGGTGAGCTTCCGCTAACTCCAACAACTGTATCCATCAGTTTTTCCGGAACGCTATATGCTTTGCCAAAGCTGTTCAGCAGGGAAAGCACCTGCTCCATTTCCGCATCCGTTACGTTTTCCGCCTTGCAGACACCTGTGCAGCCTTCTCCGACAAGCGCCGGTGTGTTTGGCATACATCTGACAAGTTTGACTTCTTTTCCAAACAGCTCTGTCAGCCACGCGATCGTTTTGCCCGGCGCAATAGAAACGACGATCGTCTCCGGCTTCACGGCGTCCTTAATGTGCCCGATCACGTCCGGATACATCTGCGGTTTGACTGCCAGAAACAGGATATCAGCCTGCCCGGCTACTTCTGCATTATCCTTGCAGCCGGTGATCCCGAATACATCCTCTGCTTTCTTCACAGTTTGCTCTGTTCTTGCTGACCCGAGTATATCCTTTGCACTCACGATCTCCTGTTTGATCATTCCGCCGATCATGGCAGTTGCCATGTTTCCAAGTCCGATAAATCCTATCTTCATTTTCCCGCTCCTTTTCCACCGGTTTCTTTTTCCTGTACCGCTCTGCGTTACATCCGGTAAATACCTGTTCAATATCAGTTTCTAGTTGTTCTGTCTCTTTGCCTCATACATTAAAATCGCTGCTGAAACAGCCGCATTTAATGATTCCACCTGCCCTTCCATCGGAATCCTTATCTTACACATAGCAAGTGCCGCGATCTCATCGGAAAGTCCATTCCCTTCATTCCCGATCAGAAACGCTGTTTTTGCACTGTAGCACTCCTGTGTATAGCTGTTTTTCCCCTGCAGATGCGCTGCATAGGTCTGTATACCGGCAGCGTGCATTTTCTCTATCACCGCTTTCAGATCCTCTACATAACAAAACGGAACTCTGTAAACAGATCCCATTGTGGATCGAATTGTCTTGGGATTGAACAGGTCTGCTGTCTTTTTGCTCATGATGACGGCTGTAATGCCTGCGCCTTCTCCCGTCCGCAGCATCGTGCCCAGATTGCCCGGATCCTGGATATCCTCCAGCACCAGAAATGTACCGTCTCTGCCAAGCAGCTCGTCCAGATCATAGGATGGCTGCCTGAGGACACATAACACACCCTGCGGCGTTACGGTATCACTCATTTTTGCAAATATGTCATCGCTGACTTCCTCATAAGGTACGGAAAGAGTTTCCAGCAGCTTACTTTGTTCTTTTTTTTGCAAAAAGGAGGTCGATACATAGACCTCCTTTAACAGCTCCTTTGGCGCTTCCTTTGCCATCCGGATCCCTTCTACCACGAAAAGCTGCTCCGTGCGACGCGCTTTTGCTTTTGTGACCAGCTGGCAGACATGTTTGATCTTACTATTAGATGATGACGTGATCATAATATTCCTTCCCGGCTTTCCATTTGCTCTTGTCGCGGCTCCTTACCCGTATGTTCAGAGCCTCACCGCCATTCGCAAATTCGCCGCTTTGCGGCTTTCCATTTGCTCATGTCGCGGCTTCTTACTCGTATGTTCAGAGCCTCACCGCCATTCGCAAATTCGCCGCTTTGCGGCTTCCCATTTGCTCTTGTCGCGGCTTCTTACTCGTATGTTCAGAGCCTCTTCTCCATTCGCAAATTCGCCGCTTTGCGGCTCTCCATTTGCTCATGTCGCGGCTCTCGCCGCATGAATTTATAAAAACATGTGGCGGCATATAAATATGCCCCACATGTTTTATATAAATTCGCACGGCTCTGAACATACGTCACATCGACAATATTCTACTAACGCTGTATTCGTAGTCGTCAATATCCTTTTGCATGGCGAGTGCTTCATCGATGTCAAAATCTACGAATTTACCGCCCTGATGACCGACAACTCTGTTTGTCTTTCCTTCGCAGAGAATGTCTGCTGCATAAGCACCCATGATAGATGCATAGAAACGATCCTTACAGGTCGGATTACCGCCACGCTGCATGTAACCTAAGATCGTTGCTCTTGTCTCGATACCGGTTGCGGCTTCGATCCGTCTTGCCATGGATGTGGAGTGTCCGATGCCTTCCGCATTGATGATAATGTGATGCGTTTTACCATGCTTACGGTTGTTAATGATATTGTTGATGATATTCTGCTCGTTATAATCGTATTTCTCAGGCAGCAGAATATCCTCCGCGCCATTGGCAACACCACACCAGAGTGCGATATAACCGGCGTTTCTACCCATAACCTCAATGATACTGCAACGCTCGTGAGAAGAGGAAGTATCTCTTACCTTATCGATCGCTTCCATTGCTGTGTTGATCGCTGTATCAAATCCGATCGTGTAATCCGTACATGCAATATCCAGATCGATCGTTCCAGGCAGACCGATCGTATTGATGCCCTGTTTGGAAAGAGCCTGCGCACCGCGGTAAGAACCGTCACCACCGATCACGACAATACCGTCAATTCCATGCTTGCGGCAGATCTCTGCACCCTTCTGCTGTCCTTCCGGAGTACGAAACTCAGTACATCTGGCTGTTCCAAGTATTGTTCCACCCCGCTGGATCGTATCGGATACGTCCTTTTTCTGCATATCTATAATCTCTTCATTTAACAGTCCCTGATAGCCTTTTTTGATGCCCTTGACATTGACACCGTTGGCAATCGCCTTACGGACCACCGCACGGATAGCTGCATTCATGCCCGGTGCATCGCCACCGCTTGTCAGAACACCAATTGTTTTGATTTCATTTGCCACTTGCTTATCCTCCTGTCTGTTTTGCACTATTATTGTATTATTTTTTTGTTACTATTGCAATATTTCTGTTATAAAACCTTTATATTGTCTTTTCCGAACGCTGCACTTAATCTTTCAAGAAGTGTTTCTTCTATATGAACGTTCTGGTTCGGTGGCAGAAGTTTCTGCACGCGCTCCTTCTTGCAGACGATCAGCACAGAATCCTTTCCTTCCGAGCCTTTTAAAAGCTCTGTCAGTTGATCTGCCTGCTTCAGATAGCTGTCTTTATCCGCAAAACCGATCGCCAACCGGCGCGGCATTTCATCAAACCTGCTGATCACGGAACCGATCAGCTTGCCATCCTTTTCATCCTCCAGTTGTACACGCCCCTGTACAAAAATCTTTCCGTCCACCTCCAGACGGCTCTGATTTCTCTCATAATCCCGTGGAAAAATGACCACCTCAATGCTGCCATACAGATCTTCGATCGTCAAAAACGCCATGATCTTATTATTCTTTGTATATTTGATCTTTTTATCCGTTAAGATACCACCGATCACGACCTCTTTTCCGTCAGTTACCTTTGGCTCACCAGTCTCTTCATCCCTGTAAAAATCAGACGTTTTTGCTGTGATCCTGCGTTCCAGAAATGTTTTATACTCTTCCAGCGGATGCCCACTGATATAAAAACCGACCACTTCTTTTTCATACGCCAGAAGCTCCTGCCTGTCAAATTCTCCCACGTCCGGAAGCGGCGTGTGGAAATCGCTTTTCTCTTCTTCTCCCACCAGATCAAACAGGCTCATCTGTCCGACAAGATTATTCTTTTTATCCTTTACAAGCCGGTCTACCAGTCCGGCATATACAAACATCTTCTGTTTTCTGGTGCCCGGCAGGGAATCAAACGCACCTGCCTTGATCAGATTTTCGATCACGCGCTTATTGATGTCAAGCTCACTCGTTCTTGTGATAAAATCTTCCAACGTTTTATAGTTACCGTTTGCTGCCCGCTCCACAACAATGCCTTCGATAACCGGTCTGCCCACGCTCTTTAATGCAGTCAGGGCAAAACGGATCTTGCCATCCTGCACAGAGAAGCCTGCCAGACTGTAATTCACATCCGGTGGCAGTATTTCGATCCCCATGCTTCTGCAGCTCATGATATATTCCGTTACCTTTGCTGAGTTGTCTATAACTGACGTCATAAGCGCTGCCATAAATTCAAGCGGATAATAATATTTCAAAAAGGCTGTCTGGTAAGAAACAACCGCATAGCACGCTGCATGCGACTTGTTAAACGCATACTTGGCAAAATCCATCATTTCTTCATAAATGTGATCTGCCACCGCTTCACTGATCCCGCGGCTGATACAGCCCGGAACACCTTCCTCCGGGTTACCGTATACAAAGTTAGCCTTTTCTTTCTCCATGACCGCCTGTTTTTTCTTACTCATGGCACGTCTGACCAGATCGCTTCGTCCCAGCGTATATCCGCCAAGTTCCCGCACGATCTGCATAACCTGCTCCTGATAGACGATACAGCCGTAGGTCGGCGACAGGATAGGCTCTAAGAGTGGTGTTTCATACGTAATGGATTCCGGATTGTTTTTACCCTTGATATAACGCGGGATAAAATCCATCGGTCCCGGACGATACAGCGAAATACCGGCAATGATATCCTCCAGACTCTGCGGCCGGAGTTCCTTCATGAAGTTCTTCATTCCCCCGCTTTCCAGCTGGAACACACCATCCGTCTTTCCCGTTCCGATAAAATCAAGCACCTTGGGATCATTGTAGTCAATGTTACCCATAGATAACTCTTTTCCCGTATCCTGTCTGACAAGATCAACTGCATCTTTGATGACCGTCAGTGTCCGCAGTCCCAGAAAGTCCATCTTTAAAAGTCCGAGTTCTTCGATCGTTGTCATCGTGAACTGCGTTGTGATGGAACCATCCGATCCTCTGGAAAGCGGTACAAATTCCTCCGCCGGTTTCTGGCAGATTACGACACCTGCCGCATGCATGGAAGTATGCCTCGGCAAACCTTCCAGCTTCATACACATGTCCAACAGATTTTTCACCTGTTCCTCTGTATCATATCTGCTGCGGAGCTCCGGATTCATATCCAATGCTTTCTGCAGTGTAATATTCAGTTCGTTCGGAATCATCTTGGCAAGCGTATCGCCAAAGCTGTACGGCAGATCCAGCACACGTGCCACATCACGGATCACACCCTTTGCAGCCATCGTACCAAAGGTAACGATCTGCACCACCTTATCTGCTCCGTATTTGCGCCGTACATAATCGATGACCTCCTGCCTTCTTTCATAGCAGAAATCAATATCGATATCGGGCATGGACACACGCTCCGGATTCAGGAATCGTTCAAAGAGCAGGTTATAACGGATCGGATCAATGTCTGTGATCTTCAGACAGTAAGAAACGATCGCCCCCGCGGCGGAACCTCGTCCCGGTCCTACAGGGATTCCGTTTTCTTTTGCATAGTTGATAAAATCCCATACGATCAGGAAATAATCCACATATCCCATTCTCCGGATTGTAGACAGCTCATAGTCCAGACGTTCCTTTAATGTCCCATCATCATCCGGATAACGCTCCTTCAAACCGTCCATGCACAATTTATTTAAGTATGTCCAGGAATCATAGCCCTGCGGCACTTCAAATTTTGGCAGCTTTGTTACGCCAAATTCTATTTCGACATTACAACGCTCCGCGATCTTATGTGTGTTTTCCAAAGCCTCCAATGCATAAGGGAACAGCTCTTTCATCTGCTCTTCACTCTTGATGAAATACTGACCGCCTTCATAACGCATGCGGTTTTCATCCGTTACGACTTTGCCGGTCTGGATGCAGAGCAGGATATCATGCGCCTGTGCATCTTCCGCCCGTGTATAATGCACATCGTTCGTTGCCACTAAAGGAATATCAAGCTCTCTGCTCATGGAAAGGAGCGCCGCATTGACAGTCTGCTGCATTGGAATGCCATGATCCTGCAGCTCCAGAAAATAGTTGCCCTTCCCAAAACAGTCCTGATATTTCAGTGCCGCCTGCTTTGCCTCTTCGATCATACCCTTTTCTATGTATCGCGGCACTTCGCCCGCCAGACAGGCTGACAGGGCAATAATACCCTCATGAAACTCACGCAGTACTTCCATATCAACACGCGGCTTATAGTAATAGCCTTCTGTGAAGCCACGGCTTACAATCTTCATCAGATTGGCATAGCCCTGGTTGTTCTCGGCTAACAAAACAAGGTGATGGTATCTTTCTTCTCCGCCCGTCAGTTCTTTATCAAAGCGCGAATTCGGTGCCACATACACCTCGCAGCCAAGGATCGGTTTGACGCCTTCCGCTCTTGCAGCTCTGTAAAAATCGATCACACCGTACATAACACCATGATCGGTGATCGCCACTGAATCCATGCCCAGCTCTTTTACCCGTTTCACACACTCTTTAATTTTATTGGAACCATCCAGCAGACTGTACTCTGTATGGACATGTAAATGCGTAAATGCCATAATTTCCTCACGATTTGTCTTTTATTCTATAGTAACCGGTCAGATATCCAATATATATATATGTGACCCTTTTCTGCACCGGCTGTAAAACAAAGTGCTATTATTCATTAGTATACACGTTCCGGCGTTTTCAAACAATAAAAATAATAAAGGTGCGCATCTTTGCAAGCTTGCTTTTCCTGTACAGTAAAAAAGATGGAAGCAACCGAAATTGCTTCCACCTTTTTATATAGTAGTAATAATTCATACTCACATGCGCAAAGTTGCATTCTACAAGTATGCTTTCAGCGCATCTACCTTGTCCAGCTTCTCCCAAGGCAGATCCAGATCGTCTCTGCCAAAGTGTCCGTAAGCTGCTGTCTGCTTGTAGATCGGGCGTCTCAGGTCAAGCATCTTGATGATACCGGCAGGTCTGAGATCAAAATTCTCACGGATGATCTCTACAAGCTTCTCATCGGAAAGCCTGCCTGTTCCGAATGTATCAACCATTACGGAAGTCGGCTGTGCAACACCGATCGCATAAGAAAGCTGGATCTCGCATTTTTCTGCCAGACCTGCTGCCACGATATTCTTCGCTGCATATCTTGCTGCATATGCTGCACTTCTGTCAACCTTTGTGCAGTCCTTACCGGAGAATGCGCCGCCGCCGTGTCTTGCATATCCGCCGTAAGTATCCACGATGATCTTACGACCTGTCAGTCCTGCATCACCGTGAGGTCCGCCGATGACGAAACGACCTGTCGGGTTAATGAAATACTTGGTATCTGCGTCCAGAAGCTCCTTTGGCAGGATCGGATCAAATACATATTTTTTGACATCCTCATGGATCCGTTCCTGCGATACGTCCGGGTCATGCTGTGTGGAAAGTACAACTGCTTCCAGGCGGAGCGGCTTTCCGTTTTCATCATATTCTACAGAAACCTGGCTCTTGCCATCCGGGCGGAGGTAAGGCAGTGTACCATCCTTACGAACCTTTGTAAGCTGACGTGCCAGTTTGTGTGCCAGACTGATCGGGTATGGCATATATTCTTCTGTTTCATTTGTTGCATAACCGAACATCATACCCTGATCGCCTGCACCGATAGCTTCCAGCTCCTCGTCAGACATTTTGTTTTCCTTAGCTTCAAGTGCCTTGTCAACACCCATCGCGATATCTGCAGACTGCTGATCCAGTGCTACCATAACTGCGCAGGTATCTGCATCAAAACCAATCTTACCGCGGTTATAACCGATCTCATCTACAGTTTCACGTACGATCTTCTGTACATCCAGATGTGCCTTTGTTGTGATCTCACCTGTTACCAGTACAAAACCTGTACAGCAGCATGTTTCACATGCCACACGGCTCATTGGATCCTGCTCCATGCATGCATCCAGAATGGCATCGGAAATGGCATCGCAGACTTTGTCAGGATGTCCTTCTGTAACAGATTCTGAAGTAAATAAACGTTTGTCCATTTTGTCCTCCTTTGACATTAGAAAAGTCCGCTTGAAACAAGCGGACCAATAAACATAGAAGTCCTCTTATTGTTCGATTGCTCGCTCAGGTTGGCACCTTCCCGATAGGGGGTTGCCGTGGCTTCACAGGTCCTCTGTACCTCCACCACTCTGAATAAGAGAAATTTACCAATATGAAGTTCTACGTAACTACATTGCTATAGCTACTATACGGCAGAATACAGGCGCCGTCAAGTGGAATTTTTATCATCTTCTACTCGTTTGAAACTAAATACATACTTCGTATGTACCCGGTTTCCTTGCCTGCTATATGTAGTCTGAAATATATGGTATTTTGTGAAAAAGGACATCATCGAGGCGGTCTACCGCTTCCGGTTTCCCCTCAATACGCTCCAGTGCATACAGACGTTCTGCGGTCTTATAGCCCAAGAGAAGTGTTGTCAGCGTTCCGATCTCCATACGCAGCTTATATTCCGGTTCTTCCTGCGTCAGATGACAGGCACCTTCCGAGAAGCAGAGCCTGAAGGAACGGTTATTCCATGGCAGAAGCTTATCCTCGATCTCCAGCTCCATATATAAAGTACCGCCATCCGGATCACATGGATAATCTTCCAGAAAACCTTCAATGTCGATCAGCCGTCCCATGGCATAGGGGCGGATTGTTTCCTTAATATCACCGTCATCCATTTCAAAAGCGATCGGTTCACTGAAATAGGTATTGCCATGTACCTCATCGATCATGGAATCGTGTGCATGGATATACTCCCAGAGTCCCTTCTTCGCTTCTCTGTTTAAATAGATCATTTCCTTGATATGCATGATATCATTTTTGATCAGATATACCATAAAACCACAAGGCTTGTCCTTCGTATTATAATAAACCGCGACATTGGTATCATCCTCATCCCAGCGCCAGTATTCTTCCCATGCAAGCGCATTCCGGAACAGACAGCCATGTGTGATCGACGCAAAATGGGAATGCAGTTCATGAAAATCCGTGCTCTCCCAGTCCACGCGGCGTACATACCCAGGCGCCTTTACCTTGGTCGGGATCTGCCGGTCTTTGATATTAAAGGAGATCTTGTTAGAAATGATCTCCCAGCCCAGATGATGATACAAAGGGATCGAATACGGATAGAGAAGGGCAAACGACCGTCCCTGTTTCTTCATATGAGAAAGGCTTTCAAACATCAGCTTCTTCATAATACCCTGTCCGGTGTATTCCGGATAGGTACAGACGCTCGTTACAAACCCTACCTGAAAAACCTCTCCGTAAATATTCATTTTCAGCGGATAAACCGCAAACTGCGAGATCAGGGAATCCCCATCAAAACAGCCCAGTACATCTGCTCGCTCCAGTACCGGGAACTTTGACTGCTTGATCTCCTCGTCCTTCCAGCCTGTCGCCGTCAGCTCGTCCTCCGTTACCTGAAAGGTATAACGGAGCAGTGCATTATATTGATCCAGATCTTTTGTTTCCAAATAGCGCATTCCGTAATTTTCTACTGCGTTCACTTTCGTTCTCCTGCCTGCTTTGTTTGTGTTAAGTCTACCACATACCGGTTAAATTTTGTAGTGTATACATGGTGATTTTTAATGCAAAAATAAAACAGTCCTCTTCTGTTTTCTTTTCCACCCATGAATTGACAGATAAACGTACAAAACGTATAATTTAACTAATTTTAATTGTTTATGATCGAGGGCTGACAGGATGAAAAGAACTTTTATAGCCAATTTAATACCGGGCATGGTCACTGGAGAAGATGTCTATTCTTACAGCAATCAGTTAATTGTCTCAAAGGGCACTGTGTTGACCGATAAGATCATTACCCGGCTTGAATTTTATTCTGTTCCGAGCATCCGCATTATGGAAAACGAGGTACAGGAGCCAACTATATCCGATCCTTATTCTGCACGTATTCAGGCAAGCCCGGAGTTCCATAAATTTAAGGAAACTTTCGACACAACGATCGTCGATTTCAAGGATCAGATCAATGATATCGTGGAAAAAGGCGCTCCGATTGATGTTTCAGCCATGCTGGATGATACGCTGAAGCTCTTACAGGCAGACGGCGAAAATGTTAATTTCTTTAACATGCTCCACAATATGCGTGCTTACGATGATCTTACCTACGCGCATTGTCTGAATGTTGCCCTGATCTGTAATGTTTTTGCCGGCTGGCTGCATTTTTCGCAGGAAGATATTGAGCTTGCGACACTTTGTGGTCTGTTTCACGATATCGGCAAGCTCTGCATTCCCGATTCGATCATCAAAAAACCGGATCGTCTGACCAATGAGGAATACGACGTGATCAAAACGCATACGATCGAGGGCTACAAAATCCTGCAGAACCAGCCTGTCAACGATCACATCAAAAATGCCGCCCTTATGCACCACGAGCGTTGTGATGGCAGTGGATATCCTTTCGGTCTGACCGGAAACCGCATCGACAAATTCGCCAAGATCGTCAGCATTGCAGATGTCTATGATGCTATGACAGCTGCGCGTGTGTACCGTGGACCGCTCTGCCCCTTTACCGTCATTGATATCTTTGAAAAAGAAGGGCTGCAGAAATATGAATCCGAATACATTCTCTGCTTCCTGAAAAATGTTGTTCTCACCTACATTGGGCAGCGTGTCCGTTTAACGAATGGGCAGGAAGGTGACGTTGTTTTCATCAATCCGCAGCAGTTATCCCGCCCTATGGTCAAATGTGGGGATACCTTTGTCGACCTTTCCAAGCAGAAAGATATTGCTATCGAACGGCTGCTGTAATTTCACTTATATAAAACAATAGGGACGTTCCTCGGAACGTCCCATTTCTTTTCTTTATCCAATTTTCAATTTCAGCTTCTGGACTCCTTTTTCATCTGCCGCTTTTTCGATCTGAGCTCCTAAGCCTCTGAGCTTGACATCAAAATCTTCATAGCCGCGCTCAATATACAGGATATCATCGACAACCGTGATGCCCTCTGCCGCAAGACCGGCGATCACAAGCGCCGCGCCTGCACGGAGATCCGGCGCATCAATATGGGCTCCCGTATATTTCTTAACGCCCTCAATAATGGCTGTATTGCCTTCTACCTTAATATTAGCTCCCATCTTTGTCAGCTCGTCCACATAACGGAAACGATTTTCAAAAATGCTTTCCGTTACAATGCTGGTTCCTTCTGAAAGTGCCAGCGTCACAGCAATCTGTGGCTGCATATCGGTCGGGAAGCCCGGATAGGCAAGTGTCTTGACATGTGTATGGGTCAGCGGCTTGGAAGATACCACACGGACTGCATCGTCAGACTCTTTGATCTCACAGCCGATCTCGATCAGCTTTGCACTGATGGACTCCAGATGCTTTGGAATGACATTCTTGACTGTCACATCACCTTTTGTGGCTGCTGCTGCAAACATGAATGTACCGGCTTCGATCTGATCCGGAATAACGGAGTATTCTGTTTTATGAAGCTTTTCCACACCGCGGATACGGATTACATCCGTTCCTGCGCCCTTAATATTAGCTCCCATGCTGTTTAAAAAGTTTGCCACATCTACTACGTGCGGCTCCTTCGCTGCATTCTCAATGATCGTCTGCCCTTCTGCAAGTGCTGCTGCCATAATGATATTAATGGTAGCACCTACCGTGACCACGTCCATATAAATATGATTGCCGACAAGCCTGTCTGTCTCCACACAGATATGACCATGCGAAATATCTGCCTTGGCACCAAGTGCGCGGAATCCCTTTAAATGCTGGTCAATCGGTCTGCTGCCGATATTACAGCCGCCCGGGAGTGCTACCTCTGCCTTTTTATATTTGCCGAGCAGAGCTCCCAGCAAATAGTAAGAAGCTCTGATCTTTTTGATATATTCATTGTCTACAACCAGGTCATTGATATTGCCTGCATTGATCTTAACGGTATGCCTGTCAATCCTGTCAATATGCACACCAATCTCTTCCATTGCCTGCATCAACACATTTGTATCTCTGACATCCGGTAAATTTTCTATCGTAACGGTCTCATCCGTCATAGTTGCTGCTGCCAGGATGGCAAGTGCTGCATTTTTCGCACCGCCGATCTCCACCTCACCAACCAGCGGATTTCCACCTTTAATCACATATTGTTCCATGTCACACCTCAAATTTAGTGTATCCTGTTTATCTACTAATTATATAACACAACAGATAGTTTTGTAAATTGTCTATTTTGATACAGATTTACGCATTTCTATCCTCAAAATTCAGTAAATCCATTGCATTCGCTTCCTTATATTGGATTATATTGAGTATTTGCTACTATCCGACCGTTCTTATCAATTCAAATACTGCAGTGGATTTACCTGAGCACCACCGATCAGTATTTCAAAATGCAGATGTGCTCCTGTACTTCTTCCGGTATTTCCGGAAAGAGCAATCTTCTGTCCTTGCGAGACCTGATCTCCCACACGTACAAGCACCTTGCTTAAATGCCCGTATCTTGTCTGTCTTCCGTCCGCATGATTGATATAAACAACGTAACCATAGCCGCTACCCCAGCCTGCCCTGGCAACCGTTCCCGCGCTGGATGCCACAACCTTGGTACCAACCGGTGTCGCCCAGTCAACTCCCTTATGATAGGTAGATGCACCCTTTGTCGGGGCTTTTCTTCTTCCAAACTGTGAAGACAGACGCCCTCCGGAGATTGGTTTGATATACGTCGGAGGAATCTTCGTTCCTTTTTCAATGATCTTCGGAACTGCAGCAACCGTAACTTCTTCTTTCAGTATTTCCGTCTCTGTTTCCTTTTTGTTATGATAGGACTTCAGTGCTGCCACCTTACGATGTCCGGCTGATGGCTGCTGCAGGATCTGTGTATCCGTTGTATACCAGTCATCATTGTAAACATACTGGATATCTGCTTCATAATCTTCTTCGTAATAGACTTCTTCCTGCCTGTCAATGGAAAGTGCCGGCTCCGGTGAAGTAACGACCAGTTCTTCCCCGACACGTATCATGGAATTTTCGTCCTCCAGACTGTCATTGAGCTCAATTATCTTATCCAGCGGAATGTCACAGTTGATCGCGATCTCGGAAAGGGTATCTCCCTGCTGTACCTCATAGATCTGCTGCTGATCCTGCTCTTTTGTCAGAAGATCTTTTGCATCGGACAACGACTGGATCTGATCTGCAGGAAGATAAGATTCTACGATCTCCACATTATCCGCATAGGAAAGCCGTGTCAACCCATAGTCAAAATCGTCAAAGGTCAGTTCCTTTGCAGCCTGTGTATCTTTTACCATATCGGCAAGTGCCCTTGTACAGCCTGCTACCAATGGTCTGTCCTGTTCTTCTTTTTCTTCTTCCTTCTTCTCTTCCGCACTCTTTGCCTCAACTGTCAGCACGTTCAGTTCTCTTGTCTGATCCGGCCCGAGCTGTGCGACAAACTGCTTCCCTTCCTGATACTGGTCAAGTGCAGCCTGCAGTGCTTCCGAAACCTCCTGTACGCTGGAAAGATTGATCATAAGCTGATTGATCTTAATCGTAAATGCCGACCGGATCGTGCTGATCTGAGATGCTGTCAGCACCTCTTTCATATTGGCAATGATCTCATCCTCGCCGGTAAACTTTGCAAAATATGCTTCACGCCCTGACACAGAAAGCTCTGCATCTGCCAGAAACAGTACGTCTTCCTCCTTTGCGATTTCTTTTCTCGCCTGCCACAAAAGAGAATCTGCATCTTTTGTATCGGAAACAGTTCCAACCTGTTCCCCATTCAAGGTAATCTCATATACATTATTTCCCGTCTTTTCTATTTTTGTATAAGAAGGCAACAAAAAAAGACCTGCTAATGCAATCAGAAAAGCCGTCTTCCAATATGTGGTTTTCACATGCCTGTAGTATTTCGTGATTTTCATAACAGATCCATTTTATCAGCTATTTATGTAATTGTAAAGTCAGGACACCGTCATAACAACGCTCATCTGCGCCTGTCCGTCTCCCATATTCTGCCACGTATATTCCCCACCTGCACACAGACATGCAGAGTCTCCGCACGCCAGCTTCAGCTCCTTATTTTCATGGCGTAGTATCAGTGTTCCCTGTGTAACCGTAATATATTCAGTCGTATGCGCTCCATGGGAAGGAAGCTGCATCTGTGCTCCGGCTTCAATACTGATCGTGTATATTTCAAAATTCCGTTCTTTGTCAAACGGAAAAACAAGTCTGACTGCATAACGGCTCTGTGCACTTCTTGTCACGCGGCATTGCTCTTTTTTGACCAGTGAGATCGGATCTTTTTCCCGATAAAGCAAATCTTCAATTCCAATCCTTAACCCTTCGCATATTTTAGCAATTGTCGTGATTGTCGGATTGGATTCTCCTCTTTCAATCTGTCCGAGCATACTCTTGCTGACAAGCGTCCGCTCCGAAAGCATATCCAGACTCATGTTCTGTTCTTTCCGGATCTTTCTTAAATTAATGGAAATATTTTTATCGATTGTATCCATAAGCGTTTCCTTCCTCCTCATACTCGAAAATCCTGCCAGCCTTGCTGTCAGCCGCGCTCCGCACTTCTGATTTTCTCGTTGTACGCTCGGGTGAAACCAAATACATGCTTCGCATGTGCTTGGTTTCCTTCCTCGCTAACAAAAATAGCATCAGGATTTTTCCTGATGCTACATCTTCGTGGCAATTACTGTTTATTCTATTATACCAGTTATCTTGTGCTTTATTTTGTTCTTGTCATCATCATACTGATTTTCACATGCTTCGTCAAGACTTTTTTCTCACACTGTACCCAAAACGTCCCAGTTCTTTTCCCATGGCATAATAAGTACCATGCGAATAGACGATCGGCTCCGCCTGATCCAGATGGAAAGAATTCTTCTCATCCATATAAGCATCATCCACGCTGACTGCTACCACCTCGGCAAGAAACATATCATGCGAGCCAAGCTCCTTTACCTCCGTGACACGGCATTCAATATTGACCGGGCTTTCCAAAAGACGCGGTACTTTCACTTTCTTTCCGGGAAGCAGATGCAGATCCAGTTCTTTACACTTATTCACATCCCTGCCACTTCTGACACCGCAGTAATCGGTCGCATATGCCAGTTTCTCTGTGGTCAGATTGATGACAAATTCTCCCGTATCAAGAAGCATCGCGTGCGAAAAACGTTCTTTTCTCACGGAAATGCTTACCATAGGCGGATTCGTACAGACCGTTCCTGCCCATGCGACTGTAAAAATATTCGGTTTTCCCGCTTTGTCTGCTACAGTCACAAGCACTGCAGGCAGCGGATAAAGCATGTTACCCGGTTTAAAATCTATTTTAGCCATTACAAAATTCCCAGCATCTGCAGGATCTGGATCGTAAGAGACGCTGCGGAAAGCAGAATCGCAAACACGAGCAGAGGCTTTGTTCCTTTACTTTTTTGTACGGATTTTTCAAGTGCATCCATATGATCATTCAGATCTCTTGTTTTATTACTGAGCTGTTCCATCAACACAGCCTGTACATTTCGATATACCTTGACATCTTCTTTATGCACATAATCTTCGACATGCTTCTGCACATCATCCAGATATAATCGAATATTGACGATCATTTCCTTGATCTGACCTGTCGCCTCGATCAGCTCTGCATTATCTGCCGGTTTTTGCTGTTCCAGCTTATTTTGCAGATTCTGGAGGGCATCTTCTGTTGTCCGTGTCAGATCCTGCAATGCATTTTCCGTATTGACTGCCATATCCTGCAAAAGACTGTGCTGTCTGATAGCATTGTCCGCAATATTACCGGAAAGATGCTCCAGCTTATCCTCTACTGCTCTGACCGTATCCAGTGTTTCTGTCTGGCTTCCTTGCTGCTTCTGCTCATTCCACTCCTTAAGCATTGCAAGACTCTGTGCATTTTCTGCCAGAAGCTTTTCTACCGCTCCGTCAACACCGGTGAGTTTCTCATCTACGCCGGAAAATCTGTCGCCTACGTCCGTAAGCTTCTCATCTACACCGGAAAGTCTGTCGCCTACGTCCGTAAGCTTCTCATCTACGTCGGAAAGTCTGTCACTTACACCCAGTAGCTTCTCATCTACGCCGAAAATCCTGTTGTCCACACCAAGAAGTTTCTCATCTGCTCCGGAAAGCTGCACACCCATGCTATCCTGCAGATTTTTCAGCTGTGCGTCCATCAGCTCCTGCATGCCTGCGATCTGCAGATCCAGCTCTTTTTTCTGCTGTGCAAGTTCCTGTGTTATCACCTGATTTATCTGCTGCGCATCCGCAGCAGCTTCTGTTTTATCCGTTTCTTCCTCTTTGATCAGCCCGTGAAGCTTTACCTCATACTCTTCCAGCTGCTCAATCCCGCAGGAAAGCATCTGGGATACCTGTTCGGAAACTTCGACCGTTTTTAAATTCAGACGCCGAATCTCCTGCATCATTTTTTCATATTCCGCAGTCTGTTTCCGCAGTCTCTCATTTTCGCGCGCTTCCGCTTCACCGTTTGCCTGTATCAGTTCACCAGCATTAAACCGCTTCGTCAGCCTGTCCATAAAATTATCCATGCTTACCCTCCGTCATCCTGATTTTCCGCACACTGATCCGTAAATCATCCGCCCCTGATCGCAAATCGCATCTCCGATGCCTTTCTTTTGCTTACGAGGCTTTCTCTCCATATAAATCCATAAAAATCTTCCCATAACGGTCAGTCAATTGCGGATCTGCATGGTTCTGAATATTTATCATTCTAACATTTTTTCCGTCCTTTTACAACACTAGCAAAGCGTATTGTAATTGCACATTTTTTGTGCATTTTGCATAGATTTTACATATAGTATTTTTATGCTTTGTGTAAATTCACTCATTTTTCATATCATGTTCATATTTTGTTCATAATTAATTGGTATACTTTACTTAAATCAAAGGAATCAATCCTTTATTAACAAAAGACATCTACCGAAAGATAAATTTTTTCATAATAGCCGCGGGGCCGAAAGGCTTCGCGGCACTCCTCATTTTATAAGGTTTTTTATATTGTCAAAATGATTCTGCATCTTTGCAAGCCTGCTTTTACTGTATGGGTGCTTCTAAAGGAATATCGCCATTAAAAAAAATACCGCCGTCCGGCAGTATTTTTTCTTTATATAACCGATTCTTCTGTTTTGACTGCCTCTGTCTGAGCCGCCTCCTCTTTCTGTCTGGCGATCAGTTCCTGAACCTCCTCATTCAGAGAAAGCATTCTGGCATCCAGATCCGAAACCATCATGGCACATTCCACCAGTTCCTTCTTAATATGCTCCGGTGCATTACCCTCAAATTTGTAATGGATCTTATGCTCCAAACTTGCCCAAAAGTCCATAGCAACCGTTCTGATCTGGATCTCCACTTTGGCATCTACAATACGATCCTATAAAAAAATCGGTACTGTTACGATCAGATGGTAACTCTTATATCCACTTGGCTTCGGATTCAGGATATAATCCTTCACGGAAAGTACGCGGATATCATTCTGATTGATCAACATTTCCGCAATCCTGTAAATATCAGAAGTAAAAGAACAGATAACACGGATTCCCGCAATATCATTGACATACTTTACCATATTCTGGATACTGGACTCGTAGCCATGCTTTTTCAGCTTTTTAACGATACTTTCCGGTGATTTGATACGCGATTTGATATGTTCGATCGGATTGTACTGATGTACATGCTGGAATTCATCATTTAAGATCTCCAGCTTTGTCCCGATCTCCTTTAATGCAGAATTATATACAAGCTGGACTTCCTTCCAGCTGTCAATGTCGTTTCTCGTGTTTGGTACAAATTCCATAAATTCCCCAACTTTCCTTTTTCATTCACCATGAATTTGGTAATTCATGACATTCGGGAACCCCTCGCATTTTGATTTGTCGCACATTTTAGGGTCGTACATTTGCTTTGCAAATATGTGACAAGCTCCGCAAATATGCAACAGGGCTCGGGGCTACATCGTGATTTTGTTAAATCGCGACATTAATTATACCACATTTTTTTATTTTTTGTGGATTTTTACTAATTTTTAAGAATTGCTATTCCATAATCTAGTCTTCTTCGATCATCTGAATCTCCAGATAATCAAAATCAATGGTTTCTATAAAATTATCCTGATAAAAACGCGCCCTGCTGTGATTTTGAAATTCTTTGACCGTTTTATCCAGCCAGATCGGTTTCCCCAGATCAAAGGTATAAATGATCTCATCCATTGCATGGAATACCTTCTGCGTTCTGCCTCGATCAGAAGCATCCTCCACAACAGTATCTTTGATCATATGATTGTTTTTCCAAATCTTTGCCCACATTCGAAACATAAAATCCGTCCTTTCTGCCGTACATTTTAGTGGCTTTTGTCTCAGATCATCCGCATTAGTCTGTTGACTTTTGCACAGACTTATTGTAGTATTTGTATTATAGTAAGTAGTTTTCAAAACTACTTGTTGCTTTTTGCTTGATTTATCAGGTAGACCAGGAAATTATTATCGATCCTGTTTTATTAAGGAGGTTATTATTATGCAAATCACATTACGCGAACCGGGAAGTGCACTTACTCATTTTATTGCCATGATCATGGCAGTCGGCGCGGCAGTTCCGTTGTTGTTAAAAGCCGCATCGCATGGCTCTGTCTGTCTGCTTGCCATGCTGGTTTTTATCATCAGCATGATCTTATTATATGGTGCAAGTGCCACATACCATTCTG
>ERZ857922.1810-NODE-1810-length-24143-cov-6.589090_pt1 | contig 24143 bp, 27 predicted proteins | sample MGYA00519579_ERZ857922 | MGnify/ENA primary metagenome ERZ857922 (study PRJEB31778, sample SAMEA3449375) | human gut metagenome | biome: human gut; feature: human-associated habitat; material: faeces | place: United Kingdom | collected 2010/2012 ... | reverse complement strand
TGTCGTAATTATTGTCCTTAAACCATTTTGCATAGCGTCTAAATGTAATATCTGCGGGTATGAAACTTTGCCCTTGCTCTTTTAGCTTGTACTTGGTTAGAGCGGTTGCCTTGCCTATTGAAATACGATTAGGGTGCAAAAGCAAGCTCATAAAGATTTTTATTTCTACGTCCGTCAAAACCGTTCTATATTCGTCTGCTTTAGAATATTTGTACTGAGGCAAAAGTTTTGTATAATCTTCTGTTCCGTTTAATATCGTATGCCAACGATGCAAACTTCCTCGTGATATTTTCCCTAGAATTTCAAACAAATGAGAATTTGAAGTATTATGCAATTTTACAAAATCATAGTCCGCTTGAAGTTTGTTTACTGCTTTGCGGCGGAACTCTTGCCATTTGTGGATTAAATCCAATCTTGCGAGTGCTATTTGTTTACATTTCTCGGGTGTAAATTGAATTTGATTAGACAGGGAATTCATCTTCAATCTCCTTAATATAATCCAAGGCTATATCATATCTTTTGCCTTGTTTATCAACACAGGTTACAAAATTAACATCGCCATCAGCAAACTTATTTTTCCAAACACAAATTAATAGACCAATTTCTTGTGTCTTCAAATTAAAAATTCTTGTTCCATATAATTGATAGTCTTTCTCTGTCAATGTATGCTCCTTTTGTTTGCATTGACATTAATCGCTCTCTTTTTGAAAAACATCAAGTGTCTTGTCTCAATCTCAGAGACATTTCGACACATATCAAACCAGAAGCAATTTTAAACCGGACAATTTTTGCACTAAAAGTATCAGGGCTAAAACTCAAATTCCATTGGAGATAGATGCCAAATTAAATTTAATATTCCAGAATATCAGTAAAATTTAGTGCAAAAATTGAGACAAAAGTGCAAGAAAAGACCACCAAATCTCAACAATATAAATTAGCCTCAAATTCCCTACAACTTTGCTCTTTTGGCTACAAATACCTATCCAAAATGTCCTGTTAAACTATAACAGGGCGGAAACGCACTAAAAAAAGAGCCTTTTGAGGCTCTTTTAAAATGGAGGAGGAGGTGGGATTCGAACAAATATTTCTGCTTTTTGTAGTTTCAAATTTCTTCCCGTAACCTCCAGTATTGTTTAATCTTGGAAATTTGTTCTTTTCGTAACTTTTAATAATTTTTAGGGACTATTTGTAAAATTAGTCCCTTTTTAGTCCCCTTAGTTTTTAATTAAATTTATTTGTACTATAATGATAGTATGCAAAAGGTTTATGACAAGGATGATATAACCTTATTCCAAGGCGATTGTATTGAAATTTTAAATAAGGCAGCATCGGAATCGGTTGATATGATTTTTGCTGATCCGCCTTATATGTTATCAAATGGCGGGATTACCTGCCATGCCGGAAAAGTTGTTTCGGTGAACAAAGGCAAATGGGATGAGAGCAAGGGAATTGAACAAGATTTCAAATTTCATAAGTCTTGGATTAATGCCTGTAAAAGAGTCTTAAAACCTAACGGTACTATATGGATTTCAGGGACATATCATTCAATTTATGCTTGCGGTTTTGCTTTACAGACAGCCGGATTTAAAATTTTAAATGACATTTGTTGGTTTAAGCCTAATGCTTCACCAAATATGTCTTGCAGGTATTTTACTGCAAGCCATGAAACGCTTTTGTGGGCAAAGAAAGATAATAATTCAAAGCATACTTTTAACTATGAAGTAATGAAAAATGGCAGTTGGGGGGAAGATTTCATCAAAAAACCAGAAAAACAAATGCGTTCAGTATGGGCAATAGGAACACCAAAACCATCTGAAAAAGTTTTCGGCAAGCATCCGACTCAAAAACCTTTAGAATTGTTAAGACGGATAATCCTTGCATCAACTAATAAAGGCGATTTAATACTTGATCCATTCACAGGAAGTTCCACAACTGGTATAATGGCATTAGAGTTAGGAAGAAAGTTTATCGGTATAGACTTGGAACAAGAGTATCTAGACCTTTCAGTCAAAAGGTTTGAACAGCAATTTTCAAATATGGAACTAAAATGGCAGTAGTACTTGAGAAATTAAAAGAGGAAACATATCCCATAGTCAAATGGGTTGGCGGGAAACGCCAGCTTATGTTGGAACTTCTCAAAAACATGCCTGAAACTTATAACAGATATTTTGAGCCGTTTATAGGTGGTGGTGCGTTGTTTTTTGAATTACAGCCGCAAAACGGTTATATCTCTGATATGAATGAGGAATTAATAAATTTATACACTGTTGTTCGGGATGATGTTTATGAATTAATTGATGCTTTGAACAAACACAAAGTTTCCAAAGAGTATTTTCTAAAAATAAGAAACCTTGATAGGACTGAAAAATACAATAAATTATCTGATATTGAAAAAGCCAGCAGATTTATTTATTTAAACAGAACCTGTTTCAATGGAATGTATCGTGTAAATTCACAGGGACAGTTTAATGTACCGTTTGGGAACTACAAGAATCCAAGAATTGTTGATGCTGAAAATTTAATTAATTGTTCTAATTTATTGAAGAATACAGAAATTTGTTGTGCTGATTTTTCAAAAATTTTAAACAAAGTTCAAAAATGTGATTTCGTTTACTTTGATCCACCTTATGTGCCGCTGAATGAAACTTCAAGTTTTACTTCGTACACCAAAGACGGTTTTGACCTTGACATGCAGTTTAAATTGAGAGATGTTTGCGATAAATTGGATTCTATGGGCGTAATGTTTATGCTTTCTAACTCGGATACAAAACTTGTAAATGAATTGTACTCAAATTATGAAATTAAAAAAGTTTTTGCCTCTCGTGCAATAAATGCTAACGGTAACGGCAGAGGAAAGATTACAGAAGTTTTAGTGAGGAATTATTAATGATTAAAGACGGTATTGGCGGTGGAAATACTACAACGGGTTTAGTATTTGAAACAAAAGCAGATTTAAAAACTTTATTAAATGGCATATCTAATTATAGAGTTGATGAAGAAAACAATGTGTTTTTTAATGATAAGCTAGTAGGCATGATCTTTGTAAAACATGATTTATACAGATTTTTAGAGAAAAATGGAGTAAAATGGCAGGATTATTTGTCAAAAAAATTACTTCCTGATGATTCTATTTATGTGATTTTAAATAATACATTTTTTGTTATTGAATGCAAATACCAACAAGTAGGCGGTTCTGTTGATGAAAAATTACAAACCTGCGATTTCAAAAAGAAACAATATAAGAGATTATTAGCCTCTTTGAATTTTGAAGTTGAATATATTTATATACTGAACGATTGGTTCAAAAAGCCTGAATATAAAGATGTTTTAGCATATATTCACAGTGTTGGGTGTGACTATTACTTTAACTATATTCCACTAAAACGTTTAGGCTTACCTATTGAGGGTTAAAAGTTGCTTGCTTTTAACCACTTTTAAAATCAATATTTTTTAGCAAGCCCTTTTGAAATCATTTAAAATTTTCAAGAAGATTTATGAAAAATAAAATAGGTTAGTAATGTTTAAAGTAAAAAAGAATTTAAAATTTACAGATTTAAAATTATTACACACTATAGAAGAGTTGTATTCTAATGCATATTTATCTCAAAAAGGTAAACAAAATACTACAGATCAAAATATAGGTAAATTTCAATATGTAGAAATTGATTGTAAAGAAATTGCTAAAAAATTGCATACTGATGCTGATATTGTATTTGAAAGATTAAATTTCCATTTAAATGAAAAATATCAGTACAAACAAAACGATGATAGTTGTGTACCACTATTTTATTTTGGAGCAAAAAATATATGCAATGGGAAGCATTGTATTCGTTTCCCTTATTTATGTGCGATTTTAGCACATTTAGAAGAAGAACAGCGTACCCAAAACTTAACATTGTGTATTTCAATAATATCTATTATTATTTCTATTCTAACAGCTATCGTTCATTGTTTTGAAACCTAAGTTTCAATTTCAATGAAATTTAATAATTTTTTATAAAGTTTACTTATTTTTCCATCAACTATACCTATAAAAAACGGAGTATCCATACTCATCCAATGCCCATGTGCATCTACTATTAATCCTTTAGCTTTAAGCCGAAATATGTAGCTTGTAAATAATTCTGAATCCATATTCAAATCAGATAGTAAAGTCTTACTAATTTCCTCTGATACAGGATTATTAAACTTTTCTCCTATATGTTCATTTTCAATTTTATCAATTTTGTATAAAATTAAAAATTCTGTATCAGTTAATTCATCAATAATATTTACATACAACTCATAATCAGAATCAGAAATTCTATCAGGATAGCAAATCCCGTTAACGGTTAATTTTTTAAATCGGTTAATTTTATCATTTGTAGTTGCTTTTGCTATTACTTGAAGTGATTTATAAAGCCTTTTTAATGATTTGACCGCATCTAAACTTTGAGTATCTATTTTTTTAGTTTCATTTAATACTTCGTTTATAAAGTTATCTTCATTGTGAGTTTCAATATATGTTAATGCTTCCTTACACAAATCCAAGGGACTTACGCATGTTGCTATTCCACGACCACTTGATATTAAAAATTCTGTTATTGAATCATTTAATGTTTTACGAGTTAACTCTGTCATTAATATTACCTTTCTTTTTAAAATCTTCTACGCCTTCTTGAATAATAACGAGGTTTAGGAGGATATAAAACTCGTGGAATAACAGCCACATTAGTTTGCTTTTGTAAAAGTTGTTGAGTCTTTTCTATGTTTTCAGTTAAATTTTTAAAATAAGTAATAATGTTGCCGTCTTTACAAGTTTGTACAAATTGTTTTCTTAAACACAGTATTACTATAGACTCATTATTTAATTTATGAGGAACTAAACAATAAAGATAATTTCTTAAATCTTGGCTATTTTCTAAGGATTCTGTACCCATAAAATCAATTATTACAGGTACTGATGAATTTAACCAATCTTTTGGAAATATTTTGTTTACAGAGTGAGTGCAAAAAATGCCTTGTCCTATTTGTCTTAATAATGGAAGTCCATTTATAAGTCGTTTATAATCATTTTTCAGCCTTGTACCGTCAACTACCCAAAGCATATTTTTATAAAAATTTTCCCTTGCTATTCGTTCTTCGGGTTTGATATGTGAATGCTGAAATTCTATAACTAAGCCTTGGTCTGTACAAACATCCGCAATATGATTTTCACTTGTAGTATCATCTGTGAAGATTTTTTCTTGCCACTCTAAAGGAAAAAAGTTTTTCCAATTTCTATGCCATTCTGTTTCGCTTTCCCACCATTTATCGCAACTAACTTTTGATTTATGAGCCCAATGATTTATTTTTCTTGCACCGCATTTTGCAATTACAGGCTGTCCACAAGCAGGACATATCCCATTTAATCCTTTTTGAGCTTCTATTTTTTCATTGTTTACAAGAGCAAATCGCATATTACACCTTAATTTGTATCATCAGAAATTACTTTTTGTTTATTTATAAGATTATTTGCTATTAAACCTTCTCTAATTTTATTAGCTTGAATTGTTTTTTGTTCATCGATGGCATTTACGATTGGCGAACAAATTTTACCAATTAAAGGCATCTGTGCAAGATTTTGTATAGATTCCGTTAGTTTAACACTATTATTGACTATATCCATAATAGGATGGTCAGGCTTATTATATCCTTTAATTAACTTACCAGGATTTTGAGAGTTCATTGAAACAACAGAGTATAACAACCTTGATTTTAAATCTTTAGCGATTTTTTCATCCTCAATATTTTCTATTTGTTTTGACAGACCCTCAAAAGTTTTGCTTAAAGATTCTTTATAGGTATATTCTTCAATTAGTCTTTTAGAAAGATTCATTCTTTTGTTTGCAGAATATGCTAGCCAAAACACAGGAGCATAAAGAGCTAAAACAGCACTCATAATTTTAGGAGTATCGTTGATTATTGTTTGTATTTCATAATTTAACCCGAAAAACATATAGCATGTTAAACTAATCGGTACAAGCGAAATAAACACCATCCACTTAATTGCACCTTTAAAAGCTTTGTAAGCTGATTGCATTTCTTGTTCTTCGCTTTCTCTTTTTGCTTGATATGCCGAACTCAATCCTGCGGTCATTGCTTGAGGTAGCAACGACTCAATTTGCGTAATTAAATCATTATATTTTTTCTTCATATCTATAATGAAGTTATCTATTTCTGTTGCTTTATCATTTTGATATTCTTCAATTTCACTTTTAGTATTATTAAAGGACTCATTTAATTCATCAAAAGTTTGTTCAAGTTCCTGTTTTAATCCATCAATTTTTGTTTCTTCACCAGTTTCAGAATCCTTTTTAACATATCCAGTTATTTGGTTTCGGATTTTTGCTATTTCTGCTTTTTGTTTAGAGGATAGTTCAAACAGGCTTTCAATTTGTTTTTGAGAGTTAAGTATTTCGGTCTGTTTTTCTTTAACGGAATTTCTTAGAGTTGTTATTTCGCTAAGTATCGTTGTACTATTTTTAATGTTTGTTATTAATGGTTGGAGTTCTGTATTAGTATTTTGAAGATTATTTTGAATTGTTAGTAAAATTTTCTCTTTTTGTTCAATAGCTTTGAGCTGTGCATTTATACTTTTTTTAGATTCAACATTTTCATGTATCAATTCTTGCATTTTAGCAAGACTCATTTGTACATCTGTAAAATATTTATCAATTTCTTCTTTTCGTTCTTTTGCCCTATTCTTGAAAAATGCAGCTTCTTTTGACGACTGTTTTGTATCTTTAACATCTTGTGTTAAAGGGATTTGTATATTTTTTAGCTCCTCTGAAAAAGTTTTAATATTGGTTGAAAGACTCTCTTTTAATTCGCTGATTATTTTTTCTTGTTCTAAAATTTTTGCCCATAACTTTTTTCGTTCATCTTCTAAATAATTAATATCAACCATTTTCTACTCCCTAAATTTATAATTTGCTTCAATATTACTATTATTTACTATAATCCTAGCAAGTTAGAAAAAATTAATATTTTATTAATTATTTGAAAGGTAATAAGAATCTATGAATTAGCCTTCAACCTCTGATAGAACTCATCCATTTTATTTGCAACTTGTGCCTCTTTCGATTTGATTATGTGAGAGTAAGTATTCAGGGTTACATTTTTATCAGCGTGTCCGAGTCGACCGCTTACGGTTACAATGTCCTCTCCTGATGAGATTAGCAGGCTTGCATTTGTGTGACGGAGTTGGTGGAATGTTATTTTCGGTAAGTTATGACGGTTTAAGAATTTTGTAAACCACTTATACGGCAACTGTGTACTTATTGGACTGCCATCTTCATGCAAGAATACATATTTACCGTTTTGCCAAGCAGTACCGAATTTTAATCGGTTTTCATTCTGTTGCTTTTTGTATTCCTTCAATAGAGATATTACCGTTTTTGAGGCTGTAACAGTTCTTATTCCTGCTTCTGTTTTTGGTTTACCCTCAATATTGCCATAACCTGCAATATAGTGTCGCTGTTTGTTGATGTTAATTTCACAGGTGTCAAAGTTTATATCCTCCCACTTCAAGCCTGTAAGCTCACCCTCACGTAACCCAATATCTATAGCAAGATAAATCATAGTCATATACATTAATGGTTCACTTTTCAAGCAGTCCAGCATATTTGCCACCTGCTCATCATTGTAATATTTAGCTTTGGGTTTTGTTGCTTTCTGTGGTTTAGCTCTTTCAGCAGGATTATTCATTAAGATATTCCAATCTACAGCGGTTGAAAGTATTGAGTGAATTACAATGTGATGATTTTTGATTGTTTTTCGATTTAACTTCTTTTCTGAATTACCCTTAAACATTCTGTTAAAGTCCAGTTTATAGCAATTACAGAGCTTTTGAGCGGTGCTGTAGTTTGTTGCTTGTCCATTTTTAAGCCTTCTGCAGGTTTTAGATGATATCCCTGTAGTCTTAATTATGTGAGAAGTAGTCAATGGTTCAAGATATTTTATCAGGGCTTTGGTAGGGGTAAATCTGCCGTCAAGTCTTACTCCTTCTTCATCAAGATTGTTGTAAAACTGTATCAAATGATGAGGCTGTAATTTGCCGAGTTTAATATGTCCGATAGCAGGCAAAATCCGTTTGAGCATGATTTTATATGATTGTAATGTTGTAAGTGTAAGATGTTTCTCTGCGTGATCTTCTAACCACCTTTGTGTAAATTCTTCAAATGTTATCTTTTCTCCGTCTAAGTAAACTCCGTTTAAGACTTCGTTTTCAAACATAACCATTTGACGGTTAAGCTCTTTTTCAGCCTGCTTAGCGGTTAATGTTTCGTCTAGTTTAATTGTTTTTCTTTTGCGTAACTTTTTGCCTTTGGAGTCGTAACCCTGACAAACTGTCAATCTATATGTATAATCTGAAACTTTTTCGTAAAATGCCATTTTATTTTCCTTCTTATCATTTTTTATTATCTCCCTTTTTCATAATTTCCAGCCTCATTTTCTTAAAAAAGAATGCAGGGCAACAGTTTTCAAGTGCTGCCCTGCCTCTTAATGCTATTCTCGTATAATGCGTTTAAACATTGGATATTTTGACAAGATTTCGTCTGATACTCTGTCAGCTCTTTCACTACCGCCTATGTTTAAATAGAAAGTTTTGTATTTGCATAGGTCGATTTGCGACATCTGCTCAGGTAATAATTCTAAGCTATCAGGAGATAAAACAATGTGATAGAACGCTCCAAGCCCTTCTTTATTGAGGAACTGCCACAAATTTAGCCCCTGAAAATAATCTTTCACAACTACAATTATTGATGTTAACAACGAATATGAGTTAATCATAGCAAGTTGTGAAGTTGTTTGAGGCTCATAATATTTAGAGCTGTTATCGTCTAAATTGACATATTTGATGTTCATTACCTCTGGAGCTTCATAGACTGGATATTGAGCAGTAGAGTAGTTAAATACTGGAATGCTCAAAATTTTTTCATTCAGTCCTAACTCCATTTTCATGACGGTTTGCTTTTTAATTCCGTATTTTTCGTTTAGAAATTTTAACTGTACACTTGATTTCATAAGTTGCTTATTCAGCGGATTATAAGCTAGATATAGTTCATGTTGCTTTGACGGGTCAGATGCATCTTGATAACCTCGTGAAAGGATGTCAACAGGGATAATGTTTTTTGATACAGGGTTATCAATCGGTATATTTGCGTACAGGATTTCGTCGGTGTCTTTTGTCCGTTTTTCATTTATATAATAAGCTCTACCGCCTAAAATATTATTTACGAAGATGATTGATTTTTCAAAAGAATCATACATAAATTCCTGTTTTTCGACATGTTCCTCATAGGAGTTAAGTAGCTCTTGTTTTGTGAAGTATTTACCTTCATTTTGTCTAAATGTGTCCAAAAGATAATCTTCAAATGTTTGTCTGTTTTGCATAGTTTGTGTTGTCATTTTTTGTTTCCTTTCATTTCTTAATTTGTTAAACTATTTTTTATACATTTCAAATAATGCTCGTTAAAATCCTTACATCCGCAGGTTGTGGTAATACGCTCGAATATCGGATATTTAGCCATAATCTTTTCAGCAACTTTGTTACCTTCCTCGTCATTATCGACATACAGGCAAAACCGTTTATACTTTGAAAAATCAATCTGTGAGATGTGTTTTAGCAGAGATTGAATGCCGTTTGAAGGTGTAACAATGTGGTAATACTGAATTTGCTTTTGTTCTTTAAGGTGCTGATATAGTGCATAACCGTCGAAATAACCCTCTACAACCGCTAACACTTCCATTGTAGGTTTGTACGAGTTAATCATAGCTAACCCCGTAGGAGTTCCCTTTTCCCGAGTTAAGCCGTCTTTACTGAAATTAAACGGTCTGTATTCAAAGCCTAAAATAGTGTTTGCTCTTTCCGTTGAATACTGAAATGTAGGTATAACCCACCGTTTCTTATTCATATCAACTCCAAGCTTTACATCTTTAGCAGTTGATAGGTTTAATCCTCGTTTTTTGAGCAATATAGAAGGCAAAATATCTATTGTTAAAAGTTTTTCATTGCACTCCTGCATATATATCTTAAATTCAATCTGTTTCTGCATTGAAAAAATATGCTTATATCTGTCATAACTGTTGTAATCAGCATTAGCGGGTTTAAGGTTTATTCTGCCCTTTTTTAGTATTTCTTTAAGTATCTGTGGTGCGTGGCTTTCGTTTGCAAAGCACCACAGTATGCCTTTTACAGCGTTGAATTTTAAGTTATCCCTGCCCGTATCCTTGCAGAGGGGGCACTGCCACAGATACTCGTCACCTGATTGTTTTTCAGGCTCGCCTAATACAGTAGTTAATAATTCTAATGAGAGTTTGTTGATTTGTGTCATTTTTTATTCCTTATGGTTTTTGCGGTAATTGTGGTCAATCCCAGTATTAACTTGCATTTTTGCAAATATCAGGACGGTCATTGCGGTAATTGCCTTTAAACACAAGATTACAGGGATTGCCGTTATACCTCGATTTAGATTAAATCTTCAAGTTTTTGGATACCGTCGCTCAAAGCCTCTGATTTTATTGGGATTAGAGCATATTTAGCACCTGAATTACCTGCGGGAGTTTCATTTAGGATATACCCTCTTGAAGTTGCTATCAGGCTGATTGATTCAATTAGAGCTTTAAAACTCTTATTGAATTCCCTTTTTGATAAGCCTGAATTACTGAAATAATTCTGTTTCAAGTCTGTTGTTGTAAATTCTTTGCCCTGATGTGCTATAAAAAACTCAAGCAGACTTTCACAGTTAGATTCAAGATTTTGCTCTATCTTTAAAAATTTGCATAAGTCAATGCTTATCATCTCGACGGTATCGATTGCCTGCTTTACATCTTTTGGCAAAATAACAAACTCGCAAGGGTGGTTAAGGCAGGCATAGATAGCAGAAAGCCTTATGACTTTTAATTCCCTTGATGGTATTTCAATAGCAAGCAAAGGGTTTTCTTCCTCGCTTTCAAGCTTCTCCAACCTTTTTGTATATGGAAAAAGTACTTCATCATACGCTTCATTTGTTAAAGTATATATCGCATTTAGTTCAATTTTTTTAAATATTTCAAAAAAATGTTCTCCCAATATTTTTAAATTAACACCGTATTTATCTTTAGCCAAGCGAGATTTTCTTGCATCAGTTTCTATTGCGTAGGGCTCTTTAACTGCCTGATAACCTAATAACAGTCGTCTTATAAACCCTGTTTTCAAATCTGTATTAAAAGCTTCTTTCAAATTACACTCAAATAGTGATGGGTCAGAGGACAAAAGTAAATTGACAGGAACATCTTCAATATTTCTTTTTCGTGGTTTTCCCTGAGTACACTTTGAAATAATCTTGCTATCGTAAGCATGGTAGAATTGGTAATATAACTGCTTTTGGTCTAGTGTTGAATTAGCAAGAAAGTTCCAAAATTCGGAGTTTTCAATAAATAAAGAGCCTATTCCTATCTGTGAAAACAGTTCTGCATCACTAGTAAGTCCTTCTTTTGTTCCGTCAGTTATTTCAAGTACCATTTCTCGGAGTTCTTGTTGTTCACTTCCTTTTGTTTCTTGGTTAGTTTCATTGGTTTTTCTATTTTTGAAATTTTTAAATTCTTCATAACACCAGTTACGGAACTCTGTAAAAACTGAAGTGTCAAGGTCATTTATTATTTTATCTTTACCAAAACCTGAACCCATCAGAACTGTAACAAAAATATTCGGAAATTTGACATTTTCAAATTCTTTATATTTTATACGCTTTGCTGTTATTGCTTGAGCAATCTTCACAATAATAAAAAGTAGTATTATGTTGATTGAAACCCAAGGATAACGAGTTTTGATTGTTATCGCTAAACATTTTATAAATTCAGGACAATCAGGAAGTTTAACCGTTACATCACTATATTGTGAAAGATAAGCAGCACAATTCAGTTTAGGAACTGCTTGAAACGGTGCTTTAATGGCTACTTTTTCCATATTAAATCCCTACCTTTCTAATTTTTCCTGTATCTTCTGTCAATTCTTCGGATTCTGTCTGTGCTTCGCCGTTATTGAGATACTCAATAAGGCTGTCAACATTGATTAAATACTTTTTGCCTGCTTTGACATACTTAACTTTACCTTGCAGGACTAGCTGACGAATGTGATATTTGGCTAGTCCGACGGTTTTTGCACATTCGTTAATAGTTGCCATTTTAGGCAACTTAAAATTCCCAAACATAAGCTGGTCTCCTTTCATTATTTTCTATGAAACGCTTTATACACAAGCGTTAATAAACTGTTTTATGTACAAAGTCACCATAATAGAAAATTTATTACCTGTCAATAGGTTTAAACTTAGACAGGACTTGCGTTTTCCCGTACAGTATATCTTAAGGATATCAAACTCGTTAGCAGACAACTATGTCAGGGACGAAAGCTCAAAAAATCGAAAAATTTGTAAAAATTTCCTGTCACAGGAAATAATATTAAATTTTTACCTAAAATTCGCTCAAAATTTGTAACAAAAATTTACAAAAATGTCGATTTTATATATTTTTTACCTATTACAATATATCTGATATAAAACTTTAATATTTCAGCTAATGAAAAAGTGTGATTAACTATAATTTTTTATTGTTAAATAAAAGCGGTAAAGCAGACCAACATTCACTTTTCCAGATTGTATTGCTTCAATTAACTCTTTTTTCAAATTTTCCTCATCGTCATATTGCTTGAAATTGAACAATTCCATTGGCTCTATTTCTAAAACTGAAATTATCTTTGATAAAGTTTGCGAAGTGACAAAACTAGTACCGCATTCGATTTTACTAATGTTGCGTGTATAAACCCCGACTTTTTCAGCAAATTGTTCTTGCGTAAGTTTTTTCTGTTTACGCAATTCTTTTATTCTTCTGCCCAACAGTTTTTTAATGTCAGTATTATTTTCCATGCAAAACCTCTTATTTTATAATAATTGTTCTTTTATAATGAAAGAACGTAAGCAAAGGGGTAGTTATTTGTATAATTAACCATTTTATGGTACAATAAAGCTAAGGTATAAATTGCTGTATGGCAGAAAGGACACGCATGGAAGCTCTAAAATACATCTTGATTAAGAATGAATGGTTCACAAGGCAGGAAGTAGAAGAACTTTTTACATCTGAAATTCAGAAATGTATCAATGAATGTGCAAGACCAAGTCAAGGAGATATATTTAACGCATTTGACGAATTAAGACCGCAGGATGTTAAAGTGTTGATTATCGGGCAAGACCCCTACCCTGATGAGGCAAAAGCTCATGGGCTTGCGTTTTCTTACAATAACGGTGAAATCCCTGCGGAGGATTCATTACTAAATATCTTCCGCAAAATCAGTGAAGATGTAGGAATTGATAACAGTTATACAAATTTGTCAGCTTGGAAAAAGCAAGGTGTTTTGTTGTTCAATACTGCCTTAACCTTTGCACCTGATAATCAGGATGTCCATATAAGGGCTTGGGGTAATTTTGTAAATCAGGTAATATCTAAACTCCTTGAAGTTAAGACTACGAATAAACAGCCTTTAGTAGTCATGTTATGGGGTGCAAAGGCAAATGAACTGAAAGCTCTAGTTTATAAAGGAAATCAGCAGGAAAAAGATTATCAAGAAAAATATCCATTTGTTAAAATCTTGCGTTCTTCTCATCCGTCAAATAACTATCAGGCTTGTACAAAGTCTATTTGTGATGGCGAAGTTCCTGCTTTTAAGGATACTGATTTCAGACCATTCAAAGAATGCAACGAATTTTTAGAGGCTAATAATGCTGATATAATTAACTGGCAGACAGTTTAAATTTAAGAGAAAAGGCTCCTTTTCCGGAGCCTTTAAATTTTATTTATGATTTTGTTTCTTTGGATGTATTCTTTACCGCTCGGCATTTCTAAGTACATAAATTTGTACAGGTAATTTGATGAATACACCAGATTGAATTTTTTTCGTTCATCTTCATGTTCCAGTAATTTTAATAGCCGTTCAACATCTCTTTTACAAACAGGAATTTTTTGTACAAGCTGTGTTCCTTCATATTGCCAGTAGGGAATATTATCAATCCTTGCAACTTCGACCTTATCAAGGTTTGCCTTTTTGACTAAATCTTTTCTATTATCTACTCCGTACTTTTGATATAGGGAATTTATCCTGCTATCACAGGTGCGGAGCGGTTCGTTTAACTTTCGGCTTATTTCTGCATAGCTTAAGTGTTCTTTCAAGCCCTGCAATATGGTTAGTTCATCTTTTGTTAAGTACATTTTTACCTCCAAATATTTTTTATTCTTAACTGTAAGTTTTTACCCACTTTAGCTTACAACTGCCTCTATTCTGCCTCTTAAAAAGATTTTTAATTTTATGTTCCGATTTTTCCAGTTTTTCTGTTAAATTTCAATTTGATTGAATTATTTTCAGGTTTCGCCTGAATTATTTCAATGATATTTCTTCTATCGTCAGGAATGTCACAGTTGTAATAATCTTCCCGGTAGAGCAATAAGACCACATCCGAGTATTTCAGAAGATTTTTATCTCGTAAATCTGTAATTTTCGGATAATAGTTTGTTGTGTTGCGTGGTTCCCTGCGTGTATTTACCAGTTTAAAGATTATTAAATGATTTTGCTCTGATATTTCCCTCAACTTTTCAGAACTCAATCTATTCCTGCTGTTAACGTGCATATTAATGAATAAACAATCAGGTTTGTATTTCTGTATTATTTGTTTGATATTTTTTATCCTGCAAAATTCTGTAGATTTTATAAACAAATTCCAACTGCTTAGTTCTTTTACTGCTTGCGTGAAATTTTCTGTTTGTATCTCTAAACTTTCCTGCCTGTTTGGATTTGCAACTATTTTTAATAACATTTCTGTAATTATTTGTTTATCATAATCTGTTATATACAGGCATTTATGCCCTTCTTTACAAAATAGTTCAACTAAATTCAATACAAATGTTCTTTTACCCATAGCAGGACGACCGCCTATTGTAATCAGTGAACATTTTGCAGGATATTGTAAGATTTCGCTTAAATCTTCTTTGTTCATATTACCTCTGCTATTTTTATAGTTTTATCTTTTCTTTGTCTATAACTTTTCAAAAATAAAAATATTCTTAAAGGTAGCTACATTAAATCCGTTCCTTAATGCTCTACAATGCCATAAGGCTTTTGCGGTACTAGATTCAAGAGTTGACCATTTCCAAACTTCTTTAACTATGTGAGCTTTTAAATGCAATCCCCGACTTGTAAGAAATTGGGCATATTCAAAAGCTTCAAGGTGCAAAGTTGCATTTGAATATGTATTAGCGATTATTAAAACGACAAATCGACCTTGCTCCAGGTTATCTATGCCTAATTTTGCAAATTGTTTGAATGTGTTGAAAAATTCTTCTGTATTACTTGCTCTAATATCAGTTACATCAGGAGTGAGTAATAATAGCTGAATATTCTTTTGCTCAAGTTCTTTTAATTTGTTATTGACTGTATCACGCAAAAAATTATAATATTCGTAATCTTCTATCTCAAGATATTTTCTATCTAGCTTTTTTGCTTCTTCTTTTGCTGATTCAGAATTACAGAATATATTCAGAACTAAATCATTTCTTTTAGTGTATCTTTTATAAATTTGCTCATAAGTATTAACTTCATACTCCCAGAAAGAGTTAGTTTTGATTTCAGGATAATTTTTCCAGTTTTTTAAATCAATTTCATTGTAACCTGTTGTATTCATATTTCCTCCTTAACTTCTAATAATGTCGTAACCCATATTTTTAGCCTTTTGTCGGGCTTCAAATATGTTGTGTGCTTCAATAGTAATTTCTTCCTGCCTTGCGTATTTATCACCCCTGACACGCACCAACATATTGTATTCGTTAGTATCTTTATGATGATATTCAGGCGGTTGAGTGCGAGAAATAAAGCTATTGTCAAATTGCGGACTATCGTAAGTTTGCTGATTGCAGGAATAATTATTATTCCAATCGTCGTTGTCATTGTAGTCATCTTCCTCATAGTAACCGTCATTGTCACTGTAACTGCTTAATCGCTTTTTAGCTTCTTCAATAAAGCCGTTAATAAAAATGTAGATTACTAAAGCTATTGCTAACCATTTCATAAGATTGTTTCCTTTCTGTGCTCTTGAGTACATAAACTTATAATAAACTGTTTTTCAAAAACTTACTCTCAAATTCATCGTTTCGATTGTTATGAAAGCATTTCAGAATTAAAATTTAGTATATCTTGCAAAAAGTATTAAAATATTATTTTGCTAATTTGACATTTTGCATAATTATTGGAGTTGGAGGCTCTTCCCTATCTATGAACTTTTCTCCTGTAATAATAACTTGATTATTAATCTGCAATAATTTATCGAACTTTTTTATTTCTCTGTCAAAACAAACACAATCTATTGTACCTGTTTCGTCTTCAAGCGTTATAAAGCGTATGAATTTATATGGATTAGATTTTGTTGGTATTTGAATTGTTGAAGTAATGGTTCCGCAGATTGAAATTTCAGTACGAGACTTATCTTTCAGCAATTCATTGTTTGATAATTCTTTAACTTGATTACATTTTAATAATTTCATAAGTTTGTTTCCTTTCTTTGTTCTTTGGTACACAAACTTATAATAAACTGTTTTTAAAAAACACGCTCCCAAATTCTTGACTTCGATTGGTATGAGAGGGTTTTGGGGTTGCAAGGTTATGTAATTTATTAATATTATTTCCGATTTCGGAATTTTGGCATAACAAAACAGACCAATATTTATATGAATATTGGCATTAACCGCAATTACCACAGGTGGTAATCCTGAAACCTATATTTCACTTCGGATTGACTGGATTTACCGCAAAAACCGTTATGTAATATTGATTTTGCCTAATTGCAGAAACCCTCTAAAATCAACAAATTTTTTCAGCAGTCCCTTTTTAGTCCCTTTTGGGTCTATTTTGCCTCATTTTTGCAATTTGGGAACAGGGCAGAAACACACTAAAAAAGAGCCTTTTCAGGCTCTTTTAAAATGGAGGAGGAGGTGGGATTCGAACCCACGGTACGCTCGCACGTACGACGGTTTTCAAGACCGCTCCAATCAACCGCTCTGGCACTCCTCCAAAGATATTTAATTGGTAACAAATCTATACTACACAAAACAAAATTTATTGTAAAGGGGGTAAAATAATTTTGTAGCAGTGATGCCCATCTACTCCGCCGATTGTAAAGGTGAATCTCGATTTGATTGTTTGTTATATAATTATTTATAAAAGGAGCGGGGTATGTTTGATTATTTTAAGGGGGTTATTTCTGATAAAAGAAAAACTTCTAAAGGGACTTTTATAACTATTGATGTTTCGGGTATAGGATATCTATTAGAAGTTACTGAGATTGATTTTAACTGTACAAAAGTTGATGAGAGTGAAATACAAAAGGTCTATGTGTTATTAACACATAGAGAAGATGCAATGTCTTTATATGGTTTTTCTAATAAAGAAACCAGAGATATTTTCCAGATACTTTTATCTGTATCCGGCGTTGGTGCAAAAATGGCAATTGCACTGTTAAATGAGTTTGATGCTTGTGATTTAATTTCATTGGTTATTGATGGAAATTTCAAGGAACTTACAAGAGCCAAAGGAGTCGGTCCAAAGCTGGCACAAAAAATTATTCTTGAGCTTAAAGATAAATTGATGAAAACAGAATTGCCAAGAACTTCCTGCAAACTTCCAAAATCTCAGGCTTTTGACGATACGCAAGCTGTATTACTTTCTCTCGGGTATGAAGAAAATGAGATAGAAGATGTTCTTGAAAAAATTATGCCTACTATTCAAGATCATTCAAATTCAGAGGAGGTGATAAGAAAAGCTTTAACATGTCTATCTATGTAAATTATTGTAAAGTTTTTAAAATTTTTAGCAAATTTAATTTTTATAAGACTTACTATAGTAGAGTAGAAGGTTTTATATATGAATTTCAATATCCAACCAATTAATTTTAATATCGCCAACGTCCGCTTTAAAAGTAATTCTAATATTAGCCAGCCAAAAGGTTCAGATTTAGAGCGAAATCCTAAAATGGACTCCTTTGAAATGTCTATAGGATATGTAAACGATGCCCACGGACAAACTAATAACATGATGAGAATATTGTCTGGTATAAAGGGGGATTTGAAGCTTTCAGCCGGAGATAATGACATTGGTGATGAAAAGAATGATGCTATACATCAAGCGACAACAAAATTTTTAAACATTGCAGACATAAAAGCCTCTGCATTAGGTAACCACGAAATTGATATGTCACAGAAAGATTGTATTGATGCTATAAATAGATTTAATGGCTTAATGCTTTCTATAAATTTTGAACAAATTCCGTTAGAAGAACAAGACCCTGAAGATATCCAAAAATATGGACGTGCAGATTTAAAGAACCATCTCACAAAATCTGCAGTTGTAGAAGTTAAAGGAGAAAAAATCGGCTTAATCGGAGCTTCTCCAATTGATATGATGAGCCGTTTAACACATCCTAATTATTACACAGATTGTTCTGTTGATGACTTGGATGATACAATAGAACTAATTCAAAATGAGATTGATAAGTTTAAAAAACAAAATATAAACAAAGTTATTCTTGTATCGCACTTAGGACATAAAGCAGATAAATTTGTCGCTGAAAATATTGATGGAATCGACGTAATTGTCGGTGGTCACACCCATGAACTGATAAAAGATATTAAAGAAGGGGAAAATTTATTATATTCAAAAACAGGTGAGCCAATAATAATGACAGAAGCAGGTAGAGATGGAAATTATTTTGGAAAACTAAACCTGACTTTTGATAAAAATGGTGTTATTACTAAAGCTCAGAATAATTTAGGTGAAACAAGATTATTCCATAAAAACATGATTAACCAGTATGTATTTGACAATATTTTAGGCGTTCCGGAAAAAGTAGGTTATATAAAACAGGCACCACCGCCGCCTAAAAATTTAGCAGAAGAAAATCCGCATGCAAATTTTGTATGTGATGTAATGAGAGAAAAAACAAATTCCGATATAGCGTTATGGCATCATAGCGGGGTTAGAAGCTTTTTCCATGAAGGTGTTGTTGATTCCAGAGACGTAAAAGAAATGGCGCCATTTTTAGATTATGTGGTAACTGCAAATGTTTCTGAAAAGACTATTGTAGATGCTTTTAAGAAAGCCATCGAGATGACATTCGAAACTTCTGCACACAAACCGGGATTGATTGCAGTTTCAGGATTGAACTATACTGTAGATCCTGAAGAAGGTGAACTCATTTCTATGAATTTCATAGATAAGGAAGGAAAAGAACATAAAATTGATGTCGAAAATCCTAGTGAAGATAAAATGTACAAAGTGGTAACTGATGAATTTTTGATGTCAGCCGGGGCTGATTACGATATTCTGGCTCCAGAAGAAGTTTATGTGGAGAAATTCCCATATGATAAAGATGTGCTGACTTGTGAATATATAAAGGAAATGAATGAACCTGTTGTGATTAATCAAGTTGGCAGAATTAAGTTTGTACATGAAGAAGATTAAAAGCAAAATTTATTTTTAGAAGTTTTAATATTCAAAAAGCAGGAAAATATGAATATAAAAGTAGCATTATCTAATATCAACCCATATACATTTACATTTAGAAAATCTCAGGATATATCTAAACATAATAACCTTGAAAAGACTCCTGAAAAAGATGTATTTGAAATGTCTGTTGGTTATGTGAATGATCTTCACGGGCAGACAAATAATATGACAAGAATTTTATCAGGTATCAAAGGTGATTTAAAACTCTCTGCTGGTGATAACGACATCGGAGATGAAAAGAACAAAGCTGTAAACAGAGCTGTAATGAAATTCATGAATTTGGCAGGCATTTCCGGCTCTGCCCTGGGAAATCATGAACTTGATACAAAGCAAAAAGATTTTGTAGATACGATTAATGGATTCAATGGAGATTATTTTGCAGTTAATCTAAAACAATCTCCTATAGAAACTCAAGATCCGGATGATGTTGAAGAGCAGGAACATATAGAGTTAAATAAGTTTATAAAAAAATCTTCAATTATAGAGGTGAAAGGGGAAAAAATAGGTTTAATAGGCGCTGCTCCAATTGATTTAACAGCAAGGGTTACTCATCCATCATACCATATGGATTGTTCTGTTGAAGATTTAGACGATACTATAGAAGATATTCAGGAGCAAGTTCAAGAACTAAAAGAACAAGGGGTGAACAAAATATTCCTGTTGTCGCATATGGGAAATCAAACAGATAAAATAGTTGCACAAAAGACACAAGGAATAGATGTTATTATTGGCGGTCATACACATGAGTTAATAAAAGATGTTAAAGAAGGAGAAAACCTCCTCTATTCTCTGACAGGAGAACCTGTTGTTATAACAGAAGCCGGAAAAAACGGAAATTATTTTGGCAGACTTAATCTTACTTTTGACAAAGACGGAGTGATTACAAAGATACAGAATAATTTGGGTGAAACAAGACTCTTCCAGAAAAATATGATTAACCAGTATATAATTAATGAAATTTTAGGACAGCCGGAAGAAGTCGGATACATTAAATCAGTTACGCCTCCTCCAACTACATTGATTGAAGAAAATGCTCATGCAAATTTCATGTGCGATGCCATGCGGGTGGAATTAGGTACTGATATTGCGATTTGGAATAACAGCGGAACAAGGAGTTTTTTCCAGCCAGGTGTAATTGATTCTCGTGATATTAAAGATATTGCTCCTTTTGAAGACAGAGTTTCCGTCGCAGATGTTTCGGAAAGAAAACTTGTTGACTTCTTTAAGCATGCAATAGAAGATACTTATAGATCTCAGGGAAATAAACCCGGATTGATGGCCGTTTCTGGTATGACATATTCTGTAAATCCTGAAAAAGGAATTTTAACAGGCATGAGCATTATTGATAAAGACGGTAATGAAATCAAAATAGATGTTGATAACCCAAGTGATGATAAATTTTATAAAGTGGCAATGGATTCATTTATGATGTTTGATGGAGCTGATTTTGATATTTTGGCACCAAAAGAAGAATGTATAAATTATCCATTTAACAAAGATTTTCTGGCATGCGAATATATTAAGCATTTGAATGAACCTGTTGTTATTAATCAAACAGGACGTATTAAATTTGAATCATAATAATTCTTTTATGGCTAATGGCAGGTATTTTGGAAGTTCTGATGCAAGGACAGAGTATTCTGTAAGTTCTTCCGAAGCGATTTCACCGGTGCGCGAGTGGAGGTAAACTCCAAGTCTTGCCGCTTCGTAAAGCGGTATCTTCTGTGCTAACAAGCCTGCAATAATTCCCGCAAGTACATCTCCAGAACCTGCTTTTGCAAGTGCCGAGTTTCCATGCTGGTTAACAAAATAATTCTCTTTGTCTGTAATAATTGTTCTGTGTGTTTTTAGAACAACAGTGCAATTATATTTCTCTACTAATTTTTTAGCAGAATTTTCTAAGTCAGCCAGAACTGCATCTAGACTAATTCCTAAAAGCCTTGCTGCTTCAAGTGGATGTGGCGTAATAATCGTTTCTTCCGGTAGTTTAATGTCTGTTTCAGCAAGAATATTCAGCCCGTCAGCATCAATAACAATCGGAGAAGACGTATGTTTTATTACTTTTTTAAATAATGTTTTATTTTTACCCAAACCGCAGCCAATTAAAATGACAGAAAAATCTTTTATTGACCTTAAGCCTTCTTGTCTTGAAAGATATACAGCTTCTGGAAGCAGGGCTGATACAGAATGTATAATATCTTTCTCCGTCGCAAGAGCTGCAAACCCGCCGCCGCATTTTAAGATTGAAACCGTCGATAGATATGCCGCGCCGATATAGTTTTTAGAGCCGGCAAAATTCAAAACTTTACCAAAAGTCCCTTTATTAGAGTTTTGTGCTCTGATTGGCATTTTATAAGTTGAGTTGTCGTATGATTTCATAAGCTACTATTGCAACAGAATTTGATAAATTTAAACTGCGCTGTCCTTCTACCATCGGTATTGTAATTGCATTTTCTTGAGTTACATATTCCTGCGGAAGACCTCTTGATTCCGGCCCGAAAACAATAAAGTCTCCGTCTTGAAATGTAATATCTGTATATTTCTTTTTTGATTTTGTTGTCAAATAAAAAAATCTTCCATCAGGAAACTGTTTAAACATATCGTCCATAGAATTAACTTTATGCAAATCTACACTTTCCCAGTAATCCATTCCTGCACGTTTAGTGTATTTATCTGTTAATGCAAATCCAAGTTTTCCAACAAGATATAAAGAGGAGCCTGTGCAGGCGCATAATCTTGCAATATTTCCCGTGTTCTGCGGAATTTCCGGTTCATATAAAACAATATTAATCATTCTTTTTCTCAAACAAATATTTAGCTTCGATTACAACCGGTAAGCCTCTTACTACGCAGAATACAATTGCAAATACAGCAGCCCAGAAACCGATTGTCCAGATAATTTCTCTATTCGGGCAGACCGGAATTTTTGCTGCAATAATTAATACGAAAGCAAGAACTTTTGCAACAGCATAAGAAATTCTCATAAATTTTGAACCTGTTATGAATTTACAAACAGGATTAACCTGCATCGCAAAAGGAGTTAAGCCCTGCTCCATTGCTGCACTTCTTATTGTATCAGTTATAAATCCTCTTGTAATAGCAATGAGCGGGAATAAAATATTGAGCCAGCCCATAACAGCAAATAAAATCCAGTAAGTATTTTCAACAATTCTGTCACCCATAATATCAAGAAGTGCACCGAATTTTGATTCTTCATGAAATTTTCTTGCCACATAGCCGTCTAAACCGTCTAGAGCAAATGCAATAATAGTTAAAGCCAGTGCCCAGAGATATGCAGCTGTATTACCCTGACAGGTGTAAATTAAATACACTGCTGCGAACATTACAAATATTCTGAATATTGAAATAAAGTTTGCCATCTTTTTTACCTTTTTGATTCTTTCTCCCTCTCCTTGAGGAGAGGGTTGGGGTGAGGTGTCAACCCATTAACAAATTAATATTCATTCTATACTTTCATTCTCGAAAGTGCAAAGTCTTTTTTATTTAAATCTTCAACTTTTGAACCGAGCATAATTTTTTCTGCTTCTTCAAGCACACTCACAACCGCGTAACCATTGGCACCGTCCGAGCGGGCTTTTTGACCTGAAGCGCAACAATTAACAAAGTGCTGGCAGGCAAGTTTAAGCGGCTCAATTTCAAGATAATCAAGTGCATAATTTTGTGAATTAGCCGGCTTGAAGTTATCGTAAACTTTGAGTTTGTCAGTAGGTGCTGTATCATCAAAAATGGCAGTTGCCTTTGTGCCTCTTACAAGTAGTGTTACATGTTTTTGAGGTGTTATCCAGCTGTCAGAAATGTGTGCAATCATACCGCCTTCAAATTCAACGCCGATATGTGTAATGTCCATAATATCATTTCTGTCGGAAGAACATCCGATTGCAGAGATAACTTTAACAGGGCTCTTACCTGTAACGTACGCAATCATAGATACATCGTGCGGAGCTAAATCCCACATAACGCTTCTGTCATTCTTATGATAATTAACATTTAATCGGTCGCTTTGTGCATAAACTAATTCACCCAGCACACCTTCTTCAATAAGCATTTTTAATCTGTTTACGGCAGGATGGTATAAAAGCAGGTGGTCAACCATAAGAACAAGCCCTTTTTCTTCTGCAAGATCTGTTAAGACTTTGGCCTCATCAGCAACAGTAGAAATAGGTTTTTCAACATAAACATTTTTACCGGCTTCAAGCATAGCCTTTACCATTTTGAAATGTGTATGGCTCGGGGTTACAACTGCAACTCCTGTAATCTCTTTATTATTAATAATATCTTTGAAATCTTTAGTAACATTAACACCCGGAAATTGTTCTTTTACAGTTTTTAGTGATTCTTCATCTAAATCACAGACTGTATCTAAAACATTAAGATTATAAAAATTACGTACAATATTACGTCCCCAGATACCAAATCCGATTACTGCAATTTTTTGTTCTTTCATACCTTCTCACTCTTTCATTAACTTATTAATAATAATTATATTACAACAGTATTTTTACGTAAACATATTAATAAAAAT
>ERZ857922.1808-NODE-1808-length-24164-cov-4.629474_pt1 | contig 24164 bp, 16 predicted proteins | sample MGYA00519579_ERZ857922 | MGnify/ENA primary metagenome ERZ857922 (study PRJEB31778, sample SAMEA3449375) | human gut metagenome | biome: human gut; feature: human-associated habitat; material: faeces | place: United Kingdom | collected 2010/2012 ... | reverse complement strand
CTCGCGGAACAGTTCCGCGAGGGCCGGCGGCGGGTGGAGCGTTTCAACCGCACGCCGGCGGACGATGCGGCCGCGTATGCCGCTGCGCTCGGAGCGCTGATCCCGGGCATCCCCGCCTCGGCGAAGGTCGTGCAGCCGTTCTACTGCGACCTCGGCTGGCGGATCGAACTGGGCGAAGAGGTCTTCGTCAACATGGGCTGCACGTTCCTCGATTGCGGCGGCGTCAGGATCGGCGCCCGCACGAAGCTCGGCCCCAACTGCCAGCTCTATACGCCGCAGCACCCCGTCGACTATCTGGAACGCCGCCGTCCGGTGGAGACGAGTTTTCGCATCACGATCGGCGAGGACTGCTGGCTCGGCGGCGGGGTGGTCGTCTGTCCGGGCGTCACGATCGGCGACCGTTCGGTCGTTGCGGCGGGCAGCGTCGTCGTGCGCGATATTCCCGCCGATTCGCTGGCGGCGGGCAATCCGGCGACGGTGAAACGCCGGCTGCGGTAGGTCCCGACGAACGAAAAGCTCCCGACACCGAGTGTCGGGAGCTTTTCGTTATGCGCACGGGCGGTTATTTGCAGACGCCCTCTCTGACGGGTTCGGCCGCCGCCAGTTCGACGCGCGCGGGGCTGAAAATGTTCAGACCCAGCCGTACGGAGATGTATTCGAGCGCCTTCTGTGCCTTGACCGAGTTGCCCGCACTGTCCAGGGGAGGCGCGAACGCCGCCAGGCCCATTACGCCGGGGATGACGGCCATAATGCCGCCGCCGACGCCCGTTTTGGCCGGAAGCCCCGTGTTGAAGAGCCAGTCGCCCGTATGCTCGTAGAAGCCGACGGTGGCCATGAGCGAAGCGATGTGCGGGGTGAGATTGGGATGGAAAACCTCCTCCCACGTCACCGGATTGGTGCCGCAGTTGGCGATCGTGGCGGCCATGACGGCGAGCTGTTTGGCGGTGATGCCCAGCGAGCACTGGCGCGTGTAGAGGTCGAGCGACATGTCGGGATCGTCGTAGATGCGGTTGTAGCTCTTCAACAGCCATGCGATGGAGCGGTTGTTGAAGTTGGTTTCGCTCTCCGAACGGTAGAGTTCGTCGAGTACCGACACCTTGCTGCCGCAAAGTCCCGAAATGAAATCCACGATCGCCTTCCACTTGGCCTCCGCGTTGCCCGTCGGTTTGATCATCGAGCAGGCTGAGATCGCGCCGGCGTTGACCAGCGGCGTCGAAGGATGGTCGTTTTCCAGCAGGATCGCCATGATCGAGTTGAAGGGCAGTCCCGTTGCGTCGGCGCCGATCTGGGAGAGCACCTTTTTGGCGCTGTACTGGTTCATCGCCAGGATGGCGGTGGGGACTTTCGACACCGATTCGATGCCGAAGCGGTAGTCGGTGTCGCCGACCGTCACGTTGCGGCCGTCCGCGAGGCAGACCGAGATGCCGAAAAGGTCGGAGGGCACGTTTTTCAGATAGGGGATGTAGTCGGCGTTTTTGCCGCTCTTCTCCTCGCGGAAATGGGCGTGGGCGGCTTCCACCGCCTCTTTTACGGCCTCGATGGTAATGATGCGTTTCATAGCGTCGTCTTTTTTTGAAATTGGTCAATTGGTAGGGTAACTATTTCCTGTTTTACACCGGCGTTCCACCGGAGCCCGACTACCGAAGCGGGTCTTGTCCGAAGCCCCCGCCGAGGCGGGGCTTCGGGGTGGGTCCGATCTGTAAACGCGGCTTTGCCGCGAGTGCTCCGACAGTCGGTCGTGTGCAGCGGATCGGAAATCCGATGGGGTGTAAAGTCGTATGTAGCTGCCATCGGCTATTTGCGGCCGTCGGCCGGTTTGGCGGCGGCGTTCGTGCCGGCAGCGTTCGCTGCGGCGATGTTAGCGGGCGTCTGTGCGGCCTGTTCCCAGTGGAAGGGTTCGAACTGCGCCTGCGGATTGCGCCACGACGGTTTGCGGGCGGCGTAGATCAGGAACGGAGCCCCCACCACGACGATACAGCCGATGACGAGTACCGAGAACCATACGGTATTGCTGCCGGTCGAGATCTGCGAAGGCGGAATGAAACTCAGGATGAAGGCGAGCAGTGCGCCGCAGAAACCCATGCAGCCGAGCAGCCACATCAGGCCGTTGCCCTTGCCCAGGCGGAACGGACGGGCGAGATCCTTCATCTTGTAGCGCAGCACGATCGCGGCCGAGAACATCAGCATGTACATGATCAGGTAGAGCAGCACGGTGAGTTGCGAGAGGATCTGATAGAACGACTGCACCGAAGGCATCACCACGAACAGCAGCGCCAGCAGCGTTACGACGCCGCCCTGAATGAGCAGGATGTTGCGCTGTACGCCGTTCTTGTTGGCCTTCTGGAAGAAGGGAGGCAGATAACCCGCCTTGCCCACGGCGAAGATACCTTTCGAAGGGCCTGCCACCCACGTCAGTACGCCTGCCAGCACGCCGAACATCAGCGCTATGGCGATGATGGGCGACGCCCACGACATATGCAGGTACTTGAAGTAGTTGTCGAAACCGATCAGCAGCGATTGCGTCAGGCTGATGTCCTTGGCCGGAATGATGAAGCCCAGCGAGAAGGTGCCCAACACGAAGATGCAGACCGTGACGAGCGAACCGATGATGATGGCTTTCGGGTAGTTTTTCGACGGATTGTTCACGTCCATCACGTGAATACCCATCATCTCCATACCCGCGTAGAAGAGGAAGATACTGCTGGCCAGCACCAGGTTGTCGAACTTCGTCAGGTCGGGGAAGAAACCCTGCGACATGTCCATCTGGTTGTGACCGCCCGAGGCGATGTAGACGATGCCCAGCAGAATGAGCAGTCCGGCGGGTATGATCGTGCCGATCATACCGCCCCATTTGCTGATTTTCCCGACCCAGCCCAGACCTTTGAGCGAGATGAAGGTGGCCAGCCAGTAGATGGCCAGCACCACCACCAGCGTGAAGATCTTGTTCGACGCCAGGATCATGTCCGCATGTTGGTTCAATCCGATGAAGGCGATCGACACGGCGCCGAAGGTCAGCACCGTGGGGTACCAGATCGTCGATTCGATCCATTGCAGCCAGATGGCCAGAAAGCCCGTGCGCGCTCCGTAGGCTTCGCCCACCCAGCGGAAGACGCCGCCCTGCTTGTCGGCGAACATCGCCGCCAGTTCGGCCGCCACCAGCGAGGTGGGGATCAGGAAGACGATCGCCGCGAAGAGGTAGTAGAAGGCCGATGAAGGGCCGTAGACCGCTTCTGCCGGCAGGCCGCGCAGACTGACGACCGCCGTGACGTTCATGATGGCGAGCGTCGCTACGCTGAGCTTGAATCCCGTACTTTTTTTTGCATCCATACGCATTTATGATTTAAAGAATGGTTTCCTGTGGTCTTCATCTCCGGTGTCCGGCGTGACCGTCGAACGGGCTGCATGCCGGCGGCGTCCGGACGTTCGCGTTCCGATCCGCTTCGGAGCGTTCGCTCTCCGCCGGATCGGGTCGCAGCGTCGGTGAAGAGGTGCGGCGCTGCGGCGAAACACCTCCCCGACAGGTGCAACTATTGTGCAAATCGCTCCGCAGGTGCGAAGATTCTCCCGTCGGGGCGGGGTTATTACGGGGATTTTGTTACATTTGCGGTAGTTATTTTAATCCGTATTCCGATGAAACGCATTCTGTGGATCGCACTGGCCGCATTGCTCGTGGCGGCCTGCGGCGGGAAAAAGAGCCGACCGGCGCAGTCGTCCGCCCGTCCGGCGCCGCGCACGTTCCGCGCCGTGACCGTTCCTTCGACCGTCCCGCCCGAGGAGCGGAGGGCCTATCTGCGCGATCACTATTGGGATAACTTCGATTTCCGCGACACCACGCTGCTCGCCGAAGTCGATACGGTGGCGATGGTGCGGGCGTTGTTCGCCTATGTGGCCAATTTCGTCGCGCCCGACGACCGGGCGGCGATCGACACGCTCATGCGGCGCGCCTCGGCTTCGAAGCCGATGACCGAATATTTCGCCATGCTGGCCGAGCGCGTGCTCCACGATCCCAATTCGCCCGCACGCAACGACGAACTCTACATTCCGGTGCTCGAAGCGCTGGTGTCGAGTCCGTGGCTCGACCGCTGGGAGCGCATCGCGCCTCAGCACGATCTGCGCATGGCCTCCCAGAACCGGATCGGCCGACCGGCCAACGATTTCCGCTATACGACGGCCGACGGGGCGACCCGCCGCATGTACGACATCCGCGCCGAATACCTGCTGCTGTTCATCAACAATCCGGGGTGCAACATGTGCAAGACGGTGCGCGAGGCCATTTCGGCATCGCCGATGCTCAACGAACTGATCGAGCGCGGCAAGTTGAAGGTGCTGGCCCTCTTCCCCGACGAAGACCTCACCGAGTGGCAGGAATACCGTCCGCAGATTCCCGCGCGCTGGATCAATGCTTACGACAAGGGGTGCGTCGTCCGCGATCGGGAGCTCTACGACCTGAAAGCCATTCCGGCGCTCTACCTGCTCGACCGCGACAAGCGGGTGATGGTGAAGGACGCCGTCGACGTGGGGCTGATCGAGTGGGCCATCGACCACGACGATAGGAAAAACTGATGCCGGTATCGGAAAATATGATCGGGCGATCGCTTGGAGCCGTCCGCAAAGTTCGTATCTTTGCTTCTGTAAAAAATACGTTCACACTTAACAAAACGGAAAGATTATGGCAAAGAAATGGCGTTGTACCGTCTGTGGTTATATCCACGAGGGTCCCGAGGCACCCGATCAGTGCCCGATGTGCAAGGTAGGCAAGGAGAAGTTCGTCGAGGTCGTCGAGCAGGAGGAAGGGCTCACGTTCGTCACGGAGCATGTGATTGGCGACGGCAAAGGTGCGTCGAAGGAGCTTTGGGAGGGACTTCAGAATCACTTCATGGGCGAATGCACCGAGGTGGGCATGTATCTGGCGATGAGCCGTCAGGCCGACCGCGAGGGCTATCCCGAGATCGCCGAGGCCTACAAGCGTTACGCTTGGGAAGAGGCTGAGCACGCCTCGAAGTTCGCTGAACTGATCGGCGAGGTGGTCTGGGACACCAAGACCAACCTGATGAAGCGCATGAACGCCGAGTCGGGCGCCTGCGAGGACAAGATGCGTCTGGCGCGCATGGCCAAGGAGGAGAATCTCGACGCCGTGCACGATACGGTACACGAGATGGCCAAGGACGAGGCGCGTCACGGCGCAGGCTTCCAGGGCCTTTACAACCGTTACTTCAAGAAATAGGGGACGATCCGCGGTCTCGAACCGCCGTCTTCCGGTTACGGCCGCGGGAACATTCGTTCCCGCGGCTTTTCGTTGCCGGCGGCATTCATCGGGGTGGATTCGCACTTCGCGGGCGGTTTCCCGTAGCCGGATTTTCAGCGTTCCGCCGAGGGAAAATCGGGCGGAATGTTGGAAGTTCGGATTTTTTATCTATTTTTGTACAAACGTTTGCGCAAGGCTTGTAATGCGGTTTTTGCCGGTTTCGTAGAACGAGTGCGAACGAATTGCGTTCATCTTAAAACTACAACCTATGTTTATCGTCAACAGTTACGCCCTCGCAGTGCTTTTCTGCTTCATCACGATGATGTGCTGGGGATCGTGGGGCAACACCCAGAAGCTGGCTTCGAAGAGCTGGCGCTACGAACTTTTCTATTGGGACTACGTCATCGGCATGGTGCTCTTTACGCTCGTCGTGGGGTTCACCATGGGCAGCATCGGCTCCGAGGGGCGTTCGTTCCTGCCCGATCTGGCGCAGGCCGATGCGCGCGGCGTGGGGAGCGTCGTGCTGGGCGGCGTGATCTTCAATGCCTCGAACATCCTGCTCTCGGCGTCGGTGGCCATGGCGGGGCTGTCGGTCGCCTTTCCGCTGGGTGTCGGACTGGCACTGGTGCTGGGCGTCGTCGTCAACTACGTGGGTGCGCCCAAAGGCGATCCCGTCATCCTGTTTCTGGGCGTGGCGCTGATCGTTGCGGCGATCGTCTGCAACGGCATCGCCTCGCAGCGGGTGCAGAGCGGCGGTACGCAGCGTGCGCAGTTCCGCAAGGGCGTCGCGCTGGCGGTCGTGGCCGGCGTGCTGATGTCGCTCTTCTACCGCTTCGTCGCGGCTGCGATGGATCTGGATCATTTCGAGAATCCGACGCCGGGCATGTTGACGCCCTATTCGGCGGTCTTCATCTTCTCGCTGGGCGTGCTGGCGAGCAACTTCGTCTTCAATACGTGGGTGATGAAACGCCCCTTCGACGGGGAGCCCGTCGCCTACCGCGACTACTTCAAGGGCAGCTTTTCGACCCATCTGGTCGGAATGCTGGGCGGTGCGATCTGGTGTCTGGGTACGACGTTCAGCTACATTGCGGCCGGGAAGGCCGGTGCTGCGGTGTCGTATGCGCTGGGACAGGGCGCGCCGATGGTGGCGGCCGTGTGGGGCGTCTTCGTGTGGAAGGAGTTCCGCGGCGGCGGACGGACGGTCAACGGCCTGCTGGCGCTGATGTTCGCCCTCTTCATCGCGGGGCTGGGGCTCATCATCGTGGCCGGCGGGAACTGATCGCGGTGCCATGCAAAAACAGCGGCCCGAACGTCATCGTTCGGGCCGCTGTTTTTCGATTACTCCCACTCGATCGTTGCGGGCGGTTTGGAGGAGATGTCGTAGACGACGCGGTTGACGCCGCGAACCTTGTTGATGATGTCGTTCGACACGCGGGCCAGGAATTCGTAGGGCAGGTGCACCCAGTCGGCCGTCATGCCGTCGGTCGATGCGACGGCGCGCAGCGCCACGCAACTTTCGTAGGTGCGTTCGTCGCCCATGACGCCCACCGACTTGACCGGCAGCAGGATGACTCCCGCCTGCCAGACCTGGTCGTAGAGCCCGTGCTCGCGCAGGGCGTCGATGTAGATCTTGTCCACGTTTTGCAGGATCTCGACGCGCTCGGGTGTGATCTCGCCCAGAATGCGGATCGCCAGCCCCGGCCCCGGGAAGGGGTGGCGGCCGATCAACTCCTCGCCGATACCCAGCGAGCGGCCCACGCGGCGCACCTCGTCCTTGAAGAGCAGGCGCAGCGGTTCGACGACTTTCAGGTGCATGTGCTCGGGCAGTCCGCCCACGTTGTGGTGCGACTTGATCTTGGCCGCAGGGCCGTTCACCGATGCCGATTCGACGACGTCGGGATAAATTGTGCCCTGCGCCAGCCACTTCACGTCGGCGAGCTGCTGTGCCTCGGCATTGAAGACCTCCACGAAGTCGCGGCCGATGATCTTGCGTTTGGCCTCGGGATCGGTCACTCCGGCCAGGTCGCCCAGGAACTTGTCGCCGGCCTTGACGCCCTTGACGTTGAGTCCCATGCCCTTGTAGGAATCGAGGACGCTTTCGAACTCGTTCTTGCGCAGCAGACCCGAATCGACGAAGATGCAGTGCAGGTTCTCGCCGATGGCGCGGTGCAGCAGCACGGCGGCAACCGTGGAGTCCACGCCGCCCGAAAGCCCCAGCACGACCTTGTCGTCTCCGATCTTCTCGCGCAGTTCGCGGACGGTCGTCTCGACGAAGCTCTCCGACGTCCACGACTGTGCGCAGCCGCAGATGCCCACGACGAAATTCCGGAGCAGCTGCACGCCGTCGGTCGAGTGGTAGACCTCCGGATGGAACTGGATGGCCCACGTCGGTTCGCCCTCGATGCGGTAGGCGGCCACGTGCACCTCGGCCGTCGAAGCCACGATGCGGTAGCCGTCGGGCACGCGGGTGATCGTGTCGCCGTGCGACATCCACACCTGCGTGGTGCGGGGCAGTCCCTCCATGAGCCGGTCGTCGGGTTCGACTACGGTGAGCATCGCCCGTCCGTATTCACGGCTCGGGGCGGGCGTCACCTCGCCGCCGAAGTGCTGGGCGAGGTATTGCGCGCCGTAGCAGACGCCCAGCAGCGGCAGCCGGCCCTTGATCGCCGAGAGGTCGATGCGGGGGGCTTCCGCGTCGCGCACGGAGAAGGGCGAGCCCGAGAGAATCACGCCGCGCACCGCCGCGTCGATGGCGGGCAGGTGGTTGAAGGAGTGGATTTCGCAGTAAACGCTCAGCTCGCGTACGCGGCGGGCGATGAGCTGCGTGTACTGCGAACCGAAGTCGAGTATCAGAATCTTTTCCTGCATGGTATTCATACTGTCGTTTAGCTCTTCGTAGGAATGGGGAGCGTCCGTTGTCGTCCTCTCTTTGGCGGGAACCGTAATTCGTCCGCTCTCCTCTCTGTTATTGGCAAAGGCCGTTGTGCCGTCCTTGCTCGTTGGTGTGGGAGGCCGTTTGCGGCTGCTTCTTCCTTGAATCCGATGAGGATTTGCCTCGCGGGAATCCTCCCTGTACAAATCCTCATCCGATATATCCCTCCTTTGCGGCCGGGATAACCGGCTGTTACTCTCCGCGGGAGTAGTTGGGTGCTTCGCGGGTTATCGTCACGTCGTGCGGGTGGTTTTCGGTCACGCCGTTGGCGGTAATGCGGATGAACCGTGCCTGTTTGAGCGTCTCGATGTCCGCCGCGCCGCAGTATCCCATGCCGGCGCGGATGCCGCCGACGAGCTGGTAGACCGTTTCGCTGAGCGAACCCTTGAACGGCACGCGCGCCACGATCCCTTCGGGAACGAGTTTGTTGATGTTGACCTCGCCTTTCTGGAAATAGCGGTCGGCCGAACCCGCCTTCATGGCGTCGATCGAACCCATGCCGCGATAGCTCTTGAACTTGCGGCCGTTGTAGATGATCGTGTCGCCGGGCGACTCCTCCGTGCCGGCGAACATCGAGCCGATCATCACGCAGTCGCCGCCTGCGGCCAGCGCCTTGACGATGTCGCCCGAATAGCGCAGTCCGCCGTCGGCGATCACGGGCACGCCCGTGCCGCGCGCGGCGCTGGCTGCCGAGTAGATGGCCGAGAGCTGGGGAACGCCCACGCCGGCGATGATGCGCGTCGTGCAGATCGATCCCGGGCCGATGCCCACCTTGATGCCGTCGGCGCCGGCGTCGATGAGGAATTTGGCCGCCTCGGCGGTGGCGATGTTGCCCACCACCACGTCCAGTTCGGGGTATTTGGCCTTGATGCGGCGCAGCAGCGCCACGATGTTGGCCGAGTGGCCGTGCGCCGAGTCGAGGACGATGGCGTCCACGTCCTCGCCGACGAGCGCATCCACACGCTCCATCGAATCGCCCGTGACACCTACGCCGGCGGCTACGCGCAGACGGCCCTTGCTGTCCTTGCAGGCGTTGGGGTGGTCCTGTACTTTGGTAATATCCTTATAGGTAATCAGTCCGACGAGTTTCCCCTCGTTGTCCACGACGGGCAGCTTCTCGATCTTGTTGTTGAGCAGCACGTCGGCCGCATGGGCCAGCTCCGACGAATGGGTGGTGATGAGGTTCTCCGAGGTCATCACCTCCGAAATCAGGCGGTGCATGTCGCGCTGGAAACGCAGGTCGCGGTTGGTGACGATGCCGATCAGACGCCGCTCGGCGTCGATCACGGGGATGCCGCCGATCTTGTTCTCCTGCATCAGCGCGAGCGCGTCGCCCACGGTGTGCTCCTTGGAGATGGTGATCGGGTCGTAGATCATGCCGTTCTCGGCGCGTTTCACACGGCGCACGTGCGCGGCCTGCTCGGCGATGGACATGTTCTTGTGGATGACCCCGATGCCCCCTTCGCGAGCCAGCGCGATCGCCAGAGGCGCTTCGGTGACCGTATCCATTGCGGCCGAGACGATCGGAATGTTGAGTTTGATATTTCGCGAAAAGCGGCTGGTGACGTTTACTTCGCGCGGCAACACCTCAGAATAGGCGGGTACGAGCAGGACGTCATCGAACGTGAGTCCGGTCGGCTGTACCCTCTCATCGATAAAAGACATAATGATTGGGGTTTTTGTTGCGCACAAAAGTAACAAAATTTCGGGAAATATCCCGCATCGGCCGAAATGTTTTTCCGAAAAAGGTGTTTCCGGTTTCGATTCTTTCGTGCGGAGCCGTTCTATCAGGCTGGTACTATTGGAGTTCCGATAAAAAAAATACGGACAGAAAGAATAACGGCAGCGATTTTTACTTAATTTCGCCATTGGTTAGTTGGACGAAATGCATTGTTCGGTTTCCGCGGTCGGTTTCTCATCGGGGCATATTCGTGCAAGCGCGGCTCTGCGCTCGGTTTATCGAAAACATTCGTTTGTCGCGGGACAAACGGCGATGCGCCTCGTCGCGCAGGGAGAGGACGATACCCGGGCGGCGGTTTCGCTTCGGAAGGCTATCCTCAGACTTTTTATTTACTTAAATTTCATCCTTTATGAGAAAATGGTTTACATGGTGCTTACTGACGGCGGTAGCGTTCGTCGGTTCCGGTTGCTCGGACGACGATGACGGCGGGCAGGTGAAGCTGGCCTTCTCGAAACGGACGGCGGTATTCGGTGCGGGAGGCGGAGCGGTCTCGATCAACGTCGATGCGGCCGGCGCTTGGAGTGCGGCGCAGCCCGAAGCCGGCTGGCTCGAAGTCGAATACGACGCGACGTCGATGCGGCTTCATGCCGAGGCGAATCCGTCGCCCGAGGTACGGCAGGCCGAAGTAGTCGTTACCACCGGAGACTATACCGCGACGATCGACGTCGCGCAGGAACCCGCCGAGCCCGTGACGCTCGACGTGAAGGGGCCCGAAAGCTATGTCTTCGATTCGGAAGGGGGCGAAATCCTGCTTTCGGTCGCGTCCAACGCTGCGTGGACGGCTTCCGTCGATCAGACGTGGTGCGTGCTCTCGACCGACCCGGAGAGAGGACTGGCGACTTTGACCGTCGCCGAACCCAATACCGGAGACAAGACGCTGACGGCGACGCTCACCGTCGAGGCGGGTACGGAGGTCAACGGTGCGAAACAGACCTTTTCGCTCTCGCAGCAGATGCGCGGCGAGAATCCCTATTTCCGCATTCCGGGCACCTTTTCGATCACGGCCGACCACTGGATGCTGCGCGGCGTCGATCAGGGAGCCGGCACCCGGGGATCGTGCGTGATCGAAGAGGATCTCTACAACCAGTATTTCAACCTCTCGGCGCTGACGTTCGACGGTCAGGGCGAACCGATGCGGATGGAGGCGCTGGCGCTGAATCTGCCCTACAACCGCGAGGAGTGTTACGTGTCGATTCCGCTCGGGCAGTTGCTGGCCACGTTCGAGGAGAAGGACATGATGGTCTATCTGGTGGCCATCAACGTGAAGAACTCCACCTTCACCACCGGTTCGGGCGCCGTGACGGGCGTCGTGTCCGATGATTTCCGCACGATCACGCTCCACGGGCTGCCCGAAGAGTATCAGACGCTGGGTCTTATTTCGCGGAAAATATCCGATACGTCGCAGGTCGGCATGTTCGGCGATATCTACTATCCGAGCGGTGAAGGGATCGTGCTCGCGCGCGAGGCGGCATCCGCGTCGCCGGCATCGCTTCCGGTGGCGTTCAGTTCCGTGCAGCGGGGCGACGTCGTGCGGCTGCGCGCCCACACGACCGGCCGGATCAACCGGATTGAGCAGTTCAATTGATGCAGAAACGCTAAAACAGAGAGCAGATGAAACGATTATATCATGTTATAAGTGGTTTGGCGGGCGGCGTTCTGCTGCTGGCGGGATGCGAGGGCGATACGATCGTGCTCGACGCCGATCCCGTCGCACCGGAGGCTACGACGCTCAGCGTGACGTCGGACAACCCGCTCTATTCGGCACAGGAGGGGAGGGGAACGTTGCGCTTCAAGACGCCCGGCGGCGAGGTCGTATTCTCCGTCGAGACCAATGCCGAGACATGGAGCTACACCAACGACAACGAGGCGTGGCTCGCAGTGGAGCAGAACGAATACGACGGTACGCTGACGCTCCGCGCCCAGCGGAACGAGGAGGCGTCGGAACCCGCCGCCGAGGTGGTCGTGACGGCGGGCGAAGGGTCCGGCGCGCGGACGTGGACGGTGGAGGTCGTGCAGAACGCGGCCGGAACGCCCGAAATCGTGGCGACGCCCAATCGGGTGCTGATTCCGGCCTGCGGATCGCTGCTGAGCGCTTCGACCGAAATCGCCTGCAACTATGAGGATTGGGAGTTCACCCAGTCGTGCGACTGGATGTTGGTCGAGCGTCAGCAGGACAAGCTGGTCTTTACGGCCGACGAGAATACTTCGTCGGAGTCGCGGCAGGTCGAAGTGAAATTGACGGCGGGCTACGGCGATCGGAGCATCAGCGAGACGGTCGTCGTCGAGCAGGACGGCAGGGCCTTCGTCAGGGCGCTGCCGGAGGCTCTGTCGTTCGACTATCGGGGCGGCACGAAGACGATCGCCGTATCTTCGAACTTCGAGTGGAACCATGCGGCCGATGCGAAGTGGTTCGCCGTCACGCGCGAGAACGACGTCTTGACCGTCACGGTCGACCCCTACGACGGCGAACAGGGGCGGACGGAGAACATCAGCCTGACGACCGGCGTCGGCGAGAATACGGCGTCGCTGGAAGTGGCGATCACCCAGATGGGCGTCAACGACAAATATCTGCGCTGGAAGTTCGAGATTCCTTCCGACAATGCGACGGCCACGGCGATGATCGCCGGCGAGGTCGATGCCGAGATCAACTGGGGCGACGGTACGGTCGAGACCGTCACGACGGCGAATCCGACGCACGTCTACGCTACGGCCGGCAGTTACGACGTGGAGGTGAGCGGCAAGGTGACGGCATTGAAATCGGCCGGTGAGAAGAGCTATGTGGTAGAGGTGCTCCAATGGGGACAGACGGGGCTCACGTCGATGGAAGATGCCTTCAACGGTTGCATGAACCTGAAAAGCATTCCCTCCGATACGGCCCATTCGTTCGACGGGGTGACGACTTTCAACGAAGCGTTCTACGATTGCCAGACGCTCGGCGCCATTCCTGCGGGGCTGTTCGACAACGCTACCCGGGCGACCGACTTCACCTCGACGTTCCATTTCTGCCACAGCATACCGGAGATTCCCGAAAAACTCTTCTACTACAATACCGAAGCGACTTCGTTCAGCCAGACCTTCTATTATGTGGGTTCGCAGGTGAACAAGGAGGCGGAAGGGCTGCTGACCGAGATTCCGGCAGGGTTGTTCGAGACGAACACCAAGGCGCAGACGTTCCTCTCGGTATTCGGCCATACGGCCATCCGGTCGGTTCCGGCCACGCTGTTCCAGAATTGCCCGAACGTGACGGTCATGACCTCGCTGTTCGACAGTTGCAAGGCGTTGGAGATCGTTCCGGCCGACCTGTTCGGCGGGTGCCCGGCGGTGACGAGTTTCTCGCAGGTATTCCGCATGTGCACGGCGCTCAAATCGATACCCGAACTGATCTTCTTCAACAATACGCTGGTGACGACCTTCAAGGGGGCGTTCAGCGGTGCGGGGATCGAGACGATTCCGGCCGGTCTCTTCGCGCGGCAAGTCGGTGTGACCAGCTGTTCGGCCGTTTTCCAGGACTGCCCGATCGGCTCGATTCCGCGCGGACTCTTCTCGACGATGACCAAGTGTACCGATTTCTCGCAGGCTTTCAAGGGGTGCACGAAACTGACATCCATACCCTCCGATCTGCTGGCTTCCTGTCCCGACGTCTCCAACGTCGCGTCGATTTTCGCCGAGTGCGCGTCGATCGCCTCGATCCCGAGCGGACTGTTCGGCCACACGACGAGCATCAAGAACGGCAACAACCTCTTCGAGGGCTGCTCCTCGCTGCGGACGCTGCCCGACGACCTGTTCGCCACCTTCTCGGCCACGGGAAACTTCACCTTCACGAGTACGTTCGAAGGGTGTACGTCGTTGCAGTCGCTGCCTTCGGGGTTGTTCGCGACCGTCGCGGCGACCGGATTCGCCAACACCTTCACCGATTGTACGGGATTGACGTCGCTGCCTGACGACCTGTTCGCCGGACAAACCAAGATCAAGACCTTCTCGAACACCTTCAACGGCTGTACGGGACTCGAATCGCTGCCCGAAGGGCTCTTCGCGGAGTGTGCGGCCATGACTTCCGTGTCGTCGGCCTTCATCGACTGTACGGGACTGAAATCGCTGCCCGCGGGGCTCTTTGCGAAGAACGCCGAGCTGGCGACGATCACGTCGGTTTTCTCGGGTTGTACGGGGCTTACGTCGATTCCGGCCGGACTGTTCGACAACAACAAGAAGATCAAGACCGCGAAGACCGCCTTCAAGAATTGTTCGGCGCTGACGGGCGAGTCGCCCTTCACGCAGATCGACGGCCGGAAGATACACCTTTACGAACGTACCGCGGCACTCGGCTTCACGGCCGTTACGAACACCAACGCCACCGATTGTTTCGCGGGCTGCACGGGCCTGAGCGATTACGATGCGATGCCGACGGCGTGGAAATAAGTGAAACAGTTAATGGAAAGCAAGATGAAAAAGTTCATTATCAAGCTCCTTTTCTTGCCACGGCAGCGTTCGAGCGAGCTCGGCTCGGCACTCGGCTTGACGAAAAGGTCGAATATCGATCGTCCGTTTCCCGCCGCGGCGCAGCCCGCACAAGCGCGGCGCAGGCCGGTCGGACTGGCGAAAACGTGGATATATGCCGCATCGTTTGCGGCCGGCATGTTGCTGGCGGGTTGCGACACGGACGATGAATACCGCGCCGCCGAGCCCGAACTCTACCTGACGGCCTCGACACGGATCTTCGCCCTGTCGGCCGACGGCGGGCAGCGAACCGTGGTGATCGACACCAACTGCGGCGAGTGGAAGGTTACGACCGACGCCGCAGGTTGGCTGTCGAACCGGAAGGAGGGGAACCTGCTGACGATAACGGCCGGAGAGTCGTTGTCGACGAAAGCGCAGACGGCCGTGGTGACGGTTTCCAGCATCGACGACCCGTCGCTGACGTGCGAAATCCGCGTGATGCAGTACGGAACCGGCGCCACGAACCTGTCGGCACTCGGTACGGCCAACTGCTACATGGCGTCGACGGGTGCGTCGTACGTCTTCGACGCCTCGATCAAGGGCAACGGCTTGGGCGACGGCAATTCGGAATACATCGACAAGCACGGCCTGCTGCTCGACGAAGGGGTGGCGGCCGAGCTGCTGTGGGAGGCGGTTTTCGATGCCGACAAGACGCGCAGCCGCGACGTGATCGATGGCGAACCGGTTTACCGCAACGGCCGTATCTGGTTCACGACGGGCCGTGAGCAGGGCAATGCGGTGATCGCGCTGCGCGATTTTTCGGGCGAGATCGTTTGGAGCTGGCATATCTGGGTGACGGACCGCGAGGTGACGCTGACGGCCGCCAACGGCTACGAGTGGATGGATCGCAACCTCGGCGCGCTGAACAATACGCCGGGCGACGTGGCCAACCGCGGTCTCTTCTATCAGTGGGGACGCAAGGATCCGTTCCTGCCTTCGTCGGCGCCCTATACGACAGGGAACGTGACGGAGGCCAATGTCGAGAATCACCAGGTGGGCGACGGCACGGCCGAGTGGGCCTATACGGGCGTCCGACAGCAGTTGTTGACGGAGGCTCCGGGCAATATCGAGAATGCCGTACGGCATCCGACGCAGTTCCTGAAAACCTATTACCAGTATTCGGGTTCGTCGTGGTACGTGACGCCGACCAACGATGCGTTGAAGGAGGCCGACCTGTGGGGCGGAAATAAGATGTCGTCGGGTTACAAGACTATTTTCGATCCCTGTCCGCTGGGGTACATGGTGCCGCCCGACGGGGCTTTTGCGACGGTTGCCGGCGACATGTCGACGGGGGTGAACGTCGATGCTCAGTGGGGCCCGTTCGAGGGCAACGGCCGCGCGTGGATCGGCGGAACGGGCGATTTCTTCCCCTTCGTCGGGATTCTGACGATCAACACGCCGCTGACGAACTGCGGCCATATCGGCGTCTACTGGACGGCGTCGGCCGACGCTTCCAACGGCTACGGCTACGAGGTCTACGTGACGTCGGACTGGGGGCGCTACCGCCAGGGGGCGACGGCCTACGGCAACTCGGTACGCTGTGTGAAGGAGAAGTAGCGTACTGCTTGGAATGGGAGAGCCGGACGAATCCGATTCGTCCGGCTCTCTTTTTTCGTCGGTATCCGCATGAATGCCGGCGGAAGATGCGGTGCCGCCGTCAGTAGGCTTTGCGGCGGAACTCTTTGGGCGTCATTCCCACGCGGCGTTTGAAATACTGGCCGAAGAACGACGGATTGGGGAAATTGAGTTTGTCGGAGATCTGCTGAATGGTGAGCTGGTGATTGGTTTTGAGCAGGTTTTTCGCATGCATGATGACCGTGTGGTTGATCCACCACGCCGCGCTGTTGCCCGATACGGTCCGTACTACCGACGAGAGGTATTTGGGCGTCACGCAGATCTGGTCGGCGTAGTACCCGATTTCGCGCTCGCGGACGTAGTGCTGCGAGACCAGAAAGAGAAACTCGCGGAACATGCTCTCCTGCCGCGTTTGGGCGCTCATGGCCAGCGGTTTGCCGTGTTGATAGATGTGGAAGATTTCGTAGTAGAGCATCATCGACATGTGGAGGGTGATCTGGTCGCGGTAGGGGTGGCCGTTCCGTTCGAATTCACTGAACATGCGGCAGTATTTGAGCATCCGCCGGAAAGTCGTATCGTCGAGCGAGATACAGGGATGGTCTTTGATGTAGAGGAACAGCGAGGTCGCCGAAGGGACCTGCACTTCGCGTGTGACGTCGATCTCGGAGACGATGCAGTAGGCCTCGAAATCGTCGCTGTGGTCGTCGAGTTGCATGAGCATTCGGGGGAAGAAGACGCACAGGTCGCCCTTCTGGATGTAGCAGCGGTGCTGGTTGAGCGTGACGCGGCTTTTCCCTCGCAGGCAGATACAGAACCCTCCGGTATTCAACTCGTGCGGCAGATAGTCGGATTCGGTGAATTCCATCGAGGAACTCGTGAGATGCAGCAGCCGGAACGAAGCGGAGTTCGGCCGTTCGGAATCCTGTTGAGGAGTCACTGGAATTTGTTGGAGGATTTCTTCCATAATAATGTTGAATTTCGCCAAAAGTAATAACTTTTTCTCGCATAATAGGAGGATTGAGCTCCTTTATTCGACTTATTGAATGTTATTGCCCGCCATATGGACAAGAAGCGCATCCTCCGATCGTTATTTTTGTGACGAATTACAGGAAAAAGACGAAAAACGAATGAAAATCATCTTGTCGGAAAAATACGGCCGTCTGGCTTCGTGGATGCGGAAATTGCCTGCGCAGGGCGTTTGCGGGGAGGTATTGCGCGACGACCGCAATACGCTTTGGTGCGAGCGGGTGGCGGGCGAGGAGTTTGTCGTCAAGCGTTTCGCCGTACCGCTGCGCCTGAACCGCTGGGTCTATACGTTTTTCCGGCCGACCAAAGCCCGACGTTCCTATGACTATTCGCTGCGGCTCCGGCGGTCGGGCATCGCCGTGGCCGATCCGGTCGGTTACATCGAGTGCCGGCGGGGGCTGCTGTTCCATACAGGCTACTATGTTTCCAAACGGCTTCCCTACCCGACGCTCCAACAGCTGGATCGAGAACCGCAGGCACGGCAGTTCGAGATTCTCGATGCCTTTGCGGCCTTCACCGTCCGCCTCCACGAAAAGGGTGTGCTCGATTACGACTACAATCCGGGCAACATCTTCTATTACCGGGAGGACGGTGCGTGGAATTTCGCGCTGATCGACGTCAACCGCATGGCCTTCCGCCGCAACCTGAGCCGGCGCGACTGCGTGGAGATGCTCCACCACCTCGACTGGGAGACGCCCTATCTGGATTATGTGCTGATCCGTTATGCCGAATTGCGCCGCTGGGACTGGAAACTCCTGAGCGGCGCCGTACTGCTCAAACAGGGGATCAACCTGCCGGTACGCATCCGGCGCTTTTTCAAACGGCTCATCGGGAGGAAGTAGCGGCCGGCGATGCGATTATCCGTCCGAGAAGTTGTATTTTCGGACGCAATTTCCTATCTTCGCTTTACGAAAACCGAAACCATCCGAAAATGAAACCTTTCTACCTGGGGACGCTGCTCGGCGTTCTGTCGCTGGCCGGCTGCGGCGCGCCGTCGCAGCAGGTGCTCCGTCTGGAAAAAAGCCCTCTTCCGCTCGGCGGGAAAATGGCCGTCTACATGGAATCCAACCCGCACCGGCCGTGGGATGCACTCTATCCCGTCGTGCGGGGCGTGCCCGACTCGTGGCGCGATGCGACCGTCTACTATGCGGAAACCGATCTTCCGCAGCTGCTCTACCAGGGCTATCGGCAGGGGCTTGCCGACGAAAAGTTCTGCATGGGCTATTTCAACGTTTGGGGCCTCGATACGGCCTCCCGTTCCGCCCGTCCGATCCGTAGCGTGATCGCCATGGCGGCGGGCGTGACGGCCGAGGGGCGTCCGGCCTACCTGTTCGATACGGACGGCGACGACGACCTGTCGGACGAAACGGTGCGCTATTTCGGTGCGGATTCCGTCGCCGTGGAGGTGACGCCCGTCTACGTCGAACGCTACGGCGGCGGGGGCGTCGTCCTGCCTGATTCGGCCTATGTCTATCCGGCTTGCAGGAACTCCGACATGCTGCTGTATTGCGCCGAGTGCTGCTCCGGCGAGGCGGCGGTGGCCGGCGGGCGGTATGCCGTGACGGTGAAGCCCTATGTCAGGAACTACGACGCCGATTCGGCGGAGATCGTTTTTTCGGATGGCGATACGACGCTGCGGCACCGTGTGGGCGAATTCGTGCGGTTGGGCGGGAGCTACTACCGCATCGACAGCCTGCGGCCCGACGGCCTCGAACTTAGGTTGACACCGACGCCCGACGCTCTCGATCGTCCCTCCGCGCAGGTGGGGTTCCGCCCGATCCCGTTCGAGGCGACGACGACCGACGGCCGCAGAGTGCGCTTCCCCGAGGATTTCGCCGGCCGCTACGTCCTGCTCGACTTCTGGTCGCTGAGTTGCCCGCCCTGCCTCATGGATATCCGCGACCACTATCTGCGGGACTACGCGGCATACCGTGAGGCCGGTTTCGAGATTCTCGGTGTGGCGAGGAATACCGACGAAGATCTGCGCGGGAATTTGCCCGACCTCGGGATCGCATGGCCGGTCGTGGCCGACCGGCCCGAAGGGCGTATTACCGAATGTTATCGCGTCGACGCTTATCCGACACTCTATCTGATCGATCCCCGGGGACGTATCGTGGCCGAAGGTTCCGATCTGCGCGGCGAGAGATTGGGCCGGTGGTTGCGGCAGGCCTATCCCGGGGTGCAACCCTCGCCGCAGACCGAATAGCGGCCTGCCCGATGGCGATGCGGCTTGCACTGCGAACGGTGCGACGGCCTGCGATACCGGTCAGCGTTCGGCGCCGGCCGTTTCGCTCACTATGTCGCTCCACTCCGGATGCCGCTTGATGTAGACGGCGACGAAAGAGCACTGCGGAACGACTTTCAACCCCTGCCTGCGGATGTCGGCCAGTGCGGCGGCGACCAGTTGTACGCCTACGCCACGTCCCTCGTATGCTTCGGGGACGAACGTATGCGTCAGGACGATCGTCCCGTTGTCCTTTTCATAGTCGATATAGGCGGTATGCCCTCCGAGGTCGAACTCGTAACGGCTGCGGGCCTCGTTGTCTTTGAGGATGTATCGTTCCATAGAATATCGTTGTTTTCAACCGTCGTTTTCTTGCCGAAGCGCAGCTCGCGCCGGCGCGGCTCTGCCCGTTCGACTCGGAGAAAACGTTGAATTTCATTCTTCGTTTTCTCGCCTCGGTAGAGTCCGAACTGCGTTCGGTTCTGCGCTCGGCTTGACGAAAACGTTCTGTTTGGCCTGCAAATTACAAAATCGATTCCAAAACGGCTGTAAATCTTCCGGAATAAATGCGGGATTCCGGAAAATTCGTATATTTGACAATGCGAACTTATTCCGACCTTCTTTATCCATTCGGTTTCTTATGAAAAAACTCTTCTTTCTCATGGCGCTGTCGGCTGTCGTGTGCGGGGTTTCGGCACATCCCAACCACATCTTCGGTGTGCGTGCGGGTCTGAATATTACCGACATGGTCTACGAGACGAGAGGCGTGGGCGCTGCGACGGGTTGGGTGGTGCGTCCTTCGGCGGCCTTCTCCTATGAAAAGAGCCTCTCGAAGAGCATACCGCTCTATTTCGAGACGGGGGTGGGCTTCTCCGGCTTCGGGACCTCGATCGACAAGGGCGCGAAGCGAATCAATGCCTATTTTTTTGAGGCGCCGGCGCTGTTGAACTGGCATTTCAACCTGACCGACGACATCGCGCTGATTCCCTATCTGGGATTTTGTCTGCGCGTCGGCTTCGTCGGCAGGATGACGGGCGTGAGGAAGCGAGTCGATACTTTCGGCTGGCAAAAGATGGTTCCCTTCGATACGGGTGTGCGCGCCGGTATCGGGGTGGAGTACCGCCGCTACTCCTTCCGTTTCGGTTATGATGCGGGGCTTTACGATATGAGCGATCTGTCGATTCGTACGGTGCGCAACAAATCGTTCCAGCTGCAATTGGGCTACCGCTTCTGATCGCAGCCCGATCGCAATTCATCGCTTCCCCTGCCGTTGCGGCGGGGGAAGGTCGTTTTAGGAAGGCTCGCTTTCCGGGCGGTCGGATTTCCGCGCTCCGTTTCGCTGCGTCCGGAACGAGGGTTTCGGCCCGGGTCGTCGGATTCCGGTACAGCCATTCGGAGAAGGAATCCTGCGGGGCTTCCTGCGTGAGGATCGATTGCCGGCGCATTTGCAGCGATCACCGGTGGGCAGGCTTTCGTGCGACGTATGTTCCCGATTCCGGTTTCGGCGGCCCGCAGGCCCGCGCGGAGGCATTGCGGAAGGGCGGGAAAAGTCCGGAACCTGTTTGCGGCACGCACTTTGCGCATGGGGCGAGTGTAAAACACCCCCGAAAGCTATGTTTGCGGATATTCATTCCATCGATTTTTTGCGCGCCAATCCGGCGCTGGCCGTTTTCGTCACCCTTGCGCTGGGTTTTCTGGTCGGCAAACTGCGCTGGCGCAGTTTCTCGCTCGGCACGGTGACGAGCGTGCTGCTGGTGGGCGTCGTGGTCGGGCAGTTGAAAATCGAGATTCCCGAACCGGCCAAGACCCTCTTTTTTCTCCTCTTTCTCTTTTCGGTCGGCTACGCCGTGGGCCCGCAGTTCTTCCGCGGGCTCAAACGCGACGGGCTGCCGCAGGTGGGGTTCGCGGTGGTCATCTGCCTGTCGTGCCTCGGGTCGACGTGGCTCTGCGCCACGCTGATGGGCTACGACGTAGCGCAGGCGGCCGGACTGTTGGCCGGTTCGCAGACCATGTCCGCCGTGCTGGGCGTGGCGACCGACACCATCCGCCAGCTGCCCGACGGACAGGCGATCGATCTGGACGCCATGCCCGTCTGTTATGCCGTGACCTATATTTTCGGTACGGCGGGGTCGGCGTGGATCTTGGGAACGCTCGGCCCGCGTCTGCTGGGCGGGGTGGAGAAGGTACACAAGGCGGCGCTCGATCTCGAATCGAAGCTGGGCGACGACGTCAGTTTCACGGCGGGCTTCGATCCTGCGGCGCGTGCCATTGTCTTCCGCGCTTACAAGGCCGAAAACGACTGGTTCGGGCAGCGGCACACCGTCGCCGAATTCGAACGCTACATGCAGTCGCAGAAGAAACTGATTTTCGTCGAGCGGCTGCGTCAACGGGGGCGCATCGTCGACGACGTGACGCCCCGCACGACGATCTATCCCGGCGATACGCTCGTGGTGAGCGGCCGCCGTCAGTATGTGATCGAGGAGGAGGATTGGATCGGTACGGAGGTCGAGGACGCGGAGTTGACGAACTTCTCGGTGCAGAGCCTGCCCGTGGTGGTGAGCAAGCGCGGAGCGGCGGGGCAGTATGTGCGCAATATTTTGAAAAGGAAAGAAATGCACGGTGTGAATATCCGTTCTATCCTGCGTGCCGGCGTGAAGATTCCGGTGCTGGCCGGCGGCAAGCTCGATGCCGGCGACCGGCTCGAACTGGTCGGCCTGCCGCAGGACGTGCGCCGCGCCGCGCCGACGCTCGGGTTCAGCGATCCGGTCTCGGAAAAGACGGGGATGCCGCTGGTGGGGCTGGGCATCTTTTTGGGCGGACTGCTCTTCGGCTGGTTGCTGATGACCCGTATCGGGGCCGTGCCGCTGAGCCTTACGGTGAGCGGCGGCGTGCTGATCGCCGGCCTTTTTTGCGGTTGGCTCCATGCCCGTTATCCCCACGTGGGCAATATCCCGCAGCCGACGTTGTGGTTCATGAACAACGTCGGCCTGAACACCTTCATCGCCATCGTCGGCATTTCGACCGGCCCGACCTTCATTCAGGGATTTCAGGAGGTAGGGTGGAGTCTCTTTCTGATCGGCGCGGCCGCGACCTCGATTCCGCTCGTCGCGGGCATCTTCATCGGACGTTACCTCTTCCGGTTCAACGATGCGCTGACGCTGGGGTGCGTCGCGGGGGCGCGGACCACCACGGCGGCGCTGGGCGCCGTCGAGGAGACGATCCAGAGCAACGTCCCCTCGATGGGTTACACGATCACCTATGCCATCGGCAATACGCTGCTCATCATCTGGGGCGTGGTGATCGTGCTGCTGATCGCGTAGCGGGCGGCGGACTTTACCGGAGCGTCCGCTTCTGCCGCGGGGCGGGATGTCCGCCATTAGGCTCCGTTTGCAAAAGCAGGGCAAAATCCGTAGTTTTGTCGCTGTCAACCCCAGCGAGCATGAAACGAATCACGATCAAAGAGTTGGCCGAAAGGCTCGGACTGTCGCCGTCGACCGTGTCGCGGGCGCTGGCCGGCGACCGGAACATCCGCCGCGAGACGCGGGAACGGGTTTCCCGACTGGCGGGGGAACTGGGTTACCGTCCCAATCCGGTGGCTGTGAACCTCCGGTCGGGGCGGAGCAATACGGTCGGGGTGATCGTGCCCGAGATGGTCACGCCTTTCGCCGCGACGGTCATCGGCGGCATCCAGCGGGTGTTGTATGGGCGCGGCTTGAAGGTCATCATCGCCCAGTCGGACGAGAATCCGCAGACCGAATGCGGGAATCTGGAATTGATGGAGCGCTTCATGGTCGACGGCGTCATCGCCTGTCCGTGCGACGCGACCCGTAACGGCGAGATCTACCGGCGTATTCGGCAGCGCGGCGTGCCGCTGGTCTTCTACGACCGTGCGCCGCTGCGCGTCGATGCCTCGCGGGTGATCGTCGACGATTTTGCGACGAGCTATTTCCTTATGGAACACCTCGTCCGCAGGGGATGCCGCCGGATCGTCCACCTCGGCGGCCCGGCGCATATCCCGAATGCGAGGGAGCGTCTGCGCGGGTTCAGGTATGCTTTGGGGAAGTTCGGGTTCGTGTCGGACGGCCGGTCGGTGATTCCGGCAGGCGTGACCTTCGACGACGGCCGTGCGGCGGCCGACGAGTTGCTGCGCCGGATGCCCGATGCCGACGGCCTCTTCGCGTGGACGGATACGGTGGCGATCGGCGCGATGAACCGGTTGCGGGAACTGGGCATCCGCGTTCCGGCGCAGATGGCGGTGGCGGGGTATTCGGGAACCGTACTCTCGACGATCGTCAATCCGCAGCTCACGACCGTCGAGCAGCCGCTCGACGAGATGGGCAGCCGCGCTGCCGAACTGATTCTGGAAAAGATCGCCGATCCGTCGGCGCCCGACCGCACCGTCACGCTGACCGCCTGTATCCGCGAACGGGCGTCGACGGCGCGTTGAAAGAAGGATTACCGCGAACGGGGGCGCGTATCGACCGATACGCGCCCCCGTTCGTGTCCGGTGCGGCGGATCAATAGCCCAGGATACGCATCATGGCGCGGTAACTCTGCTCCTTGGCGAACAGACGCGTGTAGTATTCGTTGTCGCCCTTGTCGCGGTCGATGATGATGTGTTTGGGCGCGGGGATCAGGCAGTGCTGGATGCCGCCGAAGCCGCCGATCGACTCCTGGTAGGCGCCCGTATGGAAAAAACCGATGTACTGCGTGTTGCCCGCTTCGAGTTTGGGCAGGAAGATGGCGTTGGTGTGCGACTCGGCGTTGTAGAAATCCTCGCTGTCGCAGGTCAGTCCTCCGAGCAGCACGCGCTGATACTCCTTGTCCCAGTTGTTCACCGCCAGCATGATGTAACGCTGGTTGATGCCCCATGTGTCGGGCAGGGTAGTGATGAACGACGAGTCGATCATGTACCAGTTCTCGCGGT